>Ga0302155_10001058_pt1 | contig 20319 bp, 15 predicted proteins | sample I_Bog_N3_1_FD_193508 | JGI IMG/M metagenome (GOLD analysis project Ga0302155, IMG submission 193508) | Peat permafrost microbial communities from Stordalen Mire near Abisko, Sweden - I_Bog_N3_1 | ecosystem: Environmental > Terrestrial > Soil > Wetlands > Peat | place: Sweden: Abisko, Stordalen...
AGGCGCCTGCTGTTGGAGAATGGGCGCGAAGCTTGATACGGTAAGTCGGTTATCGGTCCAAAGGCATCGCCGGCTCCTGCAGCCGCACAAGCAGGGGACCCCCGAGAGAATTCATTGGATCAGCCTGACAGGTTATTCCGTACGATGGACAGGGTGTCGACGAATCCGAAGCCATGCATAAGGCCAACGTTGAAATAGACCTTATCCACTAAAGGGTGGGTTTCCGAATCAGCTTATCCGCCACAACACTAACATATTCAAACCCAACTTACCCATTGACTATCTAAGGGAGCAGTTCATTTCCATAGATTGTCTAAGGAGCGCTTTTCCCCATGAGCAAAATGGAACTTTTGCAGGGCACACTGGATATGCTGGTGCTAAGAGTATTGAGCGGTGGCCCAATGCATGGATGGGGAGTCGCCCAACGAATTCAGATCCTTTCAAAGGATGTGCTACAGGTGGAGGAGGGCTCGATCTACCCTTCGCTTTACCGAATGGAACATAAGGGTTGGATTAAATCGAAGTGGGGTCAGTCCGAAAATAATCGGCGCGCCAAGTACTACGAGTTGACCAAAGATGGGCTCAGGCAATTGGCAACCGAGTCTAAGGATTGGTCCCGAATCTGCGCGGCCATCGGTGCTATCATGAACGAAGCCTAGCTATATTGAATATTTGTGAAGGCGTTTTTGCATACGCTCGGCTCGCAAGTGAAGTCCCTATTTAGGCGAAGACGCCTTGAGGACGAAATGGCCGAGGAGATGAGCCAACACCTCGCGGAGATTACGAAGTCGAACATCGAGGATGGCATGGACCCTGTGGAAGCTCAATTTGCGGCACAGAAGCGCTTCGGCGGAATTGCCCAGATAGAGGATCGATGCCGGGATACGCACGGCTTTGTTTGGATCGATCAATTCCGCAATGATGTGCGGTTCACCGCGCGCTCCTTGTGTCGATCGCGAGGTTACACGTTCACTGTCCTGCTCACACTGATCTTAGGAATCGGTGTAACTACCGCGGTATTCGAGTTCACGGCTGAAACGCTCATCTATCGGTCGCCATATCCAAGACCGGACGAGCTCGTTTGCTTTGGATTCTGGGATAAACAGAATCTAGTCCAGTACTATAGCTTTGGCGTCCACCTTAAGGCCTATCGAGAGCAGACGAACGTCTTCTCGGAATTTGCGGCCGTAGAAGGAGTCATGTCTAACGTTGTGGTAGGCGGTGAGCCGCTCGCTCTTTATGTGAAGAACGCAACGACCGACTGTTTTCATACTCTTGGAGTCGCGCCGGTTCTCGGCAGGGCATTTCTTCCCGAGGAGCACAAGCCGGGAAAGAATGACGTGGTCGTGATCAGTGATTTTTTTTGGAGGAAGTATTTCGATGCGGCGCCGGACGTCCTCGGGCGCACTGTGCTGATAGACCGGAGGGTTTGTACCATTGTGGGAGTGCTCGCGCGGAGTCAAAAATTTCCAAGCGGATTTGAAGGCGACGTCTTCTGTCCTTTGGCAGCCGAGGTGGAACCCACGAATCTACTGAGCCCTGGCCTAGTAATAATTGGCCGGTTGAAGCCGGGCGTCACCAGGGAACAGGCGTTAGCTTCTGCGTCCAAAGTGAAGCTGCCTGTGCTTCCTGCCTGGGCCAGCGATTATTTCGCAAGCCTGAAGCCCATCCTAACGCCTGTGCCTCAGATGGCCCCAAAGGAAAATTATTGGGTGATTTTCCTGGGCGCGACATTCCTGTATGCCATTGCGTGCCTTAATGCGATGAACTTGATGGTGATCCGCTTGCTCAATCGGCGACGCGAGCTAAGCATCCGGTTTTCAATAGGCGGATCACGACTCCAGGTGGTCCAACTCCTGGCGATCGAAAGCCTGATGCTCACGTCGGTGGCCAGCCTTTCCGTGCTTGTCGTCGTGCGATGGTGGTTTCCGCGACTTTTTGTCGTGATAAGCGGTAACGAATCCTGGAACTTCCACGATAGTTGGAACCCGGGAACTTTGTGTTTCATTGCGGGTTTGAGTGCTCTCGCATGCTTGGCGGTTGTTCTGATCCCGGCATTTCGTTTATTCAGGACTGAAATAAACTCGGGCCTGAAGGACGGAGGGCCTATCTCGGGAGAGGGTCGTGGATCAGGGAGATTAAGGCACATGCTCGTGGTGCTGCAGGCGGCTTTTGCCGTGGTGCTCCTTATTGGAAGCGGCCTAATGGTGCGCTCCTTCGGGAGAATAAACCGATTGGATCTGGGCTTTGACCGATTGGGGAAGGTCAAGGTTCAGGTCGTTTTCCCTCGGGGCTATGACATGAAGCCCGAGGAGCGGCTTCAGCTTTTTGAGCGATTGAAGGATCGGCTGGGGACGCTCCCAGGCGTAAAGGGTGCCTCCTACAGCCAGGACTCGATTTTTCAGGGTTACTACGAGGGATCGGCTGAACTCCAATTGGAAGACGGTACATTCGTGCCGACTGCGGGTAGCTTTGTCTCAGAGGACTACCAAAAAACGGCTGGCTTGGTAATGAAGAAGGGAAGATGGCTCACAGGAAAACCCGGCCAATTCGAGGCCGTGATCAATGAGACCTTCGCGAAAGCGCGATTTGGCGACAAGGACCCCGTTGGGCTGTCCTTCAAAATAAAGATCGCAGGGGACCAAGCCATCCCTGTAGTCGGAGTGGTCCGCGATATCCATGAATCCGTGCGCTCCGCACCCGGGGTCCGTTTTTATGCGCCATGTTGGATTTGGCCGCCCAATATTGACACAGTCATTCTTCGGATGGATGGCGATCCAAGGCAGGAATTCGGTGGGATCGTGCGCAGGGCCATCTACGGGGTGGATCCGAAGCTCATTGTTTCAGGGGTGACGTCGATAGACGAATTGGTCGACGCCTCCATGGGGCAGGAGCGACTGGCATTCACGATTCTGAGGGGTTTGTCCCTGATAGCCCTTGGCCTAGCGATCGTTGGCGTATTCTCGGTAACCGCATACTCGGTAGACCACCGAATGCCAGAGTTCGGAATTCGCTCGGCGTTGGGGGCGACGGCTTCCGATCTCCGGGGTCTGGTGTTGAAACGCGGCTTGTCTGCAATAGGTGGCGGCCTCGTTCTAGGAACCGTGGGTGCCGTTGGGCTTACTCAGTTCATGAAGGGTCTCCTGTTCGAAACTGCCCCCTATGACCCTACAGTATACGTGGCTGTCGCTGGAATACTCTTGGCGGTCGGGGCCACAGCGTGCTGGCTGCCGGCAAGACGAGCCGCAAAGGTCGACGTCGCGAAGCTTTTGAGGTCCGACTGACCCCTCTTCAATGGGCTTAGAACGCACATATTTAGGCGAGGGAAGAGGCCAATCCGTTGTAAGCACAGCATGGCAGAAACCCCTACTTGTCCGTGACCTGATGGTGGCCGCCGTAGCCATGGTTTACCTCCTAAGTCCCGCAACGGCGCTTTCCGGCGACGCAAGCACGCCAGAGACAACCGGGGCGGAGCCGGCAGCTCGGACCGCTCCGACCTCCGAGGGGAATGCCATGAAGCCCTTTGTCGTGGCGGAGTCGGTGTACAAGGCGTTCCTCACCCCGGGCGAGACCACGCTGCTGGATCTCTACCAAAGGATGAACACCTTCTACGAATTCAGTCGGCACGACCCGAACCGGAATGGTTCCTTTGTCATCACTCCACTGGCGGAGCCCCAGCATCCCAGAAACGCCGCATTCACCGTTTATGCTATCGGCGGGGCCGAGCTTGCCGACGGGCCTTCTGCAACCATGGAGGATGTCCTGAGTTCAATGCCCGACTTTGGCATGTCGCGGCGACTCGGGAGTTCGTGCTCCGCGCCTGAGAGTGAGTTCGTTTCGCTCCGGGGAGTTGGAACGGGAGCTTCCAACACCCTCGTCCTACTCGATGGAGTGCCTTTCAACGACCCATTCGGGGGCTGGGTATCCTGGAGCGAAGTGCCTGCCGTCAGCCTTGCGCGAGCTGAGATTGTCCCGGACGGGGGAGCAACGGCCTGGGGCGAGGGGGCATTGGGGGGCGTGGTGCAGCTGTTCACATTTCCACCCAGCGGCGAGCTCGCCATCAAGCCTGGGGCCCTGTTCGAGGGAGGTCCCACGGATCCCTCGCTTAACAAACAAGTTGTCGTTGGAACCGGCGAGATTGTAGCGGATGTCGGCAGTTTTGATTCACGACGCGTTGATTTCATCGCAGCCCAACCCACGAGCGAAGGCGTCGTGCAGGTCCTTGGGAGCATGTATTCAACCGAGGGTTCTCCCGTGGTCTCCTCCCCCAAGCGTGGCCCCATCGATATCGACGCCTGGGGAAGGCACAACTGGCTTGAGGCGCGCTGGCGCCAGCTGCTCGGAAAGACGCTCGTGCTGACGGCCACCGTGCGCGAAACCGAGGAGTCGCACGGGGACGGCACCCCCTATCAGCAAGGCAGCTCCGTCGGGAAGTTCGCATCGCTAGCACTAGCAAGTCCACTGGTAGGCGGCTTTGCCTGGAATTCCACCGCCTACGTGCAGACACGGGGATCCTCGGACACCTTTGCCTTCGTCGCCCCCAAGCGCTCCTCAGAAACACCGGCACTTGACCAGGTTTCGACCCCGGCGACCTCCTTCGGCGGTTCGTGGACGGGTACCTGGTGGCAGCGTGGCGGTTCAAGCACCAACGCCGGCGTTGACCTCCGCTTTGTGCGGGGAGAGGCGAGGGAGGAGTTTGCGTTTGCTGACAATGCCTTCACCCGCGGACTTGTCTCGGGAGGCGACCAGGGGAATGCCGGGATCTTTCTCCTGCGCGACCAGGAACTCAGTTCGACGTTTCGCGCCCTCATTGGCGCTCGAGTGGACGCATGGAACGAGGGAGGAGGCCACCAGGAAATGACCGACCTCGAGAACAGGGAGGTTCTTGGCGCCGAAAAATTCGCCAACGCCAGTGGCACGGAGTTCAGCCCGAGCGTAGGCCTCGTCTGGAGGCCCTCGGGCGACTGGCGGCTTCACGTCAACGCCCAGCAGAGCTACAGCAGGCCGACATTGAGCGAGCTGTACCAGCCCTACGGATGGGACTCCGTCGTCACCCAATCCAATCCCTTGTTGAAGACCGAGCACAACACGAGCTTCGAGGTCAGCGCCGAATACACCTTCCGCCTTGGGTCGATCTTTTCGAAGGGGAAATCCGCCCCCGATGTCTTCTATAAGGGACCGGAGGGGGGAATGCTTGTTGTCGGGGCTACTGCTTTCTCGAATGACCTGCGCGACGCCGTGGGTACCCTCACCCTCGTGCGTGCCACGGCCGATTTCCCAATATTCACGACGCTTCCCCCAGGCTACATAGGCCAACAGCTGTTGAGCCTAGACCGTTCCACGTCCCAGGGCGGGACGATATTCATCCAATGGGGCCCCACCAATTCGTTCTCCCTGTCCGCATCCCTGCTATTTAACGACTCCACCATCGACCGCTCCTCCCTTGCGCCACAGCTCAATGGAAAGCAGACCGCGGGTGTGTCGCGGCAGAGCTTCTCGGTCTCGGCGAGGTGGCATGCCACTGACAAGCTGACCGTCAGGTGCCTAACGCGGGTGCTCGGGCCTCAATTCGAGGACGACGAGAACACCCTTCGCCTGCGGGAGGCGATCGTGGTGGACCTTGGGCTCAGCTACAGGCTGGAAAAGCATACAGAGCTTTTCATCTCGGCCGACAACATTGGAAACGCCCAGGTGGTCACCAATAGAAATGTGGACGGAATCCTTTATCTCGGGACGCCGCAAATGTTCACGAGCGGTCTCCGTCTCTCATGGTAGGATCTCATAAAGAGACTGTATGAGTCCGAAAACAATGGCCCAAGGATGTTCGATGCCACTTGGAACTCGCGGCGCCGTACTCCTTGTGGCGCTGATGGGGGCTCTCTCCTTGGAAGCGTCCGCGGACAAGGTCACGGTGATGGACCCCGTATTTGTCGAGGCGTCTCCGGTCGGAAATCGCGGGGCTTCAGGACGTTCGTGGCAATATCTCTCAATCCCTGGGTTTGAGATCCTCTCGCGTTGCCCGGATGGATTCAACGCGGCTTTCGTGCGTGCCCTTCAAAAGGGCAACGCGGCACGTCTAGCGCTGCTTCCAGAGGCGTTCTGGGGCCAGTTGGCGACGCCGATCAAGATTGTCCTCTATAATCGTCCGCCGGAGCCGCAGGAGGGTGTTTGGAGGGCGCCGATCGATCTGTCTTGGTCCGCCGAAGACAGCGCCATAATCGGCCTAGGTTCGATGCAGGAATCGCATCCGGTGACACTTGGGGACGGGGACACCTTCATCAACTGTGGGAATTATTGGAATACCCAACCGTCGGACAGCGACTTTAGTGTCGATGTAGACAGCGCAATACTTCTGGGGATTCGCGCGCCACATTTCCCGGCCTGGTTTATTGAAGGCGTGGTGGGGCCGCGTGGAGTGAATGCGCATCGCGTGACTCGGTCGACCCTCTCGGGCGATATCCTTCTGCTTCCGAACGCCCTTTGGACATACTCATCCGAAACCCAAGAGCTCCAGAAGAAGGCTGCAGCGGCGGCAATTGATGGTGGAAGACGCCAATCCCTGGAACTTCTGCCGCTTGGGACCCTGTTGAGCGGAACGGTTGAAGGAGCCCAAGGGAATCTCTGGAGCGCTGAGGCCGCCCTTTTTGTCCGCTGGGGACTGTTTAAGAGCGGCAATCGACAGGGCTTCCTTGATTTTGTGACTGAGGCCTCGCAGGTGCCCGTGACCGAGGATCTCTTCCGAAAGCATCTTAAGCTAAGCTATATCGAGGCTCAACAGCAGCTCGAGGACTACGCCTTTCTAGCCGTCAATGAACCGCTGCGGATACCGGTAGATGTCCCGGCAGCCCCAAAGGAGGCATTCCGCGACGCCACCTCCACAGAGGTCGCCCGGATTATAGGTGACTGGGGAAGACTTGAGGGGCGAGCAACGGACCCAGCCGACCTCGAATACAAACAGGAATGCCTCGAACAAGCTGATAGGCTATTTGAACGCATAATAGCCAGGAAGGAACAGGATCCCTTGTTCCTTGCGGCATTCGGACTCTACGAGATCGATGCTAAGGACTACACGAGGGCAAGGAAGGCACTCGAGGCTGCGACCGCTGCGGAGGTTGTTCGCCCCCGAGCCTACCTAGAACTGGCTCGACTGCGGCTCGATATGACGCTTTCGGGATTTCAGGAAGGGATAGGCGACCTGAATCAAACGGACTACTCTGAGATCCTGAATCTTCTTTCTACCACTCAAATGCAGATGCCCGCTCTGTTGGGCACGTATTACGTATATGCACGAGCCTTCGAGCACGCTCCGGTTAAGCCGCAAATGGTCGATATGCGTGTACTAGAGGAAGGCATCCGCATCTTCCCGCAGAATGCGAACTTAGCCTACAAGGTGGCTACCCTCTACAAACGATTGGGATACCCTGACGATGCCAAGGCGGTTGTGGAACGGGCCATGAAACACGCCGAGTCGGAGCACGACAGAAAGCTGCTGAATGAGTTTTCCCAGCAGGGGGTTCGGTAGTCGGGCTCCGGGCATTTCCCGCCAACGTGAAGGCTCAATATGTTGGACGGCCCCGTTCGTACCGACGACACTCTGGGCATGCGAAAGGCCCGGAGGTTGGGTACGCTGAACCGTAGAAACCCCAAAGGCGGGGATGCTGTGGTGCGTTTGAATGGCCGCCCGCCCGCCATTGCGGGCGGTTCAAGGAGGTAGCGATCCGAACATGCGTATATCGGGCTTTGGGCATGCTTTGCTCGGAACAGCGGTGGCGGGAATCGCCCTGCTTTGCCTAGTTTACGGTGACTTCACTCCGATGGCGGATCCGCTTCCCGCATCGCTCCCCTGGGCGACGGTTTGTGAATTCGCGCTGGGCGCGCTCCTACTGGCCGCAAGCGCTGGCCTGTTCTTTGCACGTACCGCCTTGGCGAGCGTGTGGGTCATCGGCTTGGGCGAATTGTCCTGGGCCGTAGACCGCGCGCACCCCGTCATCAGCAAGCCGCTGATTGTCGGCTCCTGGTATGGCGTTGCCGAGGCTCTGGGGCCGCTGATGGGGGCATGGACTCTGTACATCGTGCTTCGCCGCCAACTGGGCCCTGCGACAGGCAATGCGCTTGAAGGCGACCGCGCGTTACGCGTGGCGAGAGGGATTTTCGGCGCGGCCTGCGTGGTGTATGGCGCTGCGCATTTCGCTTACGCAACGTATACTGCGGCAATGGTACCGGCGTGCCTTCCCGCCCGGATGGGGTTCGCGTATGTCACTGGAGCTTGTCACGCGGCCGCAGGCTTCGGCCTCCTTTTTGGGATCCTTCCCCGCCTGGCAGCGACATTGGAAGCTACAATGATGGGCCTTTTTGGCGTCATGGTCTGGTTGCCTAGTTTCTTCATGAAACCCGTTCCCCCATGGGTGCCTTCACCGCAGGTTCAATGGTCGGAGACCCTCGTGACCTTTTTGCTAGCGGCTTCGGCATGGATTATCGCGGCATCGTTGAGGAGCGCACCGTGGAGTTTCTCGCGGGTCGGAAGAGTCCGAAACGATTAACTTCAGGCCCTCAACGCCAGTCGAAGCGGTGTTCGAAAAACGGTCACTTTTGAATGACGTTGCGCACGCCTCCATAAGTTCCTTCAAACGATTCGCGAGTTGCTCTTCCCAATCGGCGGCCGCTCGCGGCGAAGGTACACCACGAGGACCTCAACCTCCGATCAACGCCTCTTCTTGCCTTCGTTCTGGATGACCCTCGCCTTTACAATCCTCATGATGAGGTCGATTGGCGGTGGTTTGCCTAATGGGAAGCGGATGGTCCCCCTCGAAGTAGCGTATTCCTTAAGCTCCTCTTTGAATTCTTCGAACACCGCCGAGGTGGGGAAAAGGCTCCAATGACCTGAAAATGCTGCAAACCACACCAAGACGCCATTGTATCTGAATGCCGGTATGCGGTAGCTGATCGTCTCAGTGGCCTCGGGGGGAACGACGGACCTGATCGCGGCACGAACCTTTTTTAGCGTGCGGCGAGCGGGTTCCGGGATGCGCAAGAGATACTCATCAATGGTCTTCGGGGTGCCACTAGCCCTTTTCAAGGGTTTGCGATTACCGATGGAGGCCTTTTTCATGTTTGCGCGGGGATAACGGGCTTCAATTGGCGTTTAATGGGAGGTATTGAGGATGTCCAGAAAACGGTCCCTTTGGGAAAACGTCTCAGATAGACCCTCTCCAGACCATCCCCAATGTAGGAGCCTAATCGGAGTGTAGCGCGACCATCGGATTGACGCGCGCTGCCCGTTGCGCAGGCATCCATCCTGCAAAGACTGCGACCAGCAGGAGCAGTACTCCTCCAGCAGCAAATATTCCGGGATCAGTTGCCGAAAGGCCGAAGAGCAGGCTGGAGACGATTCGCGTCGCGGCGTAGGCGCCTATGAGGCCGAGGCAAACGCCAATGCCAACCACCAGCAGGCATTCGCGGACGATCATCCGGATAACCTGAGTTGGCCGCGCGCCGAGCGCAATGCGAAGGCCGATCTCGCCTTGGCGACAGAGAACGGAATAGGACATGAGCCCGTACAGGCCCAGCGAAACGAGGCCGACCGCTAGAACGCTGAACACCCCTGAAAGCCACGCAAACATGCGCTCGGTCGCGGATAGTTCACCAATCTGGGCCTGTTGCGTCCTCAAGTCATCAAGCGGCAGCAGGGGATCTACGCTGTGTACAGTCTCGCGGATAAGGGGGACAAGCATCCGTGGATCCCCTGAGGCGCGCACCGCAAACGTGGCTTCCACCTTCGCCGACGCCTGCGAATAGTAGGGGAAATAGATTGTCGGCGGCGCCGGGTCCCTGACTGCCGAGTAGCTTGCGTCTCGTGCCACCCCGACGACCGTTATCAATGCTGGCATGTTCCCGGCATCCGGCCTTTGAAGGGTCCGACCGAGGGGATCTTCGCCTCCAAAGAATTCCCGCACAAAGGCCTGGTTCACGACGGCGACGGATCCACCCCGCGCCCCGTCGGCCATGTCAACTGCTCGCCCCGCCATGATCGGGATTCCGTACGTCGCGAAAAAATTCCCGGCAACGAAATTCACCATTGTCGTGTTGTGGCCGTCGTCGCGAGGGGGCCGGCCCACGACGCCAATTCGAGTGTTCCAGCCCATATCACTCAGTAGAGGCATCCGTGAAAACGTGGCTGAGGCGACGCCGGGTACCGCGCGAAGCCGCTCGGCCACCTCGTTGTCGACGGCGAGGCCTGCCTTAAAGCTAGTGCCGTCCGGATTCGGGTTTAGATGGAAGAGCAGCAATCCCCTGCTCTCGAAGCCAACGTTCACGGAGGCGAGATTTCGGAGCGTGCCGGCGAAGAGGCCTGCGCCAACGAGAAGCACGAGTGTGAGCGCCACCTGGATTACGAGAAGCAACTTTCCCAGTAGCGACCGAGATCCCGCGCGGTTGCTGGTGCCGCCCTGGAATTCGGCGCTGATATTGACCCGAGAGGCCCGAATGGCCGGCACCAAGCCGAAGATCACCCCCGTGAGCACCGAAATCGCGGCGGCTGACAGGAAGACCCCTGGATCGAGTTGCGGGACCAGGGACAGCGTGTGCCCCTCGACTCGGGGCTGCATGGCCACTAGGCCGACCTCAACCCATACAGCAAACGGCACAGCAAGCGCGCCGCCCAGACCGGCCAACAGGATGCTCTCAGTGAGAAGCTGCCTGACGATGCGGCCCCGGCCGGCGCCCATCGCAAGACGCACGCCCATCTCCCGCTGGCGGGCAGCGCCCCTGGCCAGGAGTAGGCTCGCCAGGTTGGCGCACGCTATTGCTAGGATCGCGATGCCAAGTCCCGTGAGGATCTCCCATCGCTGCCGATACTCATTTCGGAGCTCGTTGAGCCCCTGTCCTCCGGGGCCCACCTTCAGCGTCGGCAGGTCGTTCGGGGACTTGGGTGGCGGCGCCCCGACAAGCTTGAGGCTTTCTAGGGCCGATTGTTGGAACGCCGGTTCAAGTTCGGAAAGCATCTGCGAGGGGCCCATTCCGGCTCCAAGCCGGCCAATTATCTGCACCCACCAGAGCGCGTCCGGTTTATCGATCATCTCAAACGCACCCAAGCCCCGAGCGAGGACGAGCGGCAGGAAGAGGTCGGGGGCGTCGCCTACCTGGAGCGAGCCCGGGAATCGTCGCGGCACCACACCCACTATGGTGATCGGAACGCGATTCACGAGTATCGCCCTACCGATCGTCGACGGATCTCCGCCGAACCGGCGCATCCAATAGCCATAGGAAACCATCGCAACCCCCGGGGCCCCGGGGCGGTCGTCCGTGGCCTCCAGCAGCCTTCCGGCTGCCGGAGCTATCCCCATGACCGAAAAGTAGCTGCCGGAAATCAGCTGCCCCAGCCCAACCACCTCAGCCTGCCCGTCGGCGATAACCGTCAAACTGGAGATTGGCGCGAAGGCCGTAATTCCAGACAGTGCCTGACTCCGTTTTTTGATGGCCTCGAATGCGGGCAAGGAGAACGAGGTACACGTCGTCTGCTGGGTGACGGGATCCCGCTCCCACCTTCCGCTGGTCGGCACCGGAAGGTCTACCTTCGAGGACCAATGGAAAAGGACTAGATCGCCCGGATCCGTCACGGGTAGCGGCCTTAGCAGAATCTCGTCAACAAGGCTGAATATCGCCGTGTTGACACCTATACCCAGGGCGAGCGTTAGCACCGCCGCGAGGGTAAAGCCCGGGGAACGGGCGAGCATGCGCCAAGCATAGCGCAGATCCTGGCCGAGATGGGAGACCCACAGGATTCCATTCTCGTCCCGGCACCTCTCACGAATGCCGTCCATGTGGCCGAATTCGCGCCGGGCCTTCATCTCCGCCTCGTCAGCCTTCATTCCCGTTTCGCGAAATTCTGCTGCCTGCAGCTCGACGTGCAGACGCATCTCCTCCGCCATCTCGGCCTCAATCTTGTTTCTGCGAAACAGGAACAAGAACCGGCGACCGAGCCGACGCAGCCGGGCGCTCGCCGTGTTTCGGTCATGCATGGCTTAGAACAAGGTTGATTGCGGAGGACATCCTCGCCCAATTCGCGGTCTCCCGCCTGAGCTGTGATCTGCCCGCAGCTGTCAGCTCGTAGAACTTTGCCTTTCTATTGTTTTCCGAGATGCCCCATTCCGAACGAATCCAACCCTCCGCCTCCAGACGGTAGAGCGCCGGATAGAGAGAACCCTGCTCTACTTGCAACGCATCCTCGGAGAAACGGCGAATGACCCCCGATACGCCGAATCCATGAGATGGACCGGCCTCGAGCGACCTCAAGATCAGCATGTCGAGCGTACCCTGCAGCAGATCGGCTTTGTCCTTGGGCATGGGTTTCTCCTAGACGCTCTAGGAGTCGCTTGTCAATCGTTTCCTGTAGACCATCTAGGAAAGCATCGACGCACCGCATGAACCCCACCGGCCGCAGTAGGTCAGCTGTCACAAAAAGGGTCGCCTTCGAATCACCAGCGCTTGTTTCGAACCCACAGAATGTCTCCCATTGCGCTAGGTTGGCCGTGACGGCTAAGCGCAAAATGGGACACGAATTAAAGAGATTGGGGAAAATACGACATCTTGTGAGTTTTGACCGGTCTCAATATGGCCGTTTGGGCTGCGGGAAATGGCACCTTGTGGTGTCGACGAACCGACAACGTACCATTAGCGCGCAGGAACCCCGCGACCGGAGGGGACAATGGTCCCCGTTGGTTGGACGGATGCCTGGCGCCGGGTCATGGACAAGGTGCCGGCCGGATCCTTGAGTCACCCCGTCATGGACCATTTCTGTCGGACTCAATATGATACGTCATCTTGATCTTCTCGAGGGCCATGCGGGCCTTTCGCTCCTCACTGGTCCAGTCCCGCAGGATCGAGACTTCCTTTGCAGATAAGACCTCTCTTTCCCGATCCAAGAGCCTCTCGTCGACTGGGGTTAATCGTGTTGTCGGATCTACGCTCTTGGCCCCTGGATCCCCTAAAGGCTCGGGATGGAGCACTAAGACCTCGTGGCGAATGAGTGCGAGCTTCACCATTTGGTCGGTGCTCAACGAGAACCCAGCATCCATTAGGGTCACCGCGTCCTGGGCGACAGACCCGTCCGGAGCGTTTCCGTAGTAGTAGATCGCGCTGCTCCACTCCCTGATCAGACGGGCGGCCTCGTCGCCGACCAGCTTCACAATTTTGGCATCCAAGATGCGTGACGATTGTATCGAGGTTTGGGGCCCATCGAGCTTTCCATCCGCGCCGTGTTGCGGATGCGAAGCCCTCCGGTTGAGGATGGCCCGCTCCACAAGAAGCTCTTCAAGCGGAACAAGCGAGTCCGATGGAATCTTCAGCGCCGAGAAGAGGATGGTGTACCTTGCAAGGATTCTTCTGCGTTCCAGTTTATGGTGGAACGGTCCCCAAAGGGGATCCGCGTCCGCTGCCGCATAGAATTGTTCGATGGTCTCGGGGCTTGCGACGGTGTGGCCGCTCGTGAAGAGCCGCTGTGAATCCATGGCATGGAGCCCTTGAATGCTCGTCTCGGCCGCCAACAGGGCTCTTTCGGAGGACCGGAGCCTATGTGTCACGTCATCGAGATCGTTACGCGCGCCTGACGCACTCGCGCGTTCACGAACAAGGGCTTGGTGCTGGTCAACGCCCCAGTATAGGGTCACGCCAAATGCGACCGCCAAGGCCGCAACGAGAGATGTAAGCGGAGCACGCATCGGGATTAGGTGATTAACGTCATGAGCCGGGTGGATGGGATAGAAAGATACAGGTCAAGGTACGAGGGACCATACGCGCAGATGCACCTCGCGCTCCACCGTGGCCGTAGCGACCTTAAGGGTGACCTCTTCATGTGTGTCCATCCAAGCTTGGAGCTCATCGCGGGTCCACCCCTGCGAAGGCCGTCCCTCTATTTCCGTCACCAGGTCATCTTTGCGGATGGAGGCCTCCTCCGCTGGGCTGTTGGGAATTACTCCCGCGACACGCCAGCCCCCGGTATCAGCGATCATGCTTAGCCCTATGGTGCGCACAGGGGGAGATAGCAGCGGGCCTGAATCTGCCGAGCAGAGCCACATTTTGTCCTCAGACTCGTGGAAAACGAGGCAGAATGAGTGGAGGAGTCCGGTGCCGATGTCCGCCGACCCTCCGCCGACGTCCACCACAGGCTCAAACTGCTTCACCGCCCCCAGCTCCAAAAAGCCCGATAGCCGCCCGACCTGCTCGCGACCCATTTCCCCGGCAACGGCAATCAACATCCCAGGACGCGGAGCAACTTTCCAATCGAGAGATGCCGTCGCTTGAGACTGCAGGTGAAGTCTGTTGGAGGCGCCAGTGTCCACCATCACGGAAAACACTTCACGTTGAAGCGTGACGCTCACGAAGGGTACGTCGGAATGCTCCTTTACTGCCAACTCAGCCCGGACCGGCTGCAGGTTCAGGGGCCAATCCTGACTCAGGATCAGTTTCCGACCCGGATAGTCCAAGGCGAAGTACAGGTCCGAGAAGAGCGTATAGCCGAGAAGCCCATCAAGCTCACGACTGTCGATCTTGGATTGGACTTCCAGAGGCACCACGCCCGCCATCACCCCTTCGAACTGAACGCCCCCGACGGTGATGGAATCCAGGAGCACCCGGGGCAACGCTATGGCATCGCCAAAGCCGTTCAAGGCCTGGTCGCTCTCGTCTCCGGTATCTACGCCTCGTGCCTCTACGGCCGCTGCCACCTCCGGGGAGATCATCGAGCACGTACAACCCGTGTCGACCAACATGCGAAAGGGGCCTTGACCATTGATGAGAACGCTTACGAAGAGCCCAAGGCTGCTGACCTCCGCGGGGATCACGACCGGCTGGACAATCCGTGTGTAGAGCGGGGATGTTTCATGGATCTCAGAAGCCGCCAGTGAAAGGGCACACGCGACCATGATCCACGCGGCGCACGATCGCCGAATGAGTCCACCGGATTTTCGCGCAGTCACGACCCTTGATGCTGACAGTAACACGTGAATCAAACTCTACCTTTGCCTCTTGCGGGGGATCCGCAAGTAAGTGCATCGGTATTAAGCGTACTTAACCGTATCTCGGGAGGTGAAAAGCGGGTCTACGATCGGGGCGGAAAACGGCCCATGGATCATTATTTAAACTCACGAGCGCAAGGGGCGCATAACCCTGTTCAGCGGACACCACCGATTAGCGGCTGGCGGATTGAGTCCAAAATGGCATAAGCGGCTCTTACCCGATCGAGAATCGGGTAGCTTTTGTTGGCGAGGAGAACGACACCCACTCGTTCCTGAGGAACAAATGCAACGTAAGTACTAAACCCAGAGGTAGAGCCGGTTTTGTTTATCCAGACATCGGGCCGAGGTGCCATCGCAGGATTAAGCGCTGTTGCCGGCACCGTATGGAAAAGCATCTCTGCGGAATTACCCTGAAGGAGCGTCCCCAATGCAACCGGCGTCTGATACTGCTCCCACACGAGATCCTGGATCAGTGGGCCAGACCGAAAGTATCCGGAATGTGTCGCCTGAAGGGCGCGCGCGAGCTGTGAATTGTCGACTGGGTGGGTTCCCATGTTCTCCTCGAGAAAAGTGAGCAGGTCACCGATCGTCGTCCTGATCCCGTAGGTTTCCTCCCAGAATACTCCTGGTGTGAGACGTACAGGTGTGCCCTTATTCGTGTAACCTTGGGCGTACAGGGCTTGCTCGCTGGTCGGTACGTGCAAATACGTGTGACGGAGCCCAAGACCCGGGAGTAGTTCTTCCTCGAATAGCGGCCCGAAGTCTCGCCCCAGGCTGCGAGCCACGATCAGTCCGAGGGCACCCACTCCCGGATTGCCGTAGGTGCGTATCGTGCCAGGTGCGCCGGCCGGCTTCCAGGCTTTGAAGTAACCAAACATCTGCTCGAGCGTTCCCACCGAATCCGGGACTTGCAGCGGAAGTCCGCCTGGAGTGTGGGTGCCGAGGTTGAGAACCTTTATGGCGCCAAATGGCGTGCCCGTCATTTCGGGTAGAAACCGTTCTACCGGGTCGGAAAGAGATACGGCACCTTTCTCCACTGCGTAGGCAGCTAAAGTCGCTGTGAACGTCTTTGTCACCGATCCGATTTCGAAGAGAGTGTCAGGGGAAACGGGTTGGTGCGTGGTCAGAGAACTCACTCCGAAGGTGAAGATATGCGTGTGACCGTCTAACGTTACGCCCACCGCCATGCCTGGGATGTCCCATTGCTTCATGAGCGGAGACACCACTTGGGCAACAGCACCGGAGAAGTCAGCTTCTGCTCCTTTCGCAACTGGACGCACTGAGGTGAACAAGCCCACGGAGATCGAACAGAGCATCAGATGCAGTTTCATTACAGCTATAGGTTTTGGATAGACGTGCGCCGCGGCTACTACAGGCGGCGGCATAAGGTCGAAAATTTCTTCTGCCGAATCAATCGCTACCGGCGTCTCAGCACCCGATACGAAAAGCTCGCGACGACGTTTCTCGCCTTCGTTCGACCTGCGGCAATCGTCGATTGGCTCATTCATTGACTCTGTAATCACGCCCTAGGTTGAGTTTATCTTTAGTGTTCGGAAAACGGCCCCTTTCCGGAAATTCCTTCCCGATTGAGGCGTTCTCTTGCCGCGCCCATCGGTAAACGTCAGGCCTTCATCTGGCCGCTGATCCAGTTTGCGTGGATTATAACACAGGATGCGTTACGTTGATCCCGTATGAAATCTACACCGAAACGAATGATCGAGGGACCCTCGGATGTTTCCCATGTGATCGTCTCCACCAAGCGGATTCAAGAGAGGGTAGGCAACTTGGCCCGCCAGATCAGCCGCGATTACGAGAAGAACGATTCGATCCTGATCATTGGCATCCTGCGCGGAGCGTTCATCTTCATGGCGGACCTGACACGCCAGATATCCGTGCCCCACTCCGTCGATTTCATGGCCGTAAGCAGTTACGGCAAGGGAGCGTCCCACGGCGAGGTTAGGATCCTGATGGACCTGCGCGAGCCCGTGGAGGGGAAGCACATCCTTATCGTGGAGGACATTGTCGATAGCGGGCGGACCCTCGATTATCTTTATCGCCTCCTCATTGCGCGGCAGGCCGCGTCCGTGCGCACCTGTGTCATGGTTCGCAAGAAGCGGCCCAGCCTCCAGACGCCTGTCGACTATTTGGGGTTCGAGATACCGGACGTCTGGGTCGTCGGCTATGGTCTGGACTACGCAGACCGCTTCCGAACGCTGCCTTACATTGCTGAGTTAAAGGGCGTGCCCGGTGCGGGGTAACTTCGAATCTGGCGAGGGGGCCATGCCGCAGGCTATGGGAATCGAGCCAAATCCTCCCGCCAGAGGTTTGATGCCCGGATAGCATAAAGATGCCATTGGGCCATGGGGTCTTCACCTACCAGGGAGGGAAGTCCGAAAAGGTTGCGTCATCGGGTGACGTTTAACATCCCTAATAAAAGATACTTACCTTTGCGAACGATGCCTAAGTGTAGGGTATGCACGACGCGGCACCCGCATTGACTGCAAGCTGTTATGCAATTCCCTGCCAGACGTACGGAGCAGGTACCCACCATGGTCAGGGTAGGTCGAAACGGCGCCTTTATGAAAGGCACCGTCTTATTGACTAGTGTCTGTCGCCCGATGGGCCCCAAGTACGGCGACGCGCCGTCCGTGGGCTACGAGCTCCTCTTTAGCCAGGTCACACGCGCGCAGGGAATCTTCAGCCCCCGCACGGTGAACGTGCATTTCTCGCTCGATTACATTGCCGAGAACTTGGACGCGCCAGCGATGGTTCTGCAATACCCGTCAAAGCGCGAACTGATCAGGGAGCTCAAGAAGGGCTACGAATACGTGGGGGTCTCGTTCATCATGGCGGTGATGCACAAGATGAAGGAGGTGGTCGCGCTGATCCGTAAGTACTCGCCGGAGAGCAAGATCATACTCGGAGGATATGGAACGGTGCTGAAGGACGACGTGCTCAAGCCGTATGGGGATTTCATCTGTCGTGAAGAGGGTGTGGCGTTTCTACGCCGACTCCTCGGCGAACCGGAGATCTCAATGCCCTACAGGCATCCCTTGATCGTGAGCTGGCTGAAGGTCTTTGGGTGGAGAGTCTCCGGCACGGGCAAGATTTTTGCAGGCCTTGGCTGTCCAAACGGCTGTGACTTCTGCTGCACTTCGCATTTCTTCTCGCGCAAACATATCAAGCTGCTTCCCACCGGGCGCGACATCTACGACGTCGTGGAACGGTATTTCGACCTCGATCCAAGCCTGGTGTTTTTGATCCTGGATGAGGACTTCCTGCTCAACAAGAAGCGCGCGCTGGAGTTTCGGGATTGCGTCCTGCAGGGCGAAAAAAAGCCGTCGATCTTCGCGTTCTCCAGTGTCAAGGCGATCAGCCAATACACGGTCGAAGAGATCCTGGAAATGGGCATCGACGGTTTCTGGATCGGCTACGAGGGCACGCGCTCAAACTACGCGAAACAGCAAGGACGGCCGGTCGACGAACTCTTCACCGATCTTCGCGAGCACGGGATCACGATCCTGGCCTCCATGATCGTCGGCTTTGATTATCAGACGCCGGAGATCGTCGCGCAGGAACTCGACGGCCTGCTGAAGCTAAGGCCGGCGTTGGGGCAGTATCTCATCTACGGTCCGGTGCCGGGCACGCCATTTTACGAACGCATCATAAAGGAGAACCTCCTGCAGGACGTGTACACCAGCGACAAGGAGCTGTTCTACCGGCGCGCAGACGGATTCCGGACGATGATCAAGCATCCAACGCTTTCGCCGGCGCAGATCGAGGACATCCAGCGGTGGTGCTTCGAGCAGGACTTCCAACGGCTCGGGCCCAGCATCTATCGCGTCCTCGAAACCCGTTTCCTCGGCTACCTGACGCTTAGGGATTCGCCGAATCGGGTCTTGAGGGAGAAAGCCGAATACTTTGCGAAAGAATTGCGCTACGCCTTCCCGGTGTTTCTCGCCGGAAAATTGCTAGGCCCAAACGCGACCGTGCGAAGATGGATAGGCGACTTGGAGCGGCGCCTCCACATGGAGCTTGGCCAGCCCACCTTTGCGCAGCGATTCAAGGCTGTCATGGCGGTGGGCGCGGCTCTGTGGACCAAGCTCACGTTGAGATTCGATCTTTTCCAGCATCCCAAGCTGCAGCGGACAGCCTACCGAATGCCGGCGAAGAGCTGGGGCGCATTCGAGCTCTGGGATGAATTCCAGGCGAAGACGGCCAGTCCGAATTTCTCCGTTAGGGTCGAGATGCAGCACGCGAAGAAACAAGTCTGGATGCGGCTTGAGGGCATGCCGTCGACCTCGGATGCAGAAAGACTGGCGCAGCGCCTCAGCGATTCGCTAGCACAGAGCAAGAACCCGCTCGTGCTCGACTTGAAGAAGCTCGAATGGAAAAAGGCGGGGGATCTGCGAGCATTTAACGAGAAGCTTTCAAGCTATCGTGATCGGATCCGCGTGATTTTGCCAAAGATGTCGGCTGCGCATCCTGAGCTGCTGCTCCTAGCCAGCATTTTTCGCCATTATTAGAGTTGGAGAAAATGGGCGGCTTTGGCTCCGCGTATTCGAAATGGGGCCGATTGACGGCCGGTCGACCTTCGATATGCGGCGCCCCGATCCTGAACGCTCGGCAGCCACGCGTGCCTACTTGGATTGCGGCAATGAATTCAGCCAATAGCCGGCATTGGCCTTGTAGAGTTCGAAGCCCTTATCGCCGATGACGGAAGAAAGGCGGCTCCGCGCCTCTCCAGTGAGCGCGGCAAGCTGGGTCGTGCGGTCCGCGTCCGAGAGCGTCGGATCGCCCTTAAGCGAATTCATGCGCTTGGTGATGTCGCCCTCGACGTCCAGGAGCCGCTGCGCCGACCCGGAGGGAAGGTTCAGCGCCTCGGCCACCTTGCTCGTCGATCCATAGTTCGGCTGCGTTTCCACCTGATACTGCGCGAAGCGGTCGGGCCCGAGAGTCACCTGCAGCTCGGCGTCGAGCTCGGCCTTGTGGGCGTCCCGCTCCTTTTGGACATCGCCGGTCGCCAGGCCCCCGTCGGTACTGTACCTGCGGTTGAATTCGTCCTGTGCCTTGTAGATGGCACGGAACTCGTCCTCGGTCGGCTTGAAGGTGTCGAGGGTCCAGCGCAGCGAATTTGCATCCTGGCTGGACCTAATGTTGAACTCGAGGAGTTCGTCGGGTGTAAGAGCGGCCTCGATGTCGGCCTTCTGCTGCTTGCCGAGGTAGTCAAACTTTGCGCTGCCGTCCGGGTAGACGAGGCCGTTCGCCGACTCATTAAGGTCGGCCCTCATCGCAGTGTAATCGGAGA
>Ga0302155_10001066_pt1 | contig 20217 bp, 14 predicted proteins | sample I_Bog_N3_1_FD_193508 | JGI IMG/M metagenome (GOLD analysis project Ga0302155, IMG submission 193508) | Peat permafrost microbial communities from Stordalen Mire near Abisko, Sweden - I_Bog_N3_1 | ecosystem: Environmental > Terrestrial > Soil > Wetlands > Peat | place: Sweden: Abisko, Stordalen...
CAAAAGCACAACAACAACAACAACAACAACAACAACAACAACAACAACAACAACAACAACAACAACAACAACAACAACAACAACAACAACAACACAACAACAACAACAACAACAACAACAACAACAACAACAACAACAACAACCAACAACAACAACAACAACAACAACAACACAACAACAACAACAACAACAACAACAACAACAACAACAACAACAACAACAACAACAACAACCAACAACAACAACAACAAATGACACTCACAGGTGCAGTTCGCAGGAATCTCCTCAGTGTCGTTCATCGCTGTAGCTGCAGAAACACGATAAATTGTAAAAAATCAGAAAAAATGATGTTCACATCAACACCGCTGAACAGTAACTGCCATTTCAGAAACACAAATATAAAAAAATGCGATCCCCCCCTTCGAAAATGAACTTCCAATCAATCAACGTCAAACAATTGAATGCCATAACTTTGATAAACTAATGCAGGTGTATGAACTATCAAAACAGCCAACAGATGCTTTCAGTCAATCATTAACAACAACAACAACAACAACAACAACAACAACAACAACAACAACAACAACAACAACAACAACAACAACAACAACAACAACAACAACAACAAATAATAAACAAACCCAATATCATCAACAACAACAAAAGCAAGTAAAAGCAAATATAGCAAGACCTTGTTTGAAGTTTGATGTCAAATGTGCAAATTTGTCTGTTCTTTCCATATTCATGTCCGCGCCCAAACCAACCTTGGTCATGAGATGAATTTTACGAACTCTAGCTCTCTTTTGCTTTTTCTTGACAGGCTCGTCCAATTCTGTGGCAATTTCGTCGTTAAAAACTTCCACAGTGAACTTAATGGGGCTGACTAATGGTGTGAACAAAAAAGGTGTTTCAAGCAAGCCCTGTGGATCAGAATATGGTCTTGCCATGATGCGATGTGCTTTCTCCCTCTCCTCCAACGCTGAAATTTGTTTGAGTTTTGCAACCATTATAGCACATTCCTTGTCAGTTCTGCGCTTCATCTTTTGCGATATGTCTTTGAGAATATCTAATGAGACAATAACATATCAAATATTCATTCACAATAATAAAATCTTCACCATCAATTTCTGGAAGGTCAATTGAGCTCACGTCACCAGTGGCCACTTTGTTCTCATTTTCAGTGAAGTATGTTATCTTCAAATGCTTGCCAAACAGATAAATTCTGATACTTTCCGCAATTTTGCGTTTGATCAACTCTCTGTCAGGTCCTGTGAGACAAGATATCAACATCACATCGAAGCACAACAAACATCACACTCGCTACCGCTTTTGTGTGGCATCAAGGGATTCACAAAGTTTTTGTATGTTTCTTGAATGAAATTGAGCCACTGCATCCGAAATGTTGTGATTTTACCATTGTGTACTTCAAAGGTAGACTCCAGTGTCGCTTTCACACAATCAAACAATACTTTTGCCATCGGAAACGTGCCCAAAGCAATAACTTCTCTGGTTGAATGAATCAAAAACACCTCAATTGACAAATTTAAAATTCTCACCTTAATTTTGTCACTAAAAATGGTGCAAATTCAGCTGCTGCTGAGTCATACGTGGACTGTTGAACAATCAAACATGCGACATCAGCAAGTAGCAAATGCTTAAACAGTTTCATTTGCCCTTTGTTGGAAGTGACTATGTTGTTGTACTCTGTTCGCAAGGAAATTTGAGTAGATGGAGTGGTTTTATCTGTCAATCCTGACATTGGGGTTCCTGTTTCTTCTTGCAGTCCTGAGTGAACACCAGTTCCATGTACAGGGCTAGATTGGTCCTTGGCGCTTCTTCCACTCTTTTCTTTATCACTTTGCATCATTCGTTTGTTCAACAAACTCTGCAATAAATCAGACATAGATTCCATCTCTTCCGTGGAAAGATTTTGAGCAAGTGACATTCTGATTGCTGTGGAGTATTCGAATAAAATGTGATTCTTTTTTACCATTGTTCTTTTTTCCCATGATTTTATTTTGAAATTCAAATTTTGATGAGCAAACGTTGTGTCATGGGCTGTATCTGTCAAATTTGAGGACTAAACCATGGGTCGTGGGTGAGATCCAACAACTCTGGAAACCTAAAGTCCAGTTTCAAATATTTCAATTCTCCACTTGACCATCCCAACCTCCAGACATCAAGACAACAGAGCTGAACTGATTTATTTGCAATGCTCATTGATTTCAAAAGGCAAAGGTCAAGGAAATTGGTCACTAAAACTAAATCATGTACCAAAACCTAAATCATGTACCGGTACAGCAGGTCCCCAAGGGGTTGATTTGATGTTTGTGATGATCAAAAAGATCGTGAGCTTGCATCACAATACAATTCAATTGAATATAACTGCAATGGACGAAAATATCAATGAAGTTTACGGCGTGTACAGAAAGGAATGTGATTTGGCTATGAGTCGTTGCAACAATCTCATTGTCATGACAGAAATGTACTGTGACATCATTTCATTCGCGCCGCAATATTCGCCCAGTGAGCAAGACACAGGAAATAAATCTGTTGAATATCAATACAATTACATCATGAGATACTTGAAAAATGCCTACAAGAACTTTCGTGTCATGAATGATGAAATGCAAACCCTTACTGGTGGTTATGTCTCTCGTCCAGATTCGCTTGTTAAATACGCCAAATATCTTGATACAAATGTGTTGGGAGGATATGAAAAAGTATCTGTTGAACATGGACAGTCGTGTAGGTTGACTAAATGTTGTGTTGTATATTTAAAAGCAAATTTGGTGAGAATTTTCTTGTCATCCATCGTGGACCATATTGACTGTGTTTTTTTGACAAAGGTGAAAAGTGGAACGAAATTTGAGGCTGTCATTGACGATGAGGAGAAATTGAGTGATCTTTCGTTGCAATTCAAAAAATGTGGCGAGACTCTTATGACGGCAGTGAGTCAAAAAGTGGGGCGTAAATTCAATGGTTCAGTTCATTTTTCAACGTACAAACAGTGGAAGATTATTCTTCACAGCACAAAGAAACCGTTAAATGGAGCTGATATTGTCAAAGAAGCAATGAAGTCACATTCTGCTCAGTTTTTTGATGACATTGACAACAAAAGAGTCACTGAAACCGTTGAATTTCCGTATTCTGCCATGCAGCTGGAAAGAGAAGCAGAAAAGACGAAACAAGAGCGATTAGTATTGGAAGATAAAACGAAAGTTAAGTTTTCCGACGCCAATGCAAAATTGAATGCTGCGAAGAGAGCACAGGAAGTTTTAGCAGATAATATTGCCAATGCTTCTGGATATTTGTCTGCTGAAGATTTCATTCTTCGTGGTGAGAAACGCAAAAAACATGTTGGTGGTGAAAGTGAAAGTGAAGAAGAAGAAGAAGTCGTTGAGAAGCAGAACAATTTGTTTGATGTGCTGGATGACTCCACAACTGCCACCACGGTGCACAGTGAGTTGCACATGATGGACTTGGATTCAGTGAGCAATTGTCGAAGTGACTCACAAAGACCAAAGTATTTGCACACCAATGAAATCGATCGATCCAATGGTGGTGATGATGACATTTATCCAAGTTCTGTTTGGCAAGGCCGAAACAAGACCAAGAAGGGAAAGCCTGCCCCTGGATCTGTCGGTGCCAAGATGGTTGTTGTCAAGCACTCTGCCAAACCTGTTAAATCTCGTGGTACTGTAGATCAAAGAAAGAATCAGTCAACTCCTTCAAAAAGAACTCGTGAAAGCAGTGGAGGAGAAGTTCCTCACAAAAAGCGTGCGGCATTGAGTCATTTAGATGAAGAGACAATCGAAAGTTATTTTCACCTCCCGGCCATCACTACTGTGTCTAAAGTTCGAACCTCTGAAGACAGTGCAATCATAGAAGACATTATCAGCGAGGCTAGTTCAGTCAAAAACTCGCCATTGGACGATAATCTCGCAACTTTTCTGAGAACACACATGATGGTTGATGTGTTCAGAGCCATGACTTTTGAGAGTGTTATTATTCAATATTGTCAAGACAAAAGACAAGAAGCTGGAGTGAAAGACGCCGATGAGTTTGATTTGAACTGGATATTGATTGTTGGGCAAGTTGCAAAGAATCTTGAGGCTGATATTACTGCGGCGCAGTCAAAATTAGAAAGTTTCATGATTTTGAACGAGAAGACAATTGAAGACGAGAAGCTTATGGTGTTGCAATCGTCTGAAAATCTGTTGTCTGAACAAGATGTAGCAGAGTATCGCACCCAAGTTCAAATTGTATTGGATGCAGCTCTGACAACTGTCAATGCCAACAAGAAAAGCTTCAAGATTCTTTCAAATGTTGCGCTATTGAAGTTGAGACGGTTGGTCAGCTCTGTTGTCAACAAGATTTGTGCCATTTGGGCTAAAATCAATGACTGTTCTCATTTGTTCACTGCGTTGACTCCAACGGAACAGCATCAACTCAATGCCACTTGGTATCGCAATGAGTTGACTTTGTTCGAAGAAGAACACCATGGCATGGTCATGTCATTCCGTGACAATGACAACACATGTCGTCAAACAAGCAGCACATTTGTGAACAGCAACAGTTCTTTTCTCAACAGTGGCGGCGGATCAATTGTTTTTACTGATCCTGTTGTGAATTCCTCTTCGCAAAGTGTGGAGGAACAGAGTGCGGTGGAGGAGGAGCAGCAGAGTGAGATTCTTGGCAAAGAAGATTTGATGACAACTCCAATTGGAAACCGTGGAACTGCTTCTAAGCCCAGTGAAGGGCTGCAGGTCTTGTCTGTGCAAAAGATTCAAGAAACCTGTAAAGCTGCCCAGCCGCGAGGTTTGAACACTTTGTACAGTTTGATCATGAAAACTGAGAAGTCTGAGAAACAAAGGTCCCAAATGAAACTCTTGATGGAAGTGATGAATGTCAAGCCGAGACAAAACAAACTTCCATTGACACCACAAGGAATTTTGGATTTAAAAGCGTCACAGGATGAAGCCCAACGTAAAAAGGCAACGAAAAAGGCAACAAAAAAGACAGCGGAAGAGACTTCTTCCGAAGGAACAACTTTGAGTGGTCATCAGCCGATCAGCAACACTTCAGCAACCAATGGTGGTGATGACGACAGTGCATTGGTGACAACTTCGATTCTTCCAACACCAATTTCTTCGCATCGACTCATTTGTAAGTTAGCAATTCAAGTCATTAGTGATGTAAAAGCGCTGGACTCAGTCATGGGTTTCAAATGCGACTTGAGAGGCACGAAGGGACAAGTTAAAATTGACTTTCTGCTGTTTTTGCTGGACCACCGAGGCTGTCCGATTGAAGATGTAATCAGTGATTTCGAAGCAAGTGATCTTTTCAGCCAAGTCACATGTCAATTTCTCAAAAAATTCAGAGACTCTGATTACTTCAACACAGCGCCGGATGGATTTTGTGTGTATCGAGTCTTTTTTCACCTGTTGCAAAGAGCCAAGAATGACTATCGTGCTAGTTTAGAGGACATGAAGCTGTCTGATGGACGACTACGTGATGACCAAACTACTTTGACATCATTCCTGGAGAGCCTTGAGCATCTCACTGCACAAATTGCTGAGAGAGATTATGTTGAGTTGTCTTACAAAAGACAGCAGATCACTCGTGTGGACCAAGCTCGCGTGTTGCTTGAAAGCTTTGGACAGGCGCTGAAATTTCTGCCCAAGTCGTTTCAAGCTGATTCTGCTTGGATAGGATATGCGTCAGTCAACATGACTCTTTTCAACTACAACATACAAGAAGGTCGCGATGAAGACAACTACGCCGTCATGGCGGTCAGCTCTGTGCTTGGCATGCTTCACAGGAACGAAATGTTTGCGAGTCTTCCAACTTTTGCAGATGTGAAACATATCATTGGAGAGCCACCAAACTACTGCATTTACAAAGATTCTCATGCATTTGTCATTGAAAATCCAACTCAGGAAGATGTTGCAGCCAGACACAGACAGTTGATGCGTGAACTTTTCACTGGTTTAATTGACAGTGTTGATTCTATGTGCTCGATTTGGTCAGGACGTGTTGACGAAGATCTAGGCTCAGATGACGGTGAAAATGAGAAGGATGGACTGGACTTGGAAGATATTTTGCGTGCAGTTGTTGACGATCACAAAGTTCTTAGTTTGAAACAAATGAACAGATTGGATCAAATCACTTCATCAAGACTTTCAGCAACCAGTGACATGAAGACTGAGCCAATTGTTGTAACGCTGGACGACAATGGTGATGACAACAACAATTTGCAAACAATGACTCCACCAGAAATTGAGGTGAGTTATAATATGAATTTTTCATCGTCACGTGAATTATATGTTGTTGCAGAATGCTCAAATGCGCAAAGACTTTGCCACAATTATCAACTTGATTTACTTGCAGTTCTGTGCACAAAATCAATCCGAACCTAACAAGTGAAAAGTAAGTCATTTGTTGCAGATGATGAGTAATTTAAAATGAATGAAGATTCTTTCTTCTTTTTAACAAAAAGTTGCAAAAGTGTTGTTGTGAAGTGTGGTGGGGGGGGGGTGAAAGAGTGTGTAAATCATGTACCTGCAATGTCACCCCCGCCAGGATCATATGATTGCGATAAAGCATCATCACAAAATTAAAACATAAGAAAAAAAAATTATGTTGTGAATCACACTGTCTTCCTGTACCACCCGTACCCCATACATACACAACAGTACCGATACCATGGTCGTACAGCAGACAGCGATGCAAAATAACAACAACAATAACACTCGAATGCCAAAAAACTCCCTCCCTCTCTCATTCACCAAATAAGTTCCTAACTTTTCATGGTCAAACTTACAAACAAATTCGTTTTGCTTGTTGTTCGTCTCCTGAAGTTTGTGGTGAATCCGCCCCTTCGGGATCAGCAGCAGCAGTGTCGGACAAATCATGTACCTGTACAGCAGCAGCAGTTGTTGTTGTGATGATGTCCAGCAGGATGTGCTTCTTTTTCAAAACTCCTGGAATTTTATTGATTTGTATCAAATCTGGATTGCGTTTGAAGAAGTTCTTCACCCATGACTTCCAATTTTTCAGTTTATTATCAACGTTCATGGATTGAAGACGTTCTTTGATGATCAGGTACCAATCTTCTTGCACCAAATCCAACATTGCGCAGTAAGACGCTCTTGTATTGAAGATCATCTCATTCATCATCAACCGTTGAACGTGCAATCTCATGTGATATTCAATGTAATATCCGAGTTTCAGAGCTTGACCTTTCATCGGCCAAATTGCCAAAATACTGCTGGGAGCTACTTCCTGGTGACCATCAGTCTCAGCGTCGGCACTTGGCAACTTGTAGAGTGTTATCCAATATCTGACCAATTCGTTTGCTTCCGGCGAATTGCAAGGCACGCCAAGAACGTCAATTCTTTTTGCAATGTCATATTCAACAACAACCTTATCAATGCAACAAGGCACATTATCATGCAATAACTGGTCAGCATGAATGGCAATTTCCCGCCATTCTGGTAAGAATGTAAGCGAAAGGGCAAAGCTGTGGACAACATGTTCAGTCAACTTTGTGTCCGGCCAGTGAACTTTAATAGAATCAAAAATGTGTTTTGATCCACACCGAGGACCAAGACCCAATAATGTTGTGAAAGTGGTTTCAAAAAAGATAACCTCCTTACCTATTTTTCTCCAATCATGTTGAAATGGAGCACAGTTGAGAGAATCACACCAATAAGGTACGATATCTGACAAGGCACTCTCACGAAACAAGTGTTGGTGAGGATGAAATGGTTTGATTCTCTCATCAACCCATTTTCTCCAAAGATCAAATTTGGGAACAGTCGTCTCAAGCATACTGTCTAACTTCGTTCTGAGAAGGATTTGAGTGTCGTTGAGATTAGATATGATATAAACTAACAACGATTTGAATGTCAATGGGTATATAGTGTGAACCTTTGGCAAACTTAACAATATGTGATTCATAGTGATAAATTGACCAATGGTGAAGTGATTGATGTTATATGTTGTGTTCCAAACAGTTACTGGATGATGAAAATGCACAAAGTTGTTGCAAAAATAATTACCATTCGCGAGAACCAATGGGTCACAATCAATCCAATAACAAAGTAATTTACGAAAGTCCGATATATTTATCTGTAAGGGCAAATAAAAATCATTGTATTTCTTACTGATATGTTCTGCTGAGCTTTGGCTCAGGTTCGTGAGACTAAATTCTCTCGATATCTCTTGCCAACCTTCAGGGAACCCCATCTTCATTGTTTGAATCAAGAGACCTATTCCTCGAAGGACGTCCTTTCTATTGGTGGTGTGAGACAAGTTCAAAGCAGAACGTTCCATGGGTACTTGTAGAGCAGATTCCATTGTCATGATCTCACTTCTGATTTGTTCAGGAGTCTCCAGTTGTTGTGAATCGCTTATCACCATTGAAATCAATAGCCACTTTCTCTGATCACAAAGTATGTTGAACATGAAATCCACAAAATCAAAATCTGAATATTGTTGCATCAGCCTCACGTTTTCGCTTCCAGGTGACCTCATCATTGAAAAAAAATCTGCAAAAAAAATAAAAAAAATCCAGCCCAACTGGCAAGTTTAAGATTCCTTTCTGCTGTATTGACAATATTGTGTTTACAGCAGAACAATTTTATGCGAAACATAACGTTTTCAGCAAAACAACATGATGGTAAAGAACAACACAGCGACTTAAAACTGAAAATATTATTTTATCTTGTCTCACACATCACAGAAATCACACCATACTTGCAGCTGACAGAAAACAAGAATTGTTTGAAATAAAGTCACCAACAATACGACACTGTATGAAGATTGTTTGAAGTAAAGTTACCAACAATACGATACTGTACGTGTTTATAAGGCAATAACATCAGATTTGCAAACAGGTGACATCGTCTTGGTGTCTGCTTTCACCATTCTGCTTGTCGCAAGCATTGACACGAGATATGACCACGAACGGGAATTTGCATTCATGGAATCAAATGTCAGGGATTCGAAATTGAAAGCTATGTTTGGCACAATGCTCACACCACGGATTCCACGAGTCGTTGAAATTGAATCAAAAACTGTCAAATTTTTCTCCAAAAACCCTTTCAAGTTGATCGTTTCGCTCAAGTGGTTGTCATCATTGATCACATCACAGCTCTCATCGACTTTCGCAGTTAGCATCGATTGCTCTTGGCCAGAAAAATTCACCGACTCACTGGCAGCAACTGTGCTCTCTGCATTCTTTGCAGCACCATCAACACATTTTCCATTTGTGACCTGAAAGCTCATTGTCCTGTCCAAAACAAACAAACGAACAAATAAATAAACCAACCAACAAAGCAACAAACAAACAAACAACGGTTAAAATGGTGGGCAGTGGGCAGGCGAGCAAGCAAAACACAAAACAAACAAAAAAACAAGAAGTGCTGCTGTATGCATACAGCAGAGTACAGCAGGCAGGTACATGATTTACAAATGATGGAAGAGTTCAAGGGTTTTATGTTGAAACATTCACATTTCAAAGATTTCAAGCTTGATTTATTTCAACGTTCACAAACTCTCAAGCCCAAAACATCATCAAACACACCATGTCCATCGTAGCTTAACTTCAATCTATTGGGATGCAATTCAATCAAATATAAACGAGTGAGCACAGCATCTCTCGGGGCGTAAGTCTTGTGATGAATGTGGCCTGAAGTGCAAAAATAATCTGAATAACTCAGAGAGTCGGTGGGTTTCAACAAAGGTTTTCCCATTTGATTTGTGGCATCATCGCCGCCGTGCAGAGCGCTGACTCCAATTGCCGTGGACACAACATATTGCAAACAAACAAATTTTTGTTGAAAATATACAGTCTCGTGGTCGTCTGCAGAGAGATAATAGTGTCTTGCATATTTGTGGAAGAAAGGAGTTCTGGCCGTCACATTTGCCATGGCCAGCCCGTCGACACCAGGATCTCCGATGTTCAATCGAAAAAATGCATTGGCTTGAGCAAAACGTGGCGTTTGCTCTTCTGCGTCCAATTTATCGGGTTCAGTCGCGTTGCCGATTGGTATCCAATCTTGAATTTTCATGAAACTCCCGTAGTGGACAGGTCGAAACCAAGTGGAAGCAAGCACATTATGAGGATTTCTGACCATTTCGCTTTCAGTCAGCAGCTTGGTTGGTCTGTAATACAAACCCGCTTCCGAACTTGCCATTCCTCTCGCTCGGAAATGTATTCCTTTGACGATTGCAGTGTTGTGCAAAGGTGGATTAAAGTTGAGAATACCTTGTCGAATTTGCATGAAATCTCTCAGATGAACGGTTCCTGCCAGCATGTCAGCAAAGGTCAATGGAGGTTCATTTTCACGCACCAATTGCAAAATGTAATCAGACACACACAGTGCTGAATTAACATCATTCAGTGCTGTGTTAACACGTGCGAACCAGTCACAAAATGTACATGAATAGTAGAGTTTTTTTACTTGTTTGGCTTTGGTATAACCCTTGTAAACACGATACAGAACAGAATTTTCGAAACATGCTCTTGGAGTTTCTTGAGTGCCAAGAAACTGAATTACGTAATCAAAAAGTGCACTTTTATCGTTCAAAGCCCACAAAGTGGAACCCTGGGGCTTTCCAACTCCTGTCAGTTTCAGCACCATGTCTGAAAACTTCCCACAGTTATCAAAATTATCAATGTTACCCTCATCAAAGTTGCTTGAATTGTTTTCATACGATACATACCGATCATGTAAATTCTTCACGTAATGCATACCACCATGTGTAACAAATCTACCCAATTTACCGATTTCTCGTTCACTTGTGTAAGTAGATAAAAACTTCAGTGGACCTTGATTGACGATGTTGTTAATGATGCACTGCAACTCATGGAATATGTACACAGTCTCTGAAATTGGAAATAAACCTTCTTGGATAATTCGAGTCTCATACACGCTCCAAGTGATGTCATTTCTCAACTCATCTTTGTCAAGCTCAGGATCCAGCAATCTGTTTAAATCGTCTGCATAACGCGCAGCAAAATCCTTGTAGTCTGAGGCCAAGTTTGTGGAAAATGCAACCATATATGAAGAGTAGACTGTCAATAAGACCTTCTTTTGATGCGAAATCAAATACGATGTTAAACCCAGTGGATTCTTGATTTGGAGGTCAGTCTTGTAGAAAGAAGGAATCAACACACAGTTGATAACCGCATCACACAACTGTTGTTCAGGGCCAGTCATTTCAAATGGTTGGTGGAAACTGGTGTGAGTGCATGCCATGTAAGGATGTTTTCCAGTGGCCACACAATGAGCTTGGCTTGAGGGATTCTTGCCTCTTGTTCCTCCCCACGCCCACAAAAAGTAATTGGCAGCGTTCATAATTGCGTGCATTTCGTCGAACGTCAAGCATTCAAAATTCAAAGCTTCGGGATCTTCGCACATAAGACCACACACTCCGTGTTTTCCGTTGACTGGGTACGTTGCGGGCTTCTTCAGTTCTGCTTTTCCAGCAGCAATGCGCTCTGCTTCTTTGGTGTCTTTCGTGATTTGAGCCAATGACCCATCAAACTTGTAATTTGCGTCTTTGTCATGCTCATAAAACACTTGAGGACGTGGATCAATATATTCAAACCTCATGTGACGCTTAAACATAGCGAATGGAAACTTGTTGTTATACCACACCAACTGCTTCACGTTCACTGAGCAATGAAATCCAGGAGCAGGAACTTTGAGTTTATGATGGCTGGTGCAAGTTGTGTTGATTTTGTCTTTCCAAGCATCAGGAGCACCTCTCTCTGTCAACTCCGCCTTGATGTGAGCCTCGTTGCTGAAGTAGTCTGCTTGATGTTGATCGTCCCTGAACACTGCCTCGCCAATGAATCTTGAAACGTGATTCTCAGGCACAGAGTTGCGAGTGTGACAAAAACACACTTTGCCAATCAGAGCAACGGTCATACCCTTGCACATGTTGCAAAATGAGCAACCATAAAGCGAACCAGAACCTTGAATCAACAGCAATGATTCAAGGCCTTTCGTATCCAAATGAGCGAAAACGCAGCGTGCCTGCAAGTAGACATGAATGTCGTTGTTGTGTCCATCTTGTGGAATTACAAACACAATGCCGCGTTCAAGTGCCTTGATCTCCTCGCCCATGAGATTGAGCAGTTGTGTCTCAGCCTTTGAGTTGATTTTAAGGTTGTGAAGCATTCCCAATGAAAGCCCGCGATTGCTTCTCTGTCTGTCATTCGGATTGCAATTCAAACAAGAAATGATCATGGGCCACATACTGTCACTACTGCGCTCGAAGTTAATTTTGCCATCATATGCAAGAGTGTATGCAAGTGAACATTCATGGATATTTGTGACACCACTTTTGGTATTCGCATTCAAATAAAGTGGTTTAAATGCTTCAAAATTATCACTCATAATCTTGTTGTGTCGCATAACATTTTCTCCGTCCAGAGCATCCATCATTTTATTGTGCTTCTTGTAGCGAACTCGATCATAATTCAGAAAATCTTGCTGTCCTTCAAGGAATGACAAGCAGCACATTTCAGTGAATCGCGATGTCATCGACCTGATGTACGCATTTTCCAATGGAATGCGATACTTGACGTCATGATGTTTCATGGTGGGGTTGTCATCTTGTGTTGGAAATGGATTGCAGCTATCGTATGGCTTGTCCTTGCAATCCGCATGTCCGCAATGGCTGTATCGGGGTGAACGACAAATAGCACAACGAATCAAGGTCGTGCCAAAGAACGACATGCAACCTCTGTGACACACATCCACAGAATGGTGCCTGTAATCATCATCCAAATAGGCGGTCATATTATTACGCAGTTTCCCAGATCTTATGTCTGCGGCAGTCAATGGCTTAACAGGTAGAGCGAGAGATGTTGTGTGGTCGAAAAAAGCTTTCAGAATCTCGTTTTGGGCATTAATGGTGATGTTATTGGAGGCAAAAACTTCGCTCAATACTTTCACAAACTGTGCTTTTGTTGATCCCTTGGGATTCGCAATGTCAAATGGAAAATTGTGATCATTGAGCGGCTTTTTCTCTTTTCTTGTGTTGATCTGTTTTTTCACATACTGCATGTAATCGCCATCCAAGTCACTGGGCTAAAAACACACAAACACTGTCAATGCAAGCAACATTTACTGTACAGAATGAAGTCTTACCAGAACATAAATCAAAGGATATTTGAACGAGTCTTGTTTTATATCAAACTTTTTGATGTACTCCGTTTGTTGTGTTACAAATTCATCGTGGTCATTGAACAACTCATCAATCAAATCTGCCTCCCTCATATCATTCAAATTCATTGTTCTCAAATGACGTATAGCTTCCTCGTCATCCTCAGCATTCACATCAGGCCTTTGTTCGACTGGCTGATTTTCTGTTGTTTGTTGATCTTCTTGAGAAAAATCCACTGATTCATCGAAAACATCATTTTGTCTCTCATTTCCTGGATTTGGTCGCATTCTGCTGTCATAATTATGTTTTCTCAACTTTCTCACCACAAAACTCATGGTGATATGAATAAATATATGTGATCCAGACCATGAAATATGCCTGGGTTGGTCTTGCGCACAAAAAATGATTGATGATTTGGTGATTATTTGGTCACGGCAGCAGCCTTTGGTACATGATTTGCTATCCACTCTGCTGCTGCTGTAAACTAGTATACCAGTAAACTTATAGCGCATTCCAGTACTATACAGCAGAACCTGAAACATTCATCCCTCTTTTCCCTCTCATCAATCAATCTCTCTTATTGTTGTCATTATCATTACAAACAAAAAGTATGCAATCAAAGCGTGGTCAACGAATCTCTCTTGAAAATGCTACCATTGTTGGCATGTTTGCTGTGTTGAACGGAAGAGAAAAGGCGTTTGTGAGATTTGAGCATGATACATTTTGGGAAAACAGAAGTGACAGATGTAAAAAGCTGTTTGTCAAGAAATTTGCGTTAAATGTAGAGGCTGGTCTCCCAGCCACAAAAATTGATGGGAGAACTCAAAAGAAACCAAAATTTATTTATGACTTGGAAGTGAAACAGTTGCTTAATAAGTATGTGCAACTTTATTTAACCTGTGATGGCAAGCATTATTGTTCTCTCGCGGAGACAGCAGAAATACTGAAAACAAAAGTTTTCCCTGAATTACGAGTGCTTCATCCTGAGCTTGATTTTAAACTGTTGATGGCCACAGAGTACGGTGTTGAATGGGTTCATAAATTCTGTAGACATTGGCATATTTCTCGTTGTCGAACGGTTGACCCAAAGACATTAGGATTGAAAATGATAACAATTTCTACCAATTATATCAAACCAATTGAAAGATGTTTTATGAATGAAATGGAACACCAGCTGACGTATTTTGGTCGACCAAACGAACAAGTCAATTTGATATGTATGCCTGTCACATCTAACCTTGTTTGTGATCACGATTTGATGTACGTAATAGTGTTCAGTACTCTTAGTATCATAAAACCCACTTATCGTGGTGTTCGCTGCCCCAGTGAATGGCGCAGTCCAAATGACATGAAGCTTGCAGTGTTTGAATATTTGACGAAAAATCAACTGAACCGTAACATGTTCTCCAACGAAGGAAGAGGATTGTTGTTGGATGCATTCAAGAAAAACAACAATGACAATCCATCTGCATTGTTCAAATCGAATTCGTCAAACAGCGAAACATCAAAAACAGCGTTGTGTCGAGTGTATCACTGTGCATATGACCATTTGAATCCCCCTTCTCGAGTGATATTCTGTCGAAAGATTGAACTTCAAACTATCTGCCATTTATTGCAGGATCGCATCAGCATTGGGTGGTATTCGTCAGGGTCGCGTCAGTGGTACACCTGTGGAGGCACAGCAAAACACATTCCCAGAATTCACTTGTTCTCAGAAGCAGCCAACCGAGTGGAGTTTTATGGGAGTCACAACTATCACACTGAACCAGTGGTGATTGTGAAAAATTCAGTTGAGTGTACCACTCCAACAACTGCGACAACTGCTGACCGTTGTTCGTCACCGATTTGTCAAACGATGTCATGTACTGACGAGGGCACTTTGACCCCCAAGTGTCATCAGCGGAGAGTGTCAGAAGTTCCTTCCAGACCAAATCCAAACAGACACGAAAATCAAACAAAAAAAGCTGTCAACAACAGCAAAATAAAAACCGCATTCACAACCACAAATGGAGTAAAAAATAGGCGGCCGCCGCTCAATCTGTATGTTCCGCGAAGTGTTCCATTTGGGTGGGTAAAAACAAACAATTGAATTGCATTTTGTTGTTTTTGTTTATTCGTTAATGCACTGACAATCGCACTTAATTGCAAACACAAAAGGTTCATTGTTCTTGGACTTGATGTGCTTCGCTTGATCTTCAATGATTCGACTTTCCACCAAAATCTCGGCTCTTTCCTTAGCACTGTTGCAATTCGAACAATTTACCACCAACTTTCTGATGTTATCGTGTGAATTCAGCAATTTCATTATGTCCACCGCAGAAAACCAGCGTCCACTGACGTGTAGCGAAGTCACTGAGCCGAGAAGATCGCTCCAAGAAGCTATGAGCTTGTCCATACAGCTGGAAGCCCTGTTCTTCATAAAACACACCTCTTTCACTTGAACACAAACTTTTAAAAATGCAAAGGCCTGACGGCAGCTATTTTCACGAAGAATCAAGTGAGACAATGACTGTTTGTTTCCACCAACCAACAAATTAAGACCAGTGTCAGTGATAGAGTCACTGCCCAGCTCAATGCGCTGATAGCCAATGCAATATTGCTCATAATACCGCAATAAAACATGCAACGGTGCCACAATATCTTCCTTTTTTATTGAGACAATTGACAGCTCTGAATTCAGCTTGGAATGTCGCAACCAACCTGACTGTGATCGAAACTCCAAATGCTGCATGTCTGCACAATTGTCTAATAACAGAACTATTTCAATAACCTTCACTTTCAAAACAAGTATCTCAACACGCATCAATCTTTTGCACGTCGCAAGTTGTTCGATTGTTTCGTTGCCAAAAACATGCGCTATGTTCATGGATCGAGAAATAAAGCTGCACAAAGTGGTAAAATTGTTAGCAATTATTAAAAGAAACAAGTTTCTTTCATTGGATTTTGCTGTGTCCCCAGGTGAACCTTGGAAATGCAATTGAAAAGCGACCAACTCACGGCAATATAAACTAACTAACTTCAGGGTCAAATCGATTGTGTCATGCACAAATCCCTCCATTCGCACTTCCTGTAGATTCATAAGCACACGGTTTATGATCATTCGATGTCTTGTCATATCTGCACTCGACAGTTTTTCAAAATTGACCATCGCTCTAACAAAACAAATACTTGAGTTGCGATTAAAATCCAGACATTTGACCTTGATCAAACGAAGAGCCAACCAAAACAAATAAGAATCACTCATAAAAATTGGATGACCTTCAATTGTAGACTCTCTTAACCATTCCAAGAATTGCGGACGATTTTCTTGAGACGACATGGCACTGTCCAACAACGAACAAGAATTTACATCCAACCAGCGCTGAAACTTCATGTTTGAATTAAAAATACATTTACTCTTGTCCATTTGTGCGATTATTTGGAAGGAAAATCCTTTTGTTGTGAAAATGTGTGATTGTGTGATTGTGCTGTTTTTGGTGTTTTTTTGGTGTTTTTCTTTCCCATGCTCCATGATTTGCTATCCCAGCCTACCGGTATACCAGTATAGTGAGCGGTGGATTGTTGATCCATTCAATTTCTCACATTATTAGTCAGTTTTGTGGTGTTATTAAGAGTGGTGGTGTGAAATACATTGTTATTATTGTGAACGTTTTAAAAAAACACAAGAGATCATCATCAGTGATCATAATCCCACCAATATTGTTTGGGACCATACCAACTTCGGCCATGGCCGCGGTATCCCCACACCTTTTCACCGTCTTTCCATGGCTCATTTCCAAATCTTCGTGTCGCTTGCCACATACGTTTGATATGTGTCACGTTTTTCTGCAGTTCCCGTGCAGTACTGCCGTAATCGCACTGACAAGCAATACTGACTCCTGTCCAGCGATACTCGTGGTCACGACTGCGAGTGTTGTCATCAAATGAACGAACAACACACTCTCTGACAAGAATGACAGGTTCCTCCATGCTCACCACTGCTGTGTTGTCTGTTCCATCGAACTCTAGTAACCACGGATCAGGATGAAGTCTCATGTCAACTGTGCAGAAATGACAATATTGCATGCCTATCTTGTCATTGCACTTGCATTTGTCAACAGTTCTTGTACATCCACAGAACTTCGTATTTTGAGAGTCAATAACCAGCATAATTATACGGATTTTGAAATATGTCGCTGTCCACTGCATGACTTTTTTCTGCTTTTCCAAATCAAAACTCTTGGTGTAGAAGTCTTGAGGTAGAAAAGCATCAACTTCCGAGCCACAGAACTGATTAAATGACTTGTTCTGTTGAAATACAGCTCGGTAGAACCGGTCGCGGCAACTGTTCATGTGGGGTGCGGGTAAGTACACTCGGTCGCGAGGATTATTTTCAGATCTGTTCCACACTAATTCCATTGGGTGCCCAAAATCATAGCGCTCACCACTGAACTTGACTTCTTTTGCTTTCAACACAGCAAAAAGTGCCAAAACGAGAGAAGGAATGTTGGCGCGGCCATACAGGTTCGAAGAGTTAATGGCATACAAATCGTTGTCAACTAATGATTGATACAAAGGTGTTGTTCTCAGCAGAGCAGCACACAGTCGTGTCATCCGTATCGCTTCATCCACTTGCCAATTTTCGTCTGCCATTGCACCCACGCCACAAATTTCGAATGTGTATGGTTGGTCACCTTGAAGCTTATAAAGCCACTCCCGAAAGCCACATTTTTCGTAGTTGTGCATCTTAATCAAATGTTCCATTTGTGCATCTTCTGGTGCATGAGCTGTCAAACATCCATGTCCCTGTTTGGCATACTCACATTGAATCTTTTTCTGATTGAAAGTACGACCAATTTTTGGCTCATGTCGTTGCAAACCAATGTCGTCACCACTTCTTTTGCAAGAAAATTTTCCACAACTACTCCTAATCGCTGATGTGCCTGACATTGCAATCACACATTCAGATTCAACAGATTCAACAACTGAATTCATTTCGTTCTCGCAATGCAGAAAGTTTCGTGAGATGGACTGATAAAGCAATCAGTTCAATTTGGCCGTCGTTTGATAAGTGTTGATGAGTGAATTTAAGCAAATGAACAACTTCAAACTGGTGGTACATGATTTATACTGCTGCTGTATAGCGGAAAAAATGCCCCTTTAACTACATTTGGGTAAAGTACAGCAGAATAAGTGCCAAAATAAGTCCCTGCAGTTCTACCACTGATGGACATATTGGTTCTCGCTACAAACTGTGGGCTGCTTGCACCAAGGATATAAGGCAACTATGAACCGGTTGCAGTGGACCACAGCGCAATAACAAGAGTGATATGGCTTGCTGTATACACTAAATATTGGAATTGGGCATTTGCTGCCAAGTCAGTTTTCGACCAATATATCGTGATCCAGACTTGGCGCTTGGTTACCAAATGGTAAGAGGTTATACTAGATATACAATGCAACTATGCAATGAGCGCGCAGCTGTTATAAAGGAATTAACCTTGTATTTCGCTTAAAATTTTGAATTTTTATGTTTTTTTGACAGTTACATATCAGCTGATATATCGTGATCCAGTCTTGGCGTGTGGCAACCAAATGGTATTTAGTTGTACTAAGTATATGAAGCAACAACGCGCCTGTTGCAATGGAGCACAGCGCTATCACGAGAGTGTTATGGCTTGCTGTATGCTTTTTATTGCTTCCAAACAGAACAATTTCAAATCAACATATCAGGTTAAATCTCGCGATCGGTGCGGTAAAGTCGGCTATAAAGTTGCCACAAGTTACATTATACACATTAAAAACTTGTATCAAAAGTACAGACAAATCGCTAGCACTTATAAAGTTTTGCAATGTTCCCCTCGGCCGTATGGTGAGGCAGGGTGTGAATAATTCTACAAGTGCATGTCACTTTTGCACTGTGACCACTGTTCAACATATCACAATTTAAACAAGTCAAATCCCCATTATTTACTTTACAAGCCACAACCAGACACAATGTACTTGTTCTCACTTCGAATTGGGTGTGTACCTCTCTGCACATTGACCCTAAACATATCACATACGCCCGAAAAACGAAATTTTAACATATGCACTTACTGAGATTTACATCATTCTACATGCCTCCAAAACTTCACACAAGCAAACACAATGTTAGTTACTCTATTTCTTTCGGTTGCCAAGCACAAGATAGTGACGGTCGCTGAGAAAATGGTCGTGTACCCCGTTCTGTCCGAAATATCCGCCAAACCACCCAGCAGCACCACCACTGATTGTCCACAGCTCTGAGCAACGAGAAAAAGTCGCCAGTGATATTGGGGCATGGGAAGAGTCACGCCAAGAGCTCGCCACATGGCTTGGAGTGAGCAGGTTGGTGGGTTTCAGTGATGGAGGATTCGATAGCTGTCGGTAAAATCTTCCAGCGGTGACTATTACGACCCTCACCAGTGCTCTCACGGACACCAAACTATCATATGATGATGTGAAATGTTAATGAACTTCCATTGTCACTCCTGCATTCCGACTTGTGTGTGTTTGCCTGTCCTAGAGGTGCACATCAATATGGACTTAGAAAACTGGTACATTGCCTCTATTTTCCACATGTCGGTGGCAAAATTCATTCTGAATTCAAAATCATCAACATTGTGAACAAGAAACTTGCACTTTGGAGCTTCAAGGAGGTTGGAGAAAGCATGTGGTAAGTGCAATTTCTTGGTCAATTGTTTTGTTCGGAATTCCAGTGTCAACACGCACAACTTGGTTCTCTCATTTTAACAAGTTTTGTGTAAAGGACTGACAAAACAATCAGCTTGTTTTTGCACTTCAAAGCTTCAAGGAAGTCAGACAAAGCAAGTGATAAGTGCAATTTCTTGGTCAATTGTTTTGTTTGGGATTGCAGTGTCAATCTGCTCAACTTTGTTCTTGCAATGCAGAAAGTTTCGTGAGATGGACTGATAAAGCAATCAGTTCAATTTGGCCGTCGTTTGATAAGTGTTGATGAGTGAATTTAAGCAAATGAACAACTTCAAACTGGTGGTACATGATTTATAC
>Ga0302155_10001071_pt1 | contig 20163 bp, 15 predicted proteins | sample I_Bog_N3_1_FD_193508 | JGI IMG/M metagenome (GOLD analysis project Ga0302155, IMG submission 193508) | Peat permafrost microbial communities from Stordalen Mire near Abisko, Sweden - I_Bog_N3_1 | ecosystem: Environmental > Terrestrial > Soil > Wetlands > Peat | place: Sweden: Abisko, Stordalen...
GGGATTGAAGTCACAGACGAAGAACTGGCTGATGTCAAATTGACGCCGGCCAAATTCCATGGCGAGTGGAATTACTTCATCCACCCAGCCAAATAATTGCTCAAGTTGTTTTTTCGCGCTGCCTTAATCTTGCGCATCGGTCCTTTCATGCCGATCGCAAGGCGGTGATTCAGCGGGCGTTTGACGCGGGCGTGCGAACCTTGGTCATCACTGGGACCAGTCTTGCCAGCAGCCAGGAAGCACAGCGGATTGCACGCGAGTATCCCGGCCAGATTTATTCCACCGCGGGGGTTCACCCGCATGACAGCCGAAATTGCACGATGGACACCATAGCGGAGCTGCGACGGCTCGCGGGACTGGAACAAGTGGTCGCGATTGGCGAATGCGGCCTCGATTTCAATCGCGACTTCTCGCCTCGGCCACAACAGGAGAAATGGTTTGAGGCACAGGTGGCATTGGCGGAGGAATTACAAATGCCGTTGTTTTTGCACGAGCGGGACGCCGACCACCGGTTCGGCGAAATCCTGACTGCAGTGAGAAAGTCAGTGCCAGCGGTGGTGCATTGCTTCACCGGTTCGCGAGAGTCGCTCAAAATGTACCTCGATATGGGGCTGCACATCGGGATCACTGGTTGGATTTGCGATGAGCGCCGGGGCAAGCCCCTGCGCGAACTCGTTCGCGAGATTCCCCTCGACCGGCTCATGATTGAAACTGACGCCCCTTTCCTGCTCCCGAGATCGATGGCACCCAAGCCAAAAGACGGCCGCAACGAGCCCGGTTTTCTGCCGTACGTGCTTGAGGCGGTCGCGGATTGCGTTGGAAAATCCGTTAAAGAAGTTGCCCGGGCCACTACCGCCACCGCCCGTGAATTCTTTCGGCTCGCTAAAAGATGATGCCTCGGAGATTTAATGGGGCTGTCGCCTCACGCTCTCCCAGTCCAAGTCAAACCTGGCTAAATATTTGCGGAGCCGATCGGCGTCGTTGGCGGTTTTGCGATTTGCCCGCGTGGCTGCAAACAGTTTGCGGCCGGCATCAGATAGGGTCGCCGATTCCCGGCACACGCGAGTGACAAAGGCCAGTTGCGCCTGGTCAAACAAATCGAGGTTTTCCCTGGCTTTGTCGTTTAGAACCTCCGCCAGTACTGCTTCGTAATCTTCATTGCCGGGAGGTGCCGGCCATCCGGCTTTCAATCTTCCAATTTCTTCCTGCAAAACCGGCTCGGTGATGCGGCCTCCCAGAGACAGAGTTGCCATGCGCGTGATGCAGGCATTCAAATCGCGAAAATTGGCCGACCATTTGGCCGCCGGCGACTGGGCGAACTTCAGGAATTCTTCGCGGGCCTCCTTGCTCAACGTGACCCGTAGGCTGTTCTTCCGCGCGAACTGTTCCAGTTCATAGTCCAGATTGGGCTCAATGTCTTCCGGCCGCTGGCATAGTCCCGGCAGGCGAAACGTCCAGAGATTGGTTCGTGCCAACAAGTCTTCCCGAAATCGGCCGTCGCGGACTGCGATTTGCAGCTCGCGGTTGGTGCCGGCGATTAATTGAAAATTGCTGCTCACTTCGCGGTCACCGCCGAACGGCAGAAAGCGCTTTTCTTCCAAGGCTCGAAGCAGCATCGCCTGTTCGTCCAATCCTAGTTCACCGACCTCATCGAGGAACAACAATCCGCCATCGGCCGCACGCAGCAAACCAGGGCGATCCTTGACCGCGCCCGTGAAGGCGCCCTTCACATGGCCAAACAACGCCGACATGGCGGAATCGCCGCGCAAAGTGGCGCAGTTCACCTCCACGAATGAACCCGTGAGCTGGTGCCGGGACTTTTTGAGTTCGTAGATGCGGCGAGCCAATTGCGACTTGCCGGCACCGGTCGGCCCGGTCAACAGAATGGGTTCCTTGGCGTGAATCGCCACGTGCTCAATTTGCTCGATAAGCTGATTGAAATGTTTATTGCGCGTGGCGATCCCCGATTTGAGGAACATTCGTGCCTCTTTTTGCTCGGTGCCGAAGCGCGAGGCGAGCCGGTCATACTTTGAAAGGTCGAGGTCAATGATCGCGAATTTTCCATCCGGTCCACGCCGTTTGGCATCGGCCGGTGAGGTCTGAACGAGGCGGGCGGGAAAATGCCGCGATTCCGTGAGCAAAAAGAGGCAGATCTGCTGGACGTGGGTACCGGTGGTGATGTGGACGAGATAATCCTCGGTGTCCGGCTTGAATTCGTAGCTGCGCGTGAATTCGTGCAGCGCTGCATATACCTCCTCAAAATCCCACGGATCACGCAAGGGCTGGGCCGTGCCCCGGGCTTCGGTGGCCGGCGAGACGCGGGCGATGTCGGCCAGAATCAGATTGGCCATGTCCTGAAACTTCGGATCGAAGATCAATTCAAACCGGTCAACGGGCAACGCCCCATGCTTGCACAGGGAAATGCTGGGACGCCACTTGTTCCAACGTTCTTGATGGAACCCGGAGTCCAACACGCTGCCCAGCAGGCCAATGACCACCTGTTTTTTGGATGACATAGCTTTAAATATCCGTGTTTAGCATATGAGCTAGTCGCGTTTGATGGCAATTCAAATCTGAAGCCGGCCTAAAATGTTTGTATATGCCTGTCATCATTGAGGATGACCAGGCTCCAACCGCGCCCCAAATAGGTTGGCACGACGGCTGCGATAAGGTTGGCAACAATTAAACGAAAGAACGACTATGGCAAACAAAACTCTGTTCCAATCTCTGCGCGGCGCGCTCTTGCCGAAGACTGATGCCGTGAACGAAGCGGGTGGCCGGGCCTATGCCCTCTCGCCCAAACAAGCCCTCGCGCAATACGCGATGACTGGTTGCTTGAACACCACGTTCTATGCCTCGGCTGACGACCAACTCCAAAAAGTGTTGGCGATGGCCAGCCAGGTGGATGCGGAGTTCGTCGCCAAGACCGCCGTGTATTCCCGGCAGAAGGGTTTTATGAAAGACATGCCGGCGTTACTCTGTGCGGCGTTGTCGGTGGAAGACCCGCAATTGCTCCGCGCCGTTTTTGACCGCGTGATTGATGACGGCAAGATGTTGCGGAATTTCGTCCAGGTGTTGCGCTCGGGCGTGACTGGCCGCAAGTCGCTCGGCACGGTCCCGAAAAAGCTGGCCCAGCGCTGGCTTGAGTCGCGGACTGATGAGCAGTTGTTTCGGGCGTCGGTGGGTAATGCCCCGTCGCTGGCGGACCTCATCAAGATGGTTCACCCGAAACCGGCCAATGCGACCCGCGAGGCGCTTTATGGCTACTTGCTCGAACGGAAACACAATACCGAGGCGTTGCCTGACATTGTGAAGCAGTTCGAGGCGTTCAAGGGTGGACAACGCGCCGTGGTTCCGGACGTGCCGTTCCAAATGCTGACCGCTTTGGAACTCGGCAAGGCGGAGTGGAAGGCCATTGCGAAGAATGCCCCCTGGCAGATGACGCGAATGAACTTGAACACCTTCGCACGGCACGACGTGTTTGACGACAAGAGCATGGTGAAGTTGGTGGCTCATCGGCTGGCCGATGCCAACGCCGTGAAACGCGCTCGCGTGTTTCCATACCAGTTGCTGGCCGCGTTCAAGAACACGGGAAGCGATGTGCCGAACCTGGTGCGGGACGCATTGCAGGACGCCATGGAGGTGGCGACCGAGAATGTGCCGCGCATTGACGGCAAGGTGTATGTCTGCCCGGACGTGTCGGGCTCGATGAGCTCGCCCGTGACCGGTCATCGTGTCGGTGCAACCTCGGCGGTCCGGTGTATTGACGTGGCGGCGTTGGTGGCTGCCTCGATCCTGCGCCAGAATCCGCAAACGGAGGTGCTGCCGTTTGAGACGAAGGTGGTGGACGTGCGCTTGAACTCGCGTGACAGCGTGATGACCAACGCCGCGAAGCTGGCTGGTGTGGGCGGAGGCGGCACCAACTGCAGCGCGCCTTTGGAATGGCTGAACAAAAAGCAGGCCAAGGGCGACCTGGTGGTCTTCGTCTCGGACAACGAGTCGTGGGCGGACTCCCAGCGGGGCCGCGGCACGGAAATGATGCGGCAGTGGTCGGTGTTCAAGCAGTTCAATCCGCAGGCGCGGTTGGTCTGCATTGATATCCAGCCCAGCGCGACCTCGCAGGCGGCCGAGCGCGAGGATGTGTTGAACGTTGGCGGATTTTCCGACCAAGTGTTTGAAGTCATCGCCACGTTCGCGGAGGGATGCCTCGGGGCGGATCACTGGGTCGGCGTGATCGAGCAGGTGAAGTTGTAAACACGGAGGGCGGGGCTGTGTAAATTGAATTCGCGCAGACACCCGCCCTCTCAGGAAGAGAATTTTTTGCGGGTCGAATGCCGCTCGGGACTACATCAAACCTGTAAAGTCTTGGCAAAAAACTTGTCGGCCCCCTTGTCGGTGAAATATTTGATCTTTGAGAAGATTTGAAAACGGCGAATGCCGGCGAGACTACATACATTAGCACCAAAGACAACGGGCCACCCGCCCGTCGCGACCAAACGAGCCTGTCTCAGGTCGCCTAAACTGGATGCTGCCATGTCCCGCCAAGCGGTTTTGTCGCCGGTTACCTTTTGCAGCGGCGGGAATGCCCGCAGGACTACATGGTAGAGCACCCGGCCAAAAGCCGGGAGGACCCGGGTTCGTTTCCCGGTCCCGCCAATTAAATCTTGGTGGGATAGCTCAGAAAAACTGTCTTGCACCTGTTTGTCGCGCCGCTGGCAACATGATTTTGAATGGCGAATGCCGGCGGGAATACATTGGCAACCAGCGGATTCGAATTCCGCCCAGCTGGCCGGAAGGTCGGCTGAGAATTCTCACCAATCGTTGTCGCCATTCTTTAATTTGATTTTGTGACGAATGCGGATGGAACTACATCCCTCATAAGGACGAGGTCGTGGGTTCGAGTCCCACCGGCTCCATCAGACGGGGCCGTAGATCAGTGGTAGATCGCGTTAATACGTTTCATCAAATTTTGTCGTCACAATCCTTTCGCGACGAATGCGGGGGAAACTACATGGACTCATCGGTTGCTGGTTCGAATCCAGCCTCTGGCAACAGAGTAGCTCAATGGATAGAGCAATGAGCTTGTTTCTCCAAATTTTGTCGTCGCGCGCTTTTAAGCAGTCGAAAAGCAGTAGAATTTTGGCGCGAATGCCGTTGGAACTACATCGGTCGCGGGTTCGAATCCCGCCGGCTCCATCAGACGGTGCCGTAGCTCAGTGGTAGAGCAATCGTTTCGGCAAAAACTTGTCGCGCCAGTTATTTAGGAAAACAATATGACAATGAATACAGAAGCAGTGACCCCGGCCATCCAGCCCACGGGCGAAGCCACCGGCTTCATTCCCGCGCCAGGCAACCAAGGAAAGCCTATCACCGTCATCGGCACGGCGGCCATTCGTGATGCCTTTGATGCCAAGTGCATCGAACAGGCGCTCAATTCACGCGGCGCTCCAGGGGTGACCGACCTTGTGCTCAATCCTGATGCGCACGCCGGTTACGGCGCGCCGGTCGGCTGCGTGCTCGTATCGCCAACCCATGTTTATCCCGGCCCAGTGGGCGTGGACATCAAATGTTCCATGAGCTTGCTCCAGCTCGATTTGCCGGTGGACGCGGTGGCCGATAAAACGGTCCGCCGGGCGCTCATCAACGCCATCGTCGAACGCACTCCCACCGGCGCCGGCAAAGGCCAGCGCAATGTGAAAAAGGGCCGCAATGTGAATGCTGAACTCGGCCGCCGGGTGGCGATTGAAGGTGCATCTGTGGCCGTCTGCAAAGACCTCGGCATCCCGCCGGAATGGGCACAACATTGCGAGGACGCTTTCCATCTCGGCCACAGCAATCAACGCGATGACCTCGCGGCCCGCCTCGATTTGCTGATCAGCACCGGAAAGTTTCCGAAATTTGAGGACAAGATCCGCCAGCTCGGTTCTTACGGCGGCGGCAATCATTTTGGCGAGTGCGAAGCTGTGCAAATCGGGGACAACGACCGCGCCCGCCGCGCGGCCGAGGTTTTCGGTTTGCGCGATGGCTGTGTGGCGTTTTTGTCACACTGCGGTTCGCGCGGTTTTGGCTATCAATTGGCAAACGACCAGTTCCACACGTTGCAGGAAAAATTTGCGACGTGGAGCATTCCATTGCCCGGCCAGGATCGTGAACTTGTTTACGCGCCGCTCGGCACGCAGGAGGCGGATAATTACATTGACGACATGTCGCTCGGCGCAAATTTTGCGACCGTAAACCACATGCTCATCAATGCGCTCGTGCTCGAAGCGTTCCAAGAAATCATTCCCGGCACCCGCGGCTCTCTCGTCTATTTCATCAGCCACAACATTGCGCGCCGCGAGATCGTTGGGAACCAGGAATGCTGGGTGCATCGCAAGGGCGCCACCCGCGCCTTTCCCGCCAACCATCTTTCCCTCAAAGACACGCCGTACTACGAAACCGGCCATCCGATCTTGTTGCCGGGAAATCCGACCGCCGGTTCATGTGTCATGGTGGCCGACCAAGGCGCGGACAAGAGCTGCTACAGCGTGAATCACGGTGCCGGCCGCGCCAAAGGCCGCAAGGCCGCCATCCGCGAACTGGATCAAAAAACCGTGGACGACGAATTCGTAGCCCACGACATTTTGACCAACTGCCGCACCTATCCGAAGGATGAGGCGCCGGCGGCCTACAAGGATTTCGACGAGGTGTTGAAGTCCGTGAAACAGGCGGGTCTGGCGAGCGAAGTCGCCCGTCTTCGCGCCCGCTTTGTCATCAAGGATTCGGACGACAGCCTGAAAGGCGCGGCGTGATTCCTGCATGAATGATTGCGCGTCAATGCGTTCGTTGGCACGCTGATTCTTAAAACCGATGTCACATCAACCGGACAACATTGCGGCTGGGACACAGATCGTTTCCCTTGTGGAAGTGCGCGGGCCAAACGGCTCGCTGGTGCATCCGCGTGCGGTTGGGGTAGTCACCCGCAGGCCGGCGGTGCTTGAGAAATTTTTTTGGCCGTTTTCCAGAAGGGTTTTACGAAACCTTGGAACTCTACCAAACTGAAATGTCAGGCTGGTGATGCCGGAGAAAACATTGGTAATCATGGATACAACTCCAGAAAATAGTCCAACATCTGAAAATTCGCTTTTGCCGTTGGCCATGAATCGCCAACAGGCCCAGGTGTTTGAATTGTTGCGGGGTCTTTCGACAGAACGGGAAAAGTTCCATGAATGGTATCAGGGCGCAATTCAAGTCCTGAATTCGTTGTCGTCCGACAAGATTCCCCAAGCCGCACATTCAATCCGCGAACTTTGCGATAAATTGCCTGACCGTATAGCAGATATTCCGAAATTCAAATCGCCGGTCTCTCCAATCAAATCTCTGCAACGGGACTTTTTGGAAATTAAAACCAGCAGCTACGATGAAGGCTGGAAAGCCAAGCCGATCAATAAAGGGCTAGATGAACTTCTGATTCGTCTGGAGGAAATATTCAAATTGTTCAACGAGCCACCGCGAACGGCAAGGCTCAAAATGGCGCTGACAGCCTCAGACCCACAGGCGGAATTGATGTCAAAAGAACACCGCGAAGCACGTGATGATACGTTTAAACGCATTGGTTTGTTTTTTCAAAACAGTGCCCACCACAACCAAATAGTTAATGAATCCGAGTTCCGTAAAGAACTAGAATTATTCGAGTCGCTCTTGCTGAATTATCTTACTCCATGCACCGCCACTCAGCAAAACGAATTGATGTCATTGATTGCAGGACCACCAAATCCAGAAGCTTTGGCAAGGGTCCGTGAATTAATTTCCCACAAAGGAGCGAATTACGTATTTTTCTTCGGCAAGCTTGATAATCCAAGTTGGCTAAAGCCTTTGGAACAACAGGGGCACTTCGCCGACTTGCCACAGCCGGAACCCATCAGCGATGGGCGGATCGCATACAGAATTCATTTCCCGCTGATTGCACTCACCACACTCGCCGGAACCGCCCCGCAAGACGTGACAGGCATCTTAATAAAGCTAAAACTGCCCAATAATTCAAGGGTTGGTGACCAGATCGTCCAGTGCATGTCGAAAATCCGGGATACTGGATGCATTCAACAACTGTGTCCATTGATTGCTCAATTGGGCGAGAACTCGACGCGCACAAGCTGGCTCTGGATACAAGAATTGCTCAAATCATGGATGGAGTTAAAAGTGTTTCCAGAAATCCTCGCCATTCTCGGAGCCTACGTAAATTCAGCGGTGGATAAATCAGTTGAACGGGAACACGACGTATCTGGCACGTGGTTAACAAAACAGGTTGACGAACAAGCTATGGAAGTTTTGACGCCAAAACATCCATTCGAAGTCGCTCGGATAATTTTCGTCGGGCTTTGCAGATGGGTGGAACAAGAACGGCAAAAATACAATAAATCGGAAATCGGCGACGACGCCCCGGTTTCCTATTTTGTCGAGGAATTCGAAAGCACACCGCTTGAGCACCGAGGAATTGAGTCGTGGTTGGCGAGGCGACTGTTTTTAGCGGCACATCATGTTTATCATCAGGGCGATCTTGTCGCAATTAGCCGACTCGACCAATTATTGAGGTCGGATCCCTGGCAGTTGTTTCGACGATTGCGCTGGCAGCTTTATGCAGATTTCCCAATACTTTCATTAAGTTATGCCCGCGCCGAGGTGCTCCACCGGATTCCCTTTTTGAATGAGATTGATTATAGCCGGGGAAGCCATGATTATGAATTTGCCCAATTATTGATCGCCCACGCAAAGAAACATGGCAACGCTTTCCTTTCTCCGAGCGAAGTCGAGCGGTTCGTCAGCGTCGTATTGACGGGTCCGCTTGATAAAGAGGGGAAGCTTCTTGAAGGCAATAATGACTTTTTTTATAGAAAGCAATTGTGGCCAATTGCTTCGCTTTTGCGAGGGGAGCAACTTGCGGCTTACCGCGTTCTAGTTCCTGATGATAACAAAATAACCATCAGTAGTTTCAAGCCGTTCAGTTCAGGAGGCGTTTCTGGAGGATTTGTTGCCAGCGAAGCACCCAAGGAAGCTGACACGCTGGAGGCAATGGAGGATAGCAAGCTTTGGAATTTCCTGAACACTTGGGAACCAAAGGCAGGATTCGAATATGACTCTGCGGGAAAACCTCATCAGGAAAACGTCTTTGAATTAGCGGCCAAATTTGCTGGTTTAGTTCAAGTCTTGCCGCATCGGTTTGACGCTGCTACCAAATGGTGGGAAAACATACAACGGGTGGAAGTCCTTAACAAGTTTCTGGACCTGGCAGCCGACCAAATCTCAAAAAGGCAGAATGATGGGAATTTACCGTTGGGCGCCCCCACAGCAGACGAATGGGCGCGTTGGTTTGGAATCACTGAACGGGTGATGGCCCATCCGTGGCCGCGACATGCAGTGGTCCGATTTCTACACTACGCCTTGAAATCCGACTATGCCATACCAGATCGTTATTTTTCAGCGCTGCCCAACTGGCTACGCCAACTCATTCAGGAAGCGGACTCGCGTTTATCAGCACATAATTCATTTAATGATTGGCTTACGACAGCGATCAATTCTGTTCGCGGCGAAGGTTTTGAAACCTTGTTAGATCTTGCATCCCGTCAGAAAAAGACCAGAGGGCAAATTGATCCGTGGATTTTTGACTTCATTAATTCCCGCCTTCGTCTGCCTGAAGAATCACCGGCTATTTTTGCGTTGCTCGGAGCTAACCTAAATTTTCTGCTTTACTTGTTTCAACAAGAGCTCAAAGACTCGTCGAGTCTATTATTTCCTTCAGACAGACCAGAACATCGTTCGGCTGCCATCACGGCACATTTCAAGTATGGGCAGCCGTGGAATGTGATTATCGAAACGTTTCCCACTTTCATCAGCGATGCTTTGGACGTTCTGGAAGCGATGCAGGTGGATGCTAAAGACGAGGACGCGACGCAAAATCGGCGAGACTTTGGTTCACAGCTTGGAACTCACATCGCTTGTTATTATTGGAACGGTTCGTTTGCCACTGATGCAGAAGGGGAAGCCGCGCTTGATAAGTTTTTTAATTCCGCGCCTCCAGGAACGCGAGCGGCTCTTGTTAGCCAGATCGCTTCCATTTGGGAGAGGCATATTGGTGAACCGCCTGAGCAAAAAGTTGTCAGCAGGGTGTTACGCATTTGGGAAAGGCGAACAGTTCAGATTGAAGAAAGACTCAAGTTTGATGATGCGTCTTCCGAATATGATGCAGAGCTTGCTGAATCAATTGATTGGTTAGGCTGTGAGTACTTTCCTTTTGAATGGCGTTTCATGCACGCTAAGTCAGCTCTGAAGCGAATAAAAAAGGCACCGCAAGCTTACCATTTGCTGAAAGCCATAACCGAATACAGCGTTTTGCCGGAGCGTTTGGAATCCATGCTAGACCTGTTCAGGGCGCTTTTGAAAAAGCCGAGTGACGACCTGCAATGGTCAATCCAATTCAAAGACTTGGGACCCGTAATCTCGCTTGGTTTTGCAAGCGGCAAGCCGAACACCAAGAAACTTGCGGAGGAGTGCAAAGACCTTCTCCTTAAAATGGGGTTTGCTGATTTCTTGAATCTTGGAAATTGAAGAAAAAACCTCCTGCAATGTGTTAATGCACCTGCCCGATGAGCTTGCGTTTCTGTTGCACGAAGTGCCCGCACTTTCCCGGGCTTATCTCGTGGGCGGATGCGTGCGCGATTCGTTGCTGGGAATCGTCCACAAGGATTTTGACCTGGAGGTTTATGGCGTGGGCTACGAAATGTTGGCGAAGCAGTTGAGCGCCCATGGCCGTGTGGATCTGGTCGGAAAATCGTTCGGTGTGATCAAATTTACCAGCCAAAATGGCGGACAATGGGATTTTAGTCTGCCGCGCCGGGATTCAAAGATGTCCGCCGGTCACAAGGGGTTTCAGGTGGAGTTTGATCCGGACATCAATCCTCGCGACGCGGCCAGTCGTCGCGATTTCACCATCAATGCTTTGATGTTTGATCCGCGCAGCGGTGAATACCTGGACTATTTTGATGGCCGGAATGATCTGGAAAAGCGGGTGCTTCGCCACACAAGCCCTGCGTTTTTGGAAGATCCATTGAGAGTGCTGCGTGGAATGCAGTTTGCCGCACGCTTCAATCTGACGCCCGCACCAGAGACGGTGACATTGTGCCGGTCCATTGTATCCACATTTTCCGAGCTGGCAATTGAGCGCGTGGGCATGGAATGGTTCAAGTGGGCACTTGCCGGGCAGCGCCCGTCGGCTGGGTTGCAATTCTTAAAGGCCACTGGTTGGCTCCGACATTTCCCCGAAGTCGCGGCCTTGGATGGCACGCCGCAGGACCCGGAGTGGCACCCTGAAGGCGACGTCTTCACGCACACCTGCCACTGTTGCGATGCGTTGGCGGAGCTGCCCGAATGGCAGGCCGCCGATGTCACCACCCGCCGGGTGCTGATGTTTGCGGTGCTGGCCCATGATTTTGCCAAACCACAAACCACGCATAAGGTTGAGCGGGCCGGCCAGATGCGGATTGTTTCGCCGGGCCATGAGGAACAAGGTGGACCGCTGGCTGAGGCCTTTCTCACGCGAATCGACGTTCCAAACGAAATCAAGGAACGCGTGCCGCCGCTGGTGAAACATCACCTTGCGCACTTGCAGATGACCAGCGCCCGTTCGGTGCGCCGGTTGGCAAACGCTCTGAAGCCCGCAACCATCGAGGAACTGTGCCTGGTCATGACCGCCGACCAATTCGGCCGTCCGCCCAAGCCGCGTGTGCCGCATGCGGGCGTTGCGCAGTTGCTGGCCACGGCCGGGGAACTTCGATTGCGCGACGCGGCCCCGAAACCGCTGTTACAAGGGCGCCATTTGATTGCGCGCGGCATGAAACCCGGCACGGAATTCGGCAAGCTGCTCGATAAGGCATTCGAGGCCCAACTTGAGGGTGGGTTTACCGACCTCGAAGGCGCACTGAAGTGGCTGGATTGGCTAGACGAATGAGTCAAATTTCTTATGAGCTACGTTATAGTCGATGTGGAATCAGATGGACCTTGTCCGGCTGAATTTTCAATGGTGTGTTTTGGCGCAGTTGTTTTTGATGGGCGGCTGAACCAAACTTTTTATGGCCGGACGCGTCCCGTTTCCGATCGGTTCATTCCAGAGGCGCTAACGGTCAGCGGATTTTCACGCGAACAGCATCTGGCTTTCGATGATCCCAAAACGGTGATGCAAAATTTCGCCGACTGGCTGGCTGCGAACGCCAAAGGCCGTCCGGTGTTTGTGTCCGACAACGTTGCGTTCGACTGGCAGTTCATCAATTACTACTTCCACCGGTTTATCGGGCGCAACCCATTTGGCTTTTCCGGCCGCCGCATCGGCGATCTCTACGCCGGCCTGGTCAAGGATGCCTCCAAGGCAACGGAATGGAAGAAATACCGAGTGACGGCGCACACCCATAATCCCGTGGATGACGCGAAAGGCAATGCCGAGGCCTTGAAGAAGTTCAGGGAGTTTGGTCTCAAGATTTGAGAAGGCAATCGCATCCGCCCCGAATGATCAACTGGTGAGGTAGTAATGCAGTCCCGATCTCGCTTTTTTGAAATTCCGCAGAATCGCGTGTATGATTGCCCATGCGTTATCTGGTTAAAGCGCGAGTCAAAGCCGGCCGGGAAGGGGCATTGGTGAAAGCCGTCGCTGATGGTTCTCTGGGACGCGGCTCTGTTGCCGGGGACGAATACATTTACGACCTCCAACATGCCCGCGTTGGTGCGGACGGTGTTGCTCATTGGGTTGAGACCTGTTTTTGTGGCACGCCCCTTGCCGAAGAACGGCCGTATTGGGAACAGTTCTTTGAATTGCTGAGTGTCAGGGACGCCCATAATCGCAAGAACTGCCGGCACGAAAATGGCACCGAACCTTGGGCTTGTTGCAACTGTGACTGCACCAAACGGCTGGAAGAACGCTTGGAGCAACAGGGCAAACCGTTTCTCACGACGCTCGACCGAGGTTGAGAGGTTTTACGCAATGGGTATTGGTTCAATCTTAGATTCCGCCCGGCCGGGTTGTTACTTGGCCGCTCGCCCCGTTCGCCAATTCGGGCAAAAGCCAAAAGCCAGCTTGACATTTCCCAGTTGTTACGCGATAAGTATCGCGCATGTTAGTTCGCATCATCAAAACAGTTAAGTTCGCTCTGAGCGCATCAGAGCTGGATACCATTTTGCTGTAGCCGAACAACCTCGCCGCACTAAAATAATAGCTTTCTCCAAGCCCTGACGCGATTGTCAGGGCTTTTTGTTTTTTCCAGCTAAACCATCAAACCGGGGGAGGACTGTACCCGGGCAGCATTTTATGAACAACAACACAACCATACGTAACAAACTGAACAACAATGAATTGAATGTTTCTCGACTCCGCAACATCGGTATCGCTGCGCATATTGATGCCGGGAAGACAACGCTCACAGAGCGGATACTCTTCCACGCTGGCGCCATTCATCAGGCGGGTGAAGTTCATGATGGTACGACCACCACGGATTTCAATCCCATCGAACAGAGCAAAGGAATCACCATCTTTGCGGCGGCGGTGTCGTGTGTCTGGACGCCGGGGCAAGCGGCCTCGCTTTACACCGGCCAGTCACATCGGCTCAACATCATTGATACGCCCGGCCACGTGGATTTCACCGCGGAAGTCGAACGCTCCTTGCGGGTCCTCGACGGTGCCGTGACCGTATTCAGCGCGGTCGAAGGGGTGCAACCCCAGAGCGAAACCGTCTGGCGTCAGGCGGACAAATATCGTGTCCCCCGAATCGCCTTCATTAACAAGATGGATCGCACGGGCGCGGATTTTGGTCGTGTGGTCGCCGAGCTAAACAAAAAGCTCGGCGCCAACGCATGGCCCGTGCTGTGGCCTCTCGGTAGCGAGGGCGATCTGCGTGGTCAGCTTGACCTGATCAACGAACGGGCTTTGATCACCATTGAAGGCCGTTCGGGTGACTATGCCGTGGCAGACGTACCACCCGATTCATTGAATCTGGTGAGGACCCAACGTGCCGAACTGGTCTCGCGCCTGGCGGAAGTCGACGAGGAAATCGCCGAACTCTGGCTGGATAACAAGCCCATTGCCAGCGGACAGTTGAGGGCCGCCATCCGGCGAGCTACAATTGCCAACCGGTTTGTGCCCGTGGTCGGCGGCAGCGCCTATAAGTTCATGGGCATACAACCGCTGTTGGACGCTGTTGTCGATTATCTGCCCAGTCCGGTGGATGTACAGCAGGTTACTGCACACACATTGGATGGCGAAAGCACTGTGGATGTGTCGGCAGACGAATCGGCTCCGTTGGCGGCCTTGGCGTTTAAGATCGCCACGGATCAGACTGCAGGAAGACTGGTGATGGTCCGGTTGTATGCCGGCACCCTTCGCAAAGGTGACCGCGTGTTGAACCCTCGCACACGCCAAACCGTTCGTATTGGCCGTCTCGTACGGGTGCATGCCGATCGTCGTGAAGACGTGGAATCCGCGGTGGCAGGTGAAATCGTTGCGGTTGTGGGAGTACGGGGCTTCGCCACGGGAGATACCCTGTGCAGCACCGAGGGACCGTTGCTCATGGAGCCGCCGTCGTTTCCAGAACCGGTGGTCAGCATGGCCATCGAGTCGGAGCGTGGCACCGAAAGCCAGCGACTGGCGACACAACTGCAGTTGCTGAGTGAAGACGATCCTACATTCCGGGTGTCGACTCATCCAGAGACCGGACAAACATTGATCGCCGGCATGGGCGAACTGCATCTGGAAGTGGTACGGGAACGTCTGCGGACGGAGTTCAGCCTGGCCACGAATGTGGGGGCACCGGAAATTGCGTACCGTGAGACCATCACGCAGCCGGCGGAAGCCGACTATTTGCTCAAGAAGCAAAATGGTGGTTCCGGCATGTATGCCCGGGTGATTCTGTCCGTACAACCGACGGAGCGGGGAAGTGGTGTGAGGATTGAAAACCGGGTATCGGGTGCCAGCATCCCGGTTCAATTCCACTCGGCTGTGCGCAAGGGGCTTGAAGAGGCCGCGCGTAGCGGAGCCTTGGGCTACACGCTGGTTGACACAAAGGTCACCGTCCTCGACGGGTCGGCGCACGTGAAAGACTCGAACGAAATGGCGTTTCGAATCGCAGCGGCTGAAGCTTTGCGGATGGCCCTTCGTCGGGCCTCGCCCGTATTGTTGGAGCCGGTGATGAAAGTGGATCTGGCCACGCCAATGGAACATCAGGGTGATCTGCTCGGCGACCTGACGTCGCGCCGGGCAAAGATCACGCAGGTGGAAAACCGCGTGCTGGGCGCGGAGATCAGTGCCGAGGTGCCATTGCGGGAACTGTGGGGCTATGCCAATGCCATCCGCAGTTTGAGTCGGGGTCGGGCTGCCTACAGCATGACGCCCGCGCACTTCCAGCAGGTGCCGACCACGGTTGCCAACGAGTTGCTTGAACAAGCAGCGTAAGCTGAACAAGCCAGGCGCGGTTTGCTATACCGCGCCTGGCATTTAGGCCGTGCTATTTTCTGAGCCAGATATTCCGCAAGCCCCGCCGCTTAGCGGCAAGGAACTCGACAACGAGAAGCACGTTCATTTAACTTCTTTCTGCGCATGCTGCCATTCACCTTGCCGTCCGATTATCCCCGCATCCGGCGTGTGAACAGTTTTCAAGAACTAGTCGGCACACGCTTCGCCAATGGCGTCAATGCGCTGTGCTGGGAACGTAAATTAGAGGGCGATTTTGCCGAGATAGTACAGCTTCTCGGTCCTGGCGAGGCAATCACCACCATTGACGAAGACCGGTTGCTGGCTCTCCCGGTGAGTGTGGCGGGTCGCATGGCCATCGAGAACCTGTTGGCCGACCAGCGGCTGCTCCGGGAGCATCACCTTGACCCTGCGCTCAACTGCATCCATGGCTATCCGCGCGACGAAACCGTCGGGCCAGTGGCCACGGATGTGTGCTCCTTCCACGCCGACAGCGCGACGGTGGAAACGGACACCTGGCTGTGCACGTATCACGGTTCGTCGAGCGAGGGACTGCGGAACGACGAGGCCCGGCGACGCGTGGACATGCCCGCCACCCGCGCTGAACTACTCAAAGGCTTTGCCGGTGAGGATAATGAAGACTTTCGTGCCTACCTGACTGATCATTGCTACGACCTTCATTACGAGCCCATCGCGGGGGCACGGCCGTTTGCGTTTGGCCAGGGGAATCTTTGGCGCATCACGGTGGCTTGGCCCGGCAGTCCGGTGCCGCCCTGCATCCACCGCGCGCCGAAAACATTCCCCGGTGAGCCCGCCCGGTTGCTGCTGATCAGCTGAATCATGTCCCAGCCGAGGATAGCGACGATGTGGGTTGTACCCGATAGCAACGCGCGATGGCGCGGTCGGAAACACGCGAGGGCGCGGGTTTTCCCCGGGAAACCGTTGACGACGGGTTGCTTGGCGGATGTTTTTTGGGGCGTGTTCATGGGTGATAAAAGTGTTATTTCAGGGGTTTTCGTGTTTTGGCTGGTTGTCATGTGTGTTTTGGGCGTGATGATTCCTGGCACCTTGATGGTGGGGGAACCCGCAGCCGGCGACGGCGGCGCAACGAGGTATTTCATGGCGATAAAAGTGATATTACGCGGGTTTTTGATGTTTTTTGAAAATGAGCCGGTGTTTTGACGCCAGCATGGGGTTGGCGTTTCGCGCGCGATGATTCCTGGCATTGAGGCGGGGCAGGAACTCGCCGCCGGGGGCAGCTGCGCAACGAGTTGTTTCATGGTGATAAAAGTGATATTATGCGGGTTTTTCATGTTTTTTGAGGATGAGTCGGCGTTTTGACGCCAGCGTGGGGTTGGTGTGTCGGGCGCAATGATGCCTGGCACCGAGACGGCCAGGAACTCGCAGGCGAGACGCCTGCGCTACTTTGTGTTTCATCGTGATAAATGTGATATTACGGGCGTTTTTGAAGATGACGATGATGTCAGTTGTGCTCGATAGCGACGCGCGATGGCGCGCATCGGTTCCGACCGCGTGGCGCGGTCGGAAACACGCGAGGGCGCGTGTTCTCCCCGGGAAAGCGTTGACAGCGGGTTGCTTGGCGGGTGTTTTTTGGGGTGTGTTCATGGGTGTTTTCTATGCGTAAAAAGTGATATTACGGGGGGTTCAGCAAAGTTTTCAGTGTTCAGTGATCAAGTGTTCAGCAAGAGTTTGGATGGTGACGGCATCGGAAAACTCGGCTGTCCCGGATGCCAATCGCGGCGCGCACGCCGGTCCGCTCAAAGGTTTCAGGATGGGCTGTTTCATGGTGTAAAAAAGTGTTGTTACGCGGTTTTTTGATGCTTTTAGGGTTCCGCCTACAAGCACCGGCTGTGCGGATGGGGGGATATTGGTGCGGCTGGCACCCCGGCCGGGGTGCGGGAGAATTTGCGGCGTTGGGGTCCGGTGGTATCGCTCCGCTCAACCACCGGCTACAGGCTGGCATCCCTGCGGGATGAGGCGCAAAAAGTGTTATTTGTGGGATTTTCGATGAGTTTGCGGTGTCCAGTGGGACAGATGGGACACAAATGGCGGCCGGATGGCTGGTGACAACACGCGCGCTGCGGTTGGTCTCCGTCAGACGCAGACCGGAACACGAGGTGTGGTTCAGGGCGTAAAAAGTGTTATTTCGCGGTTTTTTGATGTTTTTTGGGGATGATCCGGGGTTTCTACGTGAGGGTTCCTGGCGCGGAGACGGTGCAGGAATTCGCAGGCGAGACGCCCGCGCCACATGCAAACCGGCGCGGGATGCGGAAATGGGCGCGCCTCTCCGTTCCGTCCGGCCAGTGGCCGGACGGAACAGGCGGGTCGCCTGTTCCACCCATGGCGCGGGCGGGGCGACTGGCCCGGCCCGGTCTTTGATATTATGGTGCTTGCCCATATCAATCCGGGACGAGGATAGCACGATTCGGGAAAACCGGGTTGTAAGCGGCTAACGTATCTGTCACTTTTTTGCGGTTTATTTTCAAAAATGCGTTAGCGGCTAACATTGGCTGACACGAATAGCACGAATGTTCACGAATTGGAAAATAAAGCTCAGATACACAATGGGTTGTGCGGATGCTGGGGACCAAGACCGATATTTTTAACGAAAAACAAAGGGGGGGAGGCGGTGTTTTTTCAACCCGAATTCCGAAATGGACTAACTACGAAACACACGAAAGCACAAGAAAATAGAAGTTGCGCGGGAAATCGAAGCCGCGAGGAAAATCGTGCGACCCAGGGGTGGCGGCGCGGGTGGTTGTTTCGTCGGGCCAGTGGCCCGACGAAACGGGCGGGTTGCCCGTTCCACCCTTTCCAATTTCCGATTCCAGAAAAATTCGCGCCCTTCGCAGCAACCCGGTTTTCGTTATCTGTGTTCATCTGTGTCCATCCGTGGTTGAACTGATTCGTTCGAAGGCGACGGCAGGGAAATTTTGCACCCGCTCGTTGCAGGCGCGGCGCGCACGGAGTGACGCGCCCTACCGCGCCGGGCTCGCGGCAGAGCTATTCGATTGCACTGCCCACTTAGCCCGGATATTTCATAGTGATTGGGAAACAGATGCGAAAACCCCATGAATATGTATGCGCAAATACGTTTGAACGCGGGTTGGAAAGGCCACAGCACGCAGGTTTGGAAACCTGCGAGCCGAAGCTCGGCTTGCCAACAGCAGGCTGGGAAGCCTGCGCTACGACGTTGGGATGCTGGCGTGTCAGCGCAAGAATTGTTGCGCGCTTACAGCGCTTGATGGCAATTATGGCATCAAAACCCAGGGCGTTGCCCTGGGCTGTCCTGTGGCGGCCTTTCAGGCCTTGTATTCGCACCGCCATGCTGGAAGAAGAAAGCCATGGATTTAGCCTTGACGGAACGGCTCAGGGGTTGCGATACGGCAGGCTGGGAAGCCTGCGCTACAAGGGTTTGCCATGGTTTTGCCGGTTTCACTATGAAATATCCGGGCTAACCATGAATAATAAATCATCAGACTCCGGTCTTCCCGAGGAAGTGCTCGGGTTATTGAGCACTCTTTTCTTCGTTCCGACGATCGCCGTGCTCGCCGCCGCGATTTTCCCGGTCATTGCGTCGGCGGGGGGCCTTACCTACTTGTATTGGGGCGGGGTGGTGGCCGGGGTGGTCGGCATGGTGCTGCTATTTTTTGCGCGGCTTCCGTTTTATCGGCAGCGGCGGTTTCTGGTCTTCGGCCCCCGTGAACTGGATCGTTCCCATCGCCGGCTTTACTGGCTGGCTTATGCCGTTTTACTGGTCAGCACCGGATTATTTGGCATGGTCTGGCTGGGGACGAAATTGACGATGCGTCCATAATGGCTGTGGTTCACATATGTTCGCACCGGATTAAACATGAATGGGATGGTAAACCGTGACCCGCGAGCGTGATTGGCGTATGATTTTGACATGAGTCCTCCGCCATGAACGATGTTCTCATTCAGGCCAGCCAGTTGACGCGGCATTACCAGGTGGGCAAAGCCGTCGTCGCCGCGCTGTCGGAAGTGGAGCTCACGGTGACGCGGGGCGAATTCACCGCGCTGGTCGGGCCTTCCGGCTCCGGCAAATCCACCTTGCTCAACCTGATCGGCGGTTTGGACCGTCCGAGCCGCGGCGAGATTCAGGTGAATGGGTTGTCGCTTGGCGCGGCCGCGGAACCGGAACTGGTGCGGTATCGTCGTGAACGGGTCGGCTTCATTTTTCAAAGCTTTAACCTGCTGCCCACGCTCACCGCGCTGGAGAATGTGGAGGCTCCGCTGATGCTGGCCGAAATCCCCCAGCCGGCCCGGCGCGAGCGCGCGACCGCCTTGCTCGAATCCGTGGGCCTCGCGCCGCGTTTGCAGCATAAACCCAACGAACTTTCCGGCGGCGAGAAACAACGGGTGGCCATCGCCCGCGCGCTGGCCAACCGGCCCATGCTCCTGCTCGCGGATGAGCCCACCGGCAATCTCGATTCCCAGACCGGCGGCGCCGTGCTCGATTTGCTGTGCCGCCTGCTCCCGGCGCAGGGGGTGACGATGATCATGGTCACGCACGATCCGGAGATCGCCGCGCGCGCCGACCGCATTGTGCATTTGCGCGACGGCCGCATCCAGCATATCGAAACCCCGTCCCGCCGGACGCCCAACCCATGACGCTTCAGGATCAAATCCGCACCGCCGCG
>Ga0302155_10001074_pt1 | contig 20143 bp, 19 predicted proteins | sample I_Bog_N3_1_FD_193508 | JGI IMG/M metagenome (GOLD analysis project Ga0302155, IMG submission 193508) | Peat permafrost microbial communities from Stordalen Mire near Abisko, Sweden - I_Bog_N3_1 | ecosystem: Environmental > Terrestrial > Soil > Wetlands > Peat | place: Sweden: Abisko, Stordalen...
CATGGCCTTGATCTGATCCAGCGCGGCAAGCGTGAGGTCGATCAGCTCCGAGTTGATTTCCAGCCGTCCGTTGCGGACATCGTCAAAGGCCGTCTCCAGGTTGTGTGTGAAGGTGGCCAGATCCTCAAACCCGAACATCGCCCCGGAGCCCTTGATCGTGTGTAGCCCGCGAAAGACCCGCCCCACCAGCTCCCGGTCGCCCGCATTCTCGTTCAATTCCAGAAGCGCCGCCTCCAGATCCACAAGAATCTCGCGCGCTTCTTCCCTGAAGCTCTGTTTGAACTGGTCTGCATTGCTGGCCATCGACATTGTCTTTCCCCTGCCTGCTTACTCTTGCCTACCGCGCGCACTCCGGTACCGGAAACCTGTCAAAGCCCGCATCGAGCAGCGCGGCCGAGACGCGCTCCGGAATCGGCCCCTCCAGCGCAAACCCCACGCCCGCGCTTCGAGCCTCGCGTTCGGCGGCCCACAGCAACTGGATCGCCGTCACATCCAGATACGCCGCTCCCTCCAGCGAAACCCGCACCTCCTGGCCAGCGCCCAGCGCCTTCACCAGCAGCGCCTTCAACTCCGCCGCCGAAGAGATGTCCACCGTCTCCTCAAGGCCAATCGCGCTCAGCGCTTCACTTTCAGCCAGAGTTATTGCCATGCTTTACTCCGTCACCAGTCGCCACCCGGAACCCGCAGCCCTAGGCCCCAATGCCAGATCGCCCAGGCCAAACACATGCTTCATCGGCAGGGATAGAGCAATCAAAGAGTGGGGTTTAAAGAGGTTACGATTGGAGATTTCTAAGATAGAAGCGCCGCCTCACGCATTTTTTTCAAACCGACTCCACCGCCTGAATCCCCGCCGCAATTGTCTGCGCCAGCGAATCCACGTCGAAATGGAACATCCCGCGCTCCCGCGCCGGCAGCGACTCCAGCAAGTCGCCAAAGGCCGCGGCTTCGCAGCCTTCAAACGCCGGAAATCCCGCCGCGTCCGCCATTCCGCAACTCACCTTGATCAGCTCCGCCATGCTCCAGCAACCGTCAGCTCTCCGCGGCCCATGATGTTCGCTCACAATGGCTTCGAAATCCGAAGGCAACTTCCAGTCCACAATCAGCTTGCGTCCCGTTTCGCAGTGGTCCCATCCAAACAGCTCCCGCTCGGCCTTCAGCATACCGGCCGCTGAGCCGCGATGCGCCCCCAGCATGGCGGCGTACTCCTTCGGCCGGATCACCCCCAGCGCAAATCGGCCCACGTCGTGCAGAATGCCCGCCGTATATGCCAGGTCTTTGTCCATGAATCCCGCCGCAGCCAGCTCCCTCGCAATCAGCGCGCACGCCAGATTGTGCCGCCACAGCTCCCGCAGCGCGGGATACTTCAGCGATTTCCCAAGATAGGTTCTGACCCCAACCAGCAGGCACATGCCTTGCAGTTGGTTCGCGCCCAGCACCGCAATCGCCTGCAAAATCCCCGTCGCCGGATACCGCGGCGCATACAACGGAGAATTCGCCACCATCAGCACTTCGCTGGCAAACCCCGGATCGGTCGCAATCAGGTCGCTCAACTGGTGCAGTTGCACATTTTCATTATTGGCAAGCTGCATGATCTTGATCGCAACCTGCGGAAACGGCGGCAACCGCAAATGAGCCCACGGCAAGCGCACCTCGTCCATACACAACGCGCTCTCCACCGTCCCTGCCTCCAATCCCCGCGATCGCCTTCAGTCGCCGCTCCACCCGCCCAAGGCCTTCACTCAAACAGACTCCGCCGCCTGAATCTTCGGCGCAACACTGAACGCAAGGCTCTCCACATCCAGGTGAAACAGCCTGCGCTCCCGCGCCGGAAGCTCGTCCAGCAGCTCCGCATAGGGCGTCGCCTCGCATCCCGCAAACGCCGCAAAGCCTGCCGCATCCGCCATTCTGCAACTCACGTTGACCAGGTCGGCCATTCCCCACGAGACCTCCGCCGCCCTTGCCCCATGATGATCCGAGACAATCGCCTCAAAGTCGGCCGGCAGATTCCAGTCCGCAATCAGCCGCCGGCCAATCTCGCAATGGTCCGTGCCAAACAGTTCCCGCTCGGCCGGCAAGATGCTGCCGGCGAGCCCTTTGTGCTTCTCCAATAGCGCGGCATACTCCTTGGGCCGCACCGCTGCCAGGCCTAGCCGCCCAATATCGTGCAACACCCCCGCCGTATACGCTGTGTCCTTATCCAGGAACCCCGCCGAGGCCAGTTGCGCCGCAATCAGCGCGCACGCCAGGTTGTGCCGCCAGATCACCTGCATGAATGGCAGATGCAGCGCCTTGCCCATGTAAGTCCGTGCCCCTACCGTCAGACACATCCCTTGCAGGTTGTGAATGCCCAGCACCACAATCGCCTGCTGGATGCTCTTCGACGGAAACCGCGGCGCGTAGAGCAGCGAATTCGCAATCGTCAGCACTTCGCTGGCAAACGCCGGATCGGATGAAATCAAATCGCTCAACTGGTGCATCTGCACATTCTCTTTGCTCGCCAGTTGCAACACGCGCACGGCCACCTGCGGAAACGGCGGAAGCCGCAAATGCTCCCACGTCACATTCCCCACATCCGGTCTTCGCCGCTCGACCAGCACCATTGCCGCCTCCGTTGCTTGCCGCAATCGCCGCGCAGGCGCGTAGCCTCAGCCGCCCCACGCCGGTGCATTCGCCCCCCGCTCTTCAACGCAGATACCATCTACTTCGGCAGAAAGCCGCTTTTCTACAGTCGAGAGATGAGCAGGCACCCGGCTAACTTGCCCAAGGTGAACAACGCCCATGACCGGGCTGTGAGGGATAGCAAGGTGGCCCGGTTCCGGCTGTACGATCTTCGCCACACCTGGGAGGCGCGGGCGGCAGAGACGGGCATTGACCTTGTGACGCTGGCGTCGCTCCTGGGCCACTCCAAGATTCAGATGGCTACGGTATGCCCATCCCACCCAAGAGCACCAGACGCAATCTGTAGAGCGGCTAGAGCAGTTTGTAGCAAAACAGTGGCTTGCCTTTGCAGAACAACGCTCGGCTGAATCAACGCAGATGGTTCAATGATCAGGGCAGAACTTGCTCAGAAAGCTCCAGGAGCATTCTGCCGAAACATCCGCTATGAGAAACTCGCAATCACTTTTTCATAGAGACGCGTAGTCAACACCTGAGCAAGAATCGGGCCCACCGCCGGCCCCTGGAGTTTCTTACCTAACTCTTTTTTAAGTGCTTCGTCAGGCCACCAGATTCGTAATACAGGAAAGCCTCTTACCATAGCCGTGGTGTCGAGAAGCATCTCGAAAGCCGGGACCGTCGAGATGGAAAGAATGCACCTCCACAAGTATTTGGGCAGTCCCTCGATGAGTAAGGAAGTTCTAACGTCTGCAGGAACGGCATTTTGGTCTTCTCTTACCAGCTTTTTCAATTGATTGCTACTGGTCAGATGAATATCCCACTCAAATTGGGTTGCATCTCGTACAAAGCCAATCAACACCGAGAGTCGAGGAATCCAGCTTATTACCTCCCTAAACCCGGTCCGAATCTTCGGATTTACCGGGACCACTAGAGCGCAGGGAGTGAGATCTCCCTTCCAATTCGTTGCTGCGAATCGGACTGAGGATTTCTCATCGGGTGCCTCAATAATCTTCAGCTTGCTAAAAGGCCCAGCCTGATCATCGTGAGAATAGAACTCATCAATCCTTGATCCCACCAGAAAGGGCAGAACTCCTGATCCTCCTTCGCGCGCCAATTGACGTGAAGGCCGCATAGAGTAGCCATTTAGGGCGACTCCGTGAAGCCCGATGTTCTCAACTTTGAAAATCAGAAGCACCGGCACACCGAGTCTTAGATAGCTGTACGCCATTGAGACGAGCGGCAGATCGGGCTGAACTGGATAAACCTCGGGGTCGAGTCCAACGGAAGCGATTGCATTGCAAACCTGTTCAATTGTCAGACCGCGAGAGGGAAACGGACGAGCGGACCGTAGAAGCTGGTTCGCGGCCCTTGTGATCACCACCGGACTCGGCAGCCCCGAATTGAACATGTCTCTTGTCTTTTGGAAGCAGGACCAAAGTGCCACAGTCGCACAAGCGGCGAGCGAGGTGTCCTGCTCCTGAAAAGCCAAACTCTCGACTGAGAGTTCGATTCCGAACAGGTTTACGTGGTACGTGCGCAGGCAAGTATAGTTCCGCCGTCCATTCTCCGACGGATAAGTCTTCACAACAGTGCGGCCAATGATTGCGCTCGGCAATGGCCGAGCGACAATGAAACCGAGGTAGCCATCTTGGAGTGGCCCAGAATCAGTGTCGCCGGTAACGAACAATTCGAAACTCGCCGCGTCAATGTAGCCGGTCTCTGTGACTATTGTTGTGGCCCCAAGATGCCTCAGGTAGTCAAACAGGTATTTCGCGCGCGGGTTGCTCTTGGCGTCCTCCCATATGCACGGGATGCCCGCCAGTTCACGGTAGAGTTGATCCTCTGAAAACGATCCAACTGAGTAGCTCATCGCGGCAAACCACCGCTAAAGCGATCAAATGCTGACGATTTTCTCGAAAAGGTCCGCTGGTGCCCTTTCGGTCTCTTTGAGGCGAGTGATGGCGATCTCCAGCTTCTCGGCCTGCTCGCGCAGCCGCGCCTCCCTATGCTGCGGATCGAGATCCCACAGCGTAGCCGCGAATTTGAGATATTCGGGCATTGCAATCCCCTGTTCTGGTGGAATGATTCGTTCATTTTGAAGTACCAACATCGCAGAACTCCTAAACATTCTGACCAATATCGAGTGGACTTGTCACCAAGAATACGTTGAGGAGTACTCAACCTTTATACAACTTTCGACGATTTCATACCGTCCGATACTAAACTTTTGATTCTTTCTGACATGGACCCGCTACAGTTTTCGCTACATTGGCAATTCTGCCTCTGGCGGGTACCGAGTCTAAGTTGTTGAAAGGATTGGAGGCGCGGGCCGGGATCGAACCGGCGCATAAAGGTTTTGCAGTTTTCCGGACCACGCCTAAGTCGTAGTGAAAACAGGGCACTTCCGCTGGGCGAAGTTCCCAAAAGCGGCTTTTTTAGCACCCATTTTTTGCTTATTGGCAGCTTAACGGCAGCTAGAATTCAGACCTCCAGCTCGGCCCATTTCACAAGCGCCGTGTGCTGCATCTCTCCTCCTGCTGCTATCGTCGCCGGATCCGAACTCAAGGCCAGCTGACCAGTGGATCATGAATCCGTTCCTGACTTCTGTCAAAAGAAGCTGTGCCGCTGCTCGGTTCATTCCGCACTACTCATGAATGAGGCGGAACCAGCGCTTCGGTGCAGAACGAGACGGCCATCCTTACATGCCGGTGGATGTCGGCGGCGGGCAGCCACTGATCGGGAAAATCGAGAGGTTAGCTGGCAGGTGCGTTCGGAATGTCGAATGCCATGATGGTAAGTGTGATTTCGCGGTTCGCGTCGTTGGGCTGCACAAAAACGTAGCGAAACATGCTCTCGTCCTGCTTTCCAAGGACACGCTTGAACTTCGGGTGCTTGGGCACAGCTTCCACTATCTTCGCAAGGACGGCGCTGAAATCTGCATTTCGGTTGAACACGAGGATGGCGGTCTTTGTGTCGCGCCAGCTTAGGTAGGAAAGCAGCTGGTCGATTGTGTCGCTGAGGGATTTTTCGCCCTTCCAGAATTTGCACTCGGCAATAAAAACATTCTTGCCTTCAACCCGGATGAGAATGTCGGTCTTTCCCTGAAAATTGAATGTCTCTCCTGTTGCCTGTCCTTTATAGGCGCCGTTGAGCTGGACGAGGAAATGCCAACGCAGATCCTCTTCTCTCATGTCGGAAAATGCATGGGGGCTTAGCTCCATGACCTGCACCATGCTTTTCATGATTCGCAGGATTTCTTCGTAATCCTCGCCCGCAAGAGTGGGCTCGGGTTGGAACACTCCTGTTACCTTGATCTGCTCTATCTTCGGCACGCGCCGGGCGACCGGAACGGAGTAAGTCGATGGCGCGCCATCGCGCTTTTTCATTGGCAGGCCGAGCGCCGCGGTCATTCCAGCATCTGCAAGAAGCCTGTCTTTTCTAGTCTTTATCTGCGTTCTGGCTAAGCTCTCAAGCTGAGCATTAAACTGTGCTGCTGATTCTGAAAGCGAACGGAGGTAATTCTTGATCGAGTCAACTGTTGCTTTGTAGGCTCGCCTAATTGCGTCGGCGTTCGGGTCGGTCCTGACGTAGGTGAGCAGGAGTTCGCCCTTACCGATTTGGGCACGGGGCGGGCTGAGGCTGAAGCTCTGGGGCTGGACGTTGAAAAATTCCGCATCACCATCAAAAGGTACGGCGATGACCGTTTTATTTCCGGGCATGTAGAAGGGTTGCGAACGGTCATAGATCATCCGCATGGGATCGCCGCTGACATCAATCTGGGCCTCGCCGGAATGGGCTATATGAATTTCGTCGTCTTTGATGACAGGGACGTTTAAATGGAATTCGTCCAGGAGTGCCTGAACAAGGTCTTGTTCGCTCGCGTTAAGGAGGGTATTGGCTGGAATCGACTGCACGCGCTTTTTCACCGTCGCGGTCCGGCTCTGAATAACGTTGTAGATCTCGTATTTATTGAAGAGCAGTTCGTCGCTCATGCTTCATAGCCTCGCTCTCATCGTCTCGCCGCAAGCGGGCAGTAACCGCGTTAATTATCCCGCAATGGCTTTCATATCGAAGGCGCCGTTCGGGCGCTTCTTTCTTCTACAGCTCCGCGACCATGCCGACGGTGTTTTTGCCGCCGATCATGACGCCGGCAGGATTCTGCCAGCCTGAGACCTTGCCGTCCAGGGTGCAGGGCTGGCCCCGGCGGCGTTCCTAGATGGGCTACTTGTTGACGAGTTCCACGAATGAATAGATATTCCCGCACGGTAACATTTCGGTGATTTTAGCATCCGCAGAAACTGAATATTCCCGTACGGTAACATTTTCTTGATTTCAGCCTAGAAACTGTCTAATATTCCCGTACGGTAACATTTTTCACGGAGAGGCCCTTGAAATACACGTCGCAGCAAATCGGCCGGACGATCCGGGAAACCCGCAAGAAACTCGGCGTCACCCAGAAAGATCTGGCGCTGACCTCGGGGACGGGACTGCGATTCGTCATTGACCTGGAGCGGGGCAAGGAAACTTGCGAGATCGGCAAGGCGTTGAGGGTCTTACAAACACTCGGGATCAGGCTGACGCTGACGCCGCCGGCGACAACAACAACGACGACGATGGCTACTACGACGACGAAGGAAGACTGAACATGGCGCGAACACTCGATGTCTATCTGCACAACGACCTCGTCGGACAGCTTATCCAGGACGATGGCGGCCAGATGCGCTTCGCCTACGCCGAAAGCTGGCTAGACCGGCCCGGCGCGACGCCGCTCTCGCAATCGCTGCCTCTGCGTAAAGAGCGCTTCTCGCGCAACGAGTGCCGCGGCTTCTTCAGCGGCATCCTGCCGGAGCAAGCCAATCGCGAACTCATCGCCCGCAATCTCGGCATCAGCGCGCGCAACGACTACGCCATGCTGGAACAGATCGGCGGCGAATGCGCCGGCGCCGTTACCTTCATTCCGGCAGGCGAAAAGCTGCCAGAACAGCATTACGGCTACCGACCGCTCGCGCCGGCCGAATTTGCCGCGATCCTGAAAGAGCTTCCCAAACGCCCGCTCCTGGCCGGTGACGAAGGGATACGCCTCTCGCTCGCCGGCGCGCAGGACAAGGTGGCCGTCCGCATCGAAGGCACCGAAACTTCCCTGCCGCTCGGCGGGGCGCCGAGCACGCATATTCTCAAACCCGCCGTCGAGCGTTTCGCCGGCGTCGTCTTCAATGAAGACCTCTGCATGAGACTCGCGGCGGCATCCGGGCTGCTGGCGGCGGCGGTCGAAACCCGCAGCGTCGACGGTTTGGATTATCTGCTGATCGAGCGCTATGACCGGATGCATCGGTCGGCGGTCGACGGGGGGCCCGTCCTTGACCGCCTGCACCAAGAGGATTTCTGCCAGGCCCAGGGCATCGTCTCGGAAATGAAATACCAGAAAGAGGGCGGCCCGTCGCTAAAGCAGTGTTTTGGCCTCCTGCGCGATGTCTCAAGCGCGCCGGTCGTCGACCTCGCGCGTTTTCTCGACGCGGTGATCTTCAATTACCTCGTCGGCAACAACGACGCGCACGGCAAGAACTTCTCCCTGCTCTATCACGGCACTGGAACAGCGAATCTTGAGATCAGGCTTGCGCCGCTTTACGACATCGTCAGCACGGTCTATTACCCGGAACTGAGCAAAGACATGGCAATGAAGATCGGCGGCGAATATCTGTCGGAGAAGGTCGTGGCAAGGGATTTCGAGCAGCTGGCGGAGGAGGCGGGCCTCGGCAAACCGCTCGTTAAACAGCGCGTCCCCGAACTGGCCGATACGGTCCTGGCCTCACTCAGAAAAATCAAGATTGCCAATCCTGTCGCCGAAGACGTCGCAGCACTTATACGTACCCGCTGCGAGAGTACACGAGACAGCTTCCGGAAATAACAGAGCGGAAAAACCATGCACGATAAATCAAAATCCCAAAACGCCTCAAAACGGAAGAAGCCGCCGTCGAACAAGTCTGCCGCGCCGCGCAAGACGGCACCGCTTCCTGGTGCGGAGCCGTCATCAATCTGTGTCGAATGCGCGAAGCATCCCAGCCTGAAGAAGTTTGTCCGCAAGCACGGCTCGATAGGATATGAATGTGGAATTTGTCACCGCCGTGACCTGATCGCATCCGCGCCTGCTAAACACGAGGCGCTGTCCTCGCTCGTTCGTGCGCTTGTCAGATTCCACTACGACGAGTGGAGCTATAACCCTCATTGGGGCGGGGAAGACAGACCGGAACTCCTTCTCTACGACGAGAATCCGATCGTCGAACATAAGGCAATGCCAGGATTTCCGCGCGATGCCGAAGAATCGGAAGGGTTCTTGATGAGCCTGTTTGAGCAAGCATGGCCTGAGGCCAACAAAGGCATCGCCATCTACGGCGGACACTTTAAGGAAATGCCAATACTGCTCGACGCCATCGGCACATCATCATCGCCGTCGTACGACAAACTCGTAAGCCGCCTGGCCAAGGAGAATTACTACGAGGTCGAGGCGGAATTTGCGAAGCTCCTGGCGAAGCTCGAACACGGAATCAATGCGGCTCTGCCGGCCGATACGATCCTGTTCAGGGCGCGCATCGGCATCGGCAAGCGATTTATGCGCAGCGATGGCGGATGGACGGCGGATACGATCTATCAACCTTATATAGGAGCCGACATCGGTGCGCCACCGCCGCCGAAGGCCACGCCGGGACGGCTGAATCGCGGCGGCGTTTCCTTTCTCTACCTGTCGACGGACGAAGCCACGGCCACGGCCGAAGTCCGCCCGCATCCGGGACATCACGTCTCAATTGCCTCTTTCCGCTGCCTGCGGGAAATCCGTATGGCGGACTTTGGCGCGATAGACATTGGCGATTTTTCAAGTTCGGACGTGGCCCTGGAGATTTTTCATCTGGGTTATACGATCAGCCGGGAAATCGGGCTTCCCATTGCGCCTGAAGACCGGCATAAATACACCGTGACGCAGCTTGTCGCCGACCTAATCCGCCGACGAGGGTATGACGGCATCCGTTTTCCAAGCTCGGCCGGACCCGGAGCGAACATCTGTGTATTTCAGCCCGGCCTGTTCGCCAACGAGTCGGCGTCCGGCAAAGTCGTCTACGTGAAGGGGCTCAAATATAAGACCGATAAGGTGGAGTCACTCATTGAGCCGACGGAAGACGATGTAGCGCTACCTGACCGAACATGATCCGAGAGGGACAGCGCGAAAATGGAACCACCGATGACGGAGCAGAAATCCGATGGATTGAGGCTCGCGGCTTTGCAGATCGAGCCGTTTTAGGGCCTGCTGTGGTCTGCATTGCAGGATCTCCTTCGCGATCTTCATTTCAAGTGGAATATTTAGCGCCCCACACCGATCCATGATCAGAACCTCCACTAGGTTCGTTTGTCCTTCTGGAATTCGGAGTATCAGTGCGGTAACACTACTTAACACAGACTCTAACTTCTATAACACTCACAGACGACAGGTGACGACGACCGAGACGTTGCAAGCGGAACGAGGGCGGTATTCTGGGTTCCGACGGGCTCTGACGACATTCGTGTAAATGACTCTGCGAAGATAGATCAACAAAACCGATGGGCAGCCGAGATGAATTCCGTGAACGAACAAAGCGCGCCGTGGCGCTGCGCGCATGCACTCACCCCTTAGAGCTTGCACCACTGGCGAAGATAAAGCGACCCGAGGATCATCTTTCGAGGCGATAATGGAGACGGAATGTGTTGTGCTTCACGGGGACAAACCTCACTCATCTTCGTTTCCTGGGCCTCCTGCAAATTCGTTTATTTGCGCGATCATGATGTCATGGCGTTGAAGATCGCGTGACCCTCCTTCATCGCCTTCCTCCTCCTCTTCATCGCTGCCTGTCTCTTCTCCAACGGCCGCTGCATATGCGGCCCTTTCGCGCTTGTCCCGCCGGACATCCAGCAGTTGTTCTCCAACCGTGTGTTTCGGGGAGAAGCAGTACTGGACGTACGCTTCGAAGAGGGCCTGATTCGGAATGCCGCGCTTCAAGACATCGCCATGATGCTGCTTGTACAGGCTCATCAGCGCTTCGGGCGTGATGGTGTAGGTTCTCCGTTTGCCGCGGCAGGCGATTGATGCCTGGAGCCATCCCTGTTCAATCCAAAAAACTACTTCCGCTTTTCGGACCCGCTGGTCCTTCGAGCAGCAGAGGCTTCTGGAGTTTGGCCGCGAGATAGACAACCTGGGTCATCACTGGATCGATGAAGTAGCCCGTTTGGGACAGTTTGCCGGCAAGATCGGTGATCGACTCAAACATCGGCACGCCCTCGCGCTTCCGCTGGAATCGGCGTCGCACCCTGCCCGCACTCAATTGTCCGACTAGCAAGCAAAACGCCCGATCCAAGGATTGCCTGAACCCAAACATTCACGAGCGAGGTGGTTCCTAGTGAGGCCTGGAGAACCAAGAGTCCGCGGTCCCAAATGTCTCCTGGCCATGCCTTCCAGATCGCCACGCCTGAGTACACAGTCACTGCCGCATTGAGAAGCGTCAGCAATACCGCGACGATGAAATTCCCCGTGCGTCCCGTCACCTCGGCCTCCTCGAGTGCCGAGTCAGCATGGGGCGGATTCGAAATTCGGTCAAATTTGCGGTGCATTCGGGCGAAAGCTTGCGCCAGACATGAGTTGTCGGCGAATTTGACCCAATTCGGGTTGCGACCCATGATGCCTGCGTCTGGGAAGCCCATACACGGGATCCAGAGCGAGATGCGCACCTTCCCCATCCCAAATACCGCGCCGGGCGATGAAGGCCGAGCCGTCGAGCCGACCAAGCTTCTGACCGTTCGGGATTTGTGCGAAGTGTTCGGCGTCACGTCCGGCTGGGTATACACGCGCACCAAGAAGGACGCGATTGACCCTCTGCCGGTTGTTCGCCTCGGGCTGCGAGGGATTCGCTTCGATCAGGACAAGATTTCCACTTACATCCGCCAGCGGGAACGGCATCCGGTCGGTGCTACGCTGGAATCACCCAGCGGAAGTGCCCCAATCGAGAGAAAGGGGCATTTCAAATTGAAAAGACAACGAATCCAGACCGGCAGTGTCCGGTTGCGTGAGGATGGCGATCCAGCCTGGTGGGAAGGCTTCTATCGAGAGGATGTCATCACCGAGACGGGGAAGAAGCTGCGGAGACGCCGCGCGGTAAACCTCGGTTCTGTGAAAGAGGTTCGCTCGAAGAAGGCCGCTTTGCTGAAATTGGCCGTCATCCTTGAACCCATCAACCAAGTTAAGTGCCGACCGAAGACGATGATGACTTTTCGAGGATTTATCGAGAAATATCGAACACTGAAGCTGGCGAACAAGAAGGGGACGACGAAGCACGGATACGAGACCAACATCCGCGCCCACTTCCTACCCGAGTTCGCCGACATACAGTTGTCCGAGATCACCGTCGAGGCGGTACAGAACTTCATCAACCAGAAGGCAAAGGAAGGCAAGGCGCTGCAGACGCTCAAGAACCTGAAATGGGGGCTCAGTTCCATCTTCCGTGCCGCTCAAAAATACGGATACATGACGTCCAATCCCGCACGTGGAACCGACCTCCCTCCGGAGGAGATCAGAGAACAGAAGAAACTCCCGACCGGCGATCAACTGATTCAGTTGATCAACGCTCTCGAGGAGCCGATCAGCACGCTGGTCTATCTGGTCTCTGTCGCTTCGATCCGTCCGGAGGAACTGGCTTTCAAGTGGAAGGACCTGGTTCCTGAGACCAGAAACCTGTGGGTCGTGCGCGCGGTTAATCAGGGTGAATTGCACACCCCGAAGTACCACCGCTCGAACCGCCCGATCCGGCTGACGGAGGCAGACGTCGCGCGTTTGCTTGCGTTGAAGGAGCGGATAAGGGCCGGGGACGAGGACTGGATGTTTCCCAACCGCATTAAGACGGGCAAGACCATGAAGCCCGGTCCGATCTGGCACGAGACGCTTCTGGGCCGGCGCATTCAGCCGGTGGCAGACCGGCTCGGCCTGCCACATATCACGTGGCGTCTCCTGCGGCACTGGGGAGCGACACAGATGGTGGAGGAGCGGGTTCCGATCAAAGCGGCGCAGGAACGCCTCGGTCACTCTCGACCCGACATTCTGCTCAAGATCTACGCTCATGTGCTCGACGCGTCGGCAGACGCGGCGGCTGAATCGCTGAGCGGGCAGTTGAGCGGCGGGCTGAGGGCGGTTGAGGCTGCGCAAAACGCTGCCGTATAAGCGGTTCATTGCTTATCGGCAGCTAAACGGCAGCTAGAGGATTGCGGCCTCTAGTATAAGTTGTTGAGAGTATTGGAGGCGCGGGCCGGGATCGAACCGGCGCATAAAGGTTTTGCAGACCTCTCCCTTACCACTTGGGTACCGCGCCTTGGCAGGGCTGCCTCTTATATGAATTGGTCCAAACCACCCTAGCCAAACCGGCAGGCGCCGGAGGGCGGAATGGAGCGGGAGACGAGATTTGAACTCGCGACCCTCGCCTTGGCAAGGCGATGCTCTACCACTGAGCTACTCCCGCTTGTTGCAAGATTGAGTATACCGGGCGGCCAAAACAAGGTCAAACCGCGATCCGGTCAAAACCAGGCCAGAGTCGCCTTATCGGGCTGGAGTCGCCGCCGGCCACGCCGCGCCTGCCAATGCCGCCGCTGAGGGCGGCAAAGCAACATCGCACCGCGAACCCTTCTCCTCGCGCACAATCTCTCCATCGCGCATGTACAGAATCCGGCTGGCGATGGACGCAGCTTCGGGATTGTGAGTGATCATCAACGTGGTCTGGTTCAGCTCCCGATTCGACCTGATCAGCATCTCGAGCACCGCTTCTGAATTTTTCGTATCCAGGTTGCCGGTGGGCTCGTCGGCCAGCACAATGGCCGGCCGGGTGATCAGCGCACGCGCAATGGCGACCCGCTGCTGCTCACCGCCGCTCAGCTCCGACGGCCGGTGCGGCAGCCGTCCCTGAATCGACAAAAGCTCGCTTAAATAGTTGAGATACTTCAGGTCCAGCGGATCTTTGCGCCCACTCACCGCCCATGCAATCTCGATATTGCCCATGGCCGAGAGCGTTGGCAGCAAATTGAATTTTTGAAAGACGAAGCCGATGCGCTGTTTGCGCAGCCGTGTGCGTTCAGCATCGTTGAGCGTGGCAAAATCCACGCCATCGATCACCACGCGGCCCTTGGTAGCCTGGGTGAGCCCGCCCAACAGGTAAAAGAGCGTGGACTTGCCGGAACCCGAGGGGCCCACAATCGCCACAAACTCACCGCGCTCCACAGCCAGTGAGACTCCGCGCACGGCGGCAACCTCAAGTCGGCCCGCTGCATAAACCTTGGTCAGGTTTTCGGCGAGAATGATGGGCGAAGACGCTTCAGCTGGCATATTGAAAATTGTAAATGCGACGGCTGGGCGGTTGCTCCCTTAGAATGAATATGCACCGGCCGGAAATGGCAGGGCATCGATTTTGAAATCAGGATTCCCAACCCATGACCGCCGAACTGAAATCCGATCTCGTCACTTCTCTTGAAGAGGCCGCAGCAAAGGCCGGATTAACTCTGCTCTCCGCCAACGCCGGCAGCGACTTCCATGGCCGGCCCACAGCGGCCTTTCAGCTTGGCTTGGCGGATCCCGATTTTGCCGGCCGTTCTCTGCTTTTAGAGATGAGCGACGGGTTCTCATTCGATAAGCCGGAGCTGCTGCCCACGATGACGGCGCACCTGGCGGCCAAAGCCAAGCGCCTGCGCAATCCGCGCCCTGACAGCTACGTTACCCTCGGCGGCATGCCGATCACTTTCGGCCAGTTCCAATGGCCCTTTCACCGTTCCACTTCCGGCGCGGACACGCACATCGTCCACGGCGAAGTCCATCTGGCCGACGGCGGGACGCACAACCTGCACGCCAAGGTCGCAGCCTCGGTGACCCTTACCTTTGCTGAGATTGTGCCCGCCATGGAGCAGCCCTATGCGGAGACATTTGTCTACAACGCGGTGCGCAAGACCATTGACCTCGGCCAGCTTGAATTCATCAAGAGCGGCAACCGCCAGCCCGTCCCTGTGACAACACGCTACTATAGCCGCTGGCAAAAGAAATTTCTCTTCACCGAGACCAATGACCAGGAGCGCCTGGAATATCTGTTGCGCAAGGTCTACTGGCTGAGTGGTGTACTGGGCGAAAGCGCGCCGGTGTGGATCGCCGACCCGCGCGACGCGCAATACCTGAACACCACCGAGGAAGATCTGCTGCGCATGGCCGGAGACAAGGCCGGCGAGGGGCTGCTGGCGCTCTATGGCGAGTTTGCCGCGGCCACGCCGAAGCTGCTCTCCCGCGGGCCAGAGTACCAGGCTGGCCTCGAAGCGGCGCTCAACTTTACCAAGCCGCAGTTCAATGAGTCCATGCGGTCAGGGCACGCAAATATGTAAATCGATATGTAGATTCTCAGCCACATTGTGACTCTGGAGTTCTCAAGCAGTCTGAATTGCCCGCGCAGTCCTGTGCGGGCAATTCGCTTTCTGGAGACGGACGAGGACTGTGATTGCGAATCAAAAGAGTGCGGGACGGGACGATCCGCCGAGCAGCGTATTGTTGACGGTCGAAATCGTGTGGGTTCCCTCAGGACCGCCCCAGGCAAAGCCAAGAATGAGCGCCGGAAGACCTCCCGCACGCAGCGTAAGGCCCGCGGAGAAGCTGTGGGCTAGATTGTCGAATCCCACATCGCCGCGTGTGAGCGCGACCTTGCCTTGGTCCGCGGAGAATGTGAAACCGATCGGTCCCCAGATCGAGTGTTCAAAACCTTCCCTCAGCAAAAGGGCGTTGGGCGCGCGGAAACGATAGTCGTTATAGCTCGCGAGCCAGGAGTCGCCGTCGATGTCCGATCCCCCAAGCGTTGGCTGGAAGTAAAAAGGAACGACACTTCCGGCGGAGGCGATGGACGCCGTAATGTGCAGACGAAGTTCAACTGAGCCTTCGCGATTGCGCTGCATGGCGGCACACTTGGTAGCTCCCAGAGATGCGGCGCACTCGTCGGGACCATTGATCGGCTTGGGGCCGTACGATCCTGCGTTGCGGTAGAGCGGAATGGTGTGGTCAAGGTCCGCGTTGAATCGCCGGAAGGAATAGTGCGAGTCAGACGCCGCCACGAACTGCTGAAACTGCGCCAGGTAGTCCAATTGCAGATGATCGTTGAAGAGCGCCGGCTCCAGACGCGCGCCTTCGCCAAGTTGGACGAATGTGGGTTGAGTCGTCAGCCCCGGAGCGGTAGCTTCGGTGAAGAACTGCTCAATGGAAGGGCTGGACTCGTGATGATTTCCCCGCACATCCACAAAACGCCCGTTGATCTCGCCTAAAAGCGAAGCATTCAGGCCGCGCAGAACGGGCACAATTGCGTTTATGCCGGCGATGGTCTGCGTCATGCCGAAGACGGATGCGTTGGCCTTGAGCGAGTTTGGGCCCAGACCGTAGAAGAACAACTGGTCAAGCGAGATCGACTGCGCAACGAAATTGTAGACCGCGTAGGGACGGACAGTGAGATTCGACCGGGGTGGCGGGCCGCTCGTAGTTGTGATGACATGGATCTTCTCAATGGGCGTGTGGATGGCCTTGTAATAGAAGCCGGCGCGCCAGGAACCGTTATCGGATGCGATGGCGTCTGCATCCCAGCTTGTGCGCCAAAGTTCGTTGGGGGTCCAGTGGCCCACATAGGCAGCGCCTGCTCCGAGACCATTTTGAGGAGCAATGCTGCCAACGGCGATGTGCAGAGGGTGGTCAGTGAATAGCAATTGCGCGCATCCGGGCACGGCCTTGAGCGAGAAGTCTTCGCAGCTTTGCTTGAAGCGTACGCCTTCGCCGCGGAAGTCGGCGTGCGTCCGGCTCTCCTGGGCACGGGCCGCGCTTAGCAATCCTGCCAGCAGCACGACGATGAGGGTCAGTTTTCGCATCGGTCCTCCTAGCTGGATGGCTTTCGCTTGGATTTCTTGTAGCCCTGCGGGTGAAGCAGCTTTGTGATTTTGGCGATGTAGGTTGCGGCCTCAGCCTCGGTGTGGATGTCCTCGGGGCGGCGGCCATCGCGTTTCTCTTTGGGCAGCCGTGCGCTCTCTGCGTGGTGAAAGTGGCGTACCTGCGCCTGGAGCAAGCAGCCGGCGGGCCGGTTCTTGTCAAAGGCGGACGAGGGAGGGATTGGGACCCGGATCGAGGTGTAATCGCCGGGAAGCAAGGACGCAGCCTGTTTAGCAGCAGTTGGCCCGCGTTTGCTTGCCGGTTTGGCTTTCTTGTGTCCAGCGTCGCTCATGGCAATAGCTCCTTTGGCTTAGGTGCTGAAGACCACGCTGTCGGTGCGCATGGCGGGGAGCGACAGCAGATCGAGAAAGGTCTGCGCGGCCTGTTCGCGAGGGTTGGCGGCCGGATATGGGCCGATAAAGTGTTTGGTCACCGTGTTGGGTATGGAGGCGTGTTCAAAGACCCTGTCGGTTCCGACGACTGTGCCTTTGGGGACCCAAGGCGAGATGAGAATGGCGGGGACGCGGACGCCGAGACGGTCAAACTCGAAGGTGTAGTTGAGGCCGGTGTCGGCGGGGCCGGCGGAGTGGCCGTCTTTTATGCAACTGGGCGGCGGAACATGATCGAAGATGCCGCCGTGTTCGTCATAGACCACCAAAAGCGCGGTGCTGGCCCAGAGAGCGGGGTTTGAGTGGATTGCATTGTAGACCGAGGCAATGTAAAGCTCGCCAGCCTGGACGTTGTGGTCCGGGTGCTGGTCTGAGGCAATTTGCGCGCCGTCATCGTTATCGTGGTCGCTATAGTTGGGCTCAATGAAGCTAAAGTCGGACAAAATGCCGGATTTGCAATCGGCAATGAACTGACTGTAGGTCGCAAATAGCTGGGGCTGATGCTGGAGCAGGTTCACGACTTCGAGGCTTGAACTTTGCTGATCGAAGTAGTAGAGCTTCGCAGTGTGGCCTGCGTCCTGAAGGCGTTCGTAGATGCTCTTGCCGTGGGGGTAGAAAACGCTCATTCCGACTTGGCCGAAAGATGTGCCGTAGTGGGCAAAGGCGCGGTTGCAGAGGGTGGGACCGGGAATGGAAGCGAACCAGCGGTTGAATACGGCGAAGTTGGTGGCCAGTGCGGTAAGCACGGGCAACTGCTCTTGGGTGAAGTAGTACATGATCTTCTGTGAGTGGGCCAGATCCTGCTGCTGCTGGAAGTAGTTCTGGACGAATCCCTTCATGCTGGCCACGCGAGGGTTGCTTTGATCGCCGTTAAAGATCTGCTGGTCAACAGCGGGGAAGGCGTGGTCCGGATCGGGATCGAGCTGCCCCTGAAACTCGGCGAGCGGCTTCACGAAGACCTGGTTGCCCTGGGTATCGGGGTTCCACTGCGTTCCGTCCACACCATCGATCAGCGGGTTCACCGCCTTCAGCGATCCCAGCATGTGGTCGAAGGATCGGTTCTCCATCATGAGCACAACGATGTGCTTCAAGGCGTCGAGGCCTGGGGGCATAGAACTCCGCCTTTCGTCCGGGGCAACCGGCAGCCTGTGATTGCATCAGTTTTGCGTTTCGTTGGAATCGGGCCTGCGATTTGGAAGTTCGCCGCTTGTGAACTGGGGAAAGCGGCTGGGGATTCGCCGACCGATTTCACACGATTGTAATCGTTTAACGCCGAGAAGCAAATATTTCCTTTTAACCCCGGCACGGAGCGAACGAAGCCCCAACTCGCGTTTTTGATGAGACTAGTCCGCTCAATGTCCCGAATACCGGCTATGCCGAGGTTCCCCAGCGATGTGTAATTTGGGACAGAAGATGCTCAGATTCGAATCCGGCGTTTTTGTCCGTCCCTGAACTCTTTCATTAAAGCACCGACCCGCAGCCCGAGCAGAAACGCGCGCCCGGAGCGTTGGTCTGATGGCAGCGGCCGCAGGCGATGAGCGTGGCGGCTTGTCCTGATTGGCCCATTTGCCCAGCGGGCGGCATGTTCACCGTCACGTTCACCGGCTGGCCCCATCCTGGCATCGCGATGCCCAGCGCACCGGCGATACCCGCAGCCTGAATGGCGTTGAACTCGCGCACCCTGGCAGGCATGAAGAAGCACTCGATGCAGCCCAGAATCCATGGAATGGGCGACCAACTGAAGCAGGCGTAGAGAATCCCCAGGCCGGTGCGCCGCAGATAGAAGTGGTGAACGCCAAAGCCGCCCAGAAACAGTGCCAGCAGAATGCCCACGACCTCGTCGCGACGCTCCAACTCATACTGCCGATAAAAGATGGACTGCTGGTTGGGATACGGCTGGCTGCTCATGGCTGGTTCTCCTTGCTCTGCTTTCACTTTGAGAATACGCAACCGGCTACTGCGCGGTTCCGGTCGACTACGCGCCGGGCAAAATTGCCGACCTTTCGGCGGCGGAAAGCATCTAATTCTGTCATGAGCAAGCAAACTCTTTCCGCGGCTCCGTCCGCTGCTGCCAGCGGCACATTTCTCATTGGCGGCGACCTGCCCGTACACCGTCTTGGCTATGGAACGATGCGACTGGTGGGCGACGGCGCCTGGGGTGAACCTGCTGACGCGGCCGATGCCCGCCATGTATTGCGCCGCGCAGTTCAGCTGGGGGTCACTCTGATCGACACTGCCGACGCCTACGGACCGGAGATTGCCGAGCGGCTGATCGGCGAGGCGCTTTACCCTTACGCGCCCGGCGTGGTCATCGCCACCAAGGGCGGCATCACACGGCAGGGACCGGCCAAGACTGAGTACGTTGGCCGCGCTGGATATTTGATCCAGTGTGTGGAGATGAGCCTGCGGCGGCTACGGCTGGAATGCATCGACCTCTACCAGTTGCATCGGATCGACTCGCGGACGCCGCTCGAAGAGTCGCTTGGCGCGCTGAAACGGATGCAGGAGCAGGGCAAGATTCGCCATATCGGGCTGAGTGAGGTGACTCCGGCGGAGATTGAGGAGGCCGGGAAGATTGTCAAGGTGGTCACTGTCCAGAATCGATACAGTCTGGCCGACCGGCGGCATGAGGAGACGCTGGCGTACTGCGAGAAGCACAGGATTGGATTTTTACCCTGGTATCCGATTGCGGGCGGGAAGCTGCTCAAGCCGGAACATCCTTCGGCGCAGACGCTGGCGCGGATTGCCGCTCGGCACTCGGCTTCGCCGGCGCAGCTTTCGCTGGCGTGGCTGTTGCAGCGCTCGCCGGTAATTCTGCCGATTCCTGGGACTTCAAAGGTAGCGCATCTGGAAGAGAATGTTGCGGCTGCGGGATTGAAGGTGAGCTCGGAGGAATGGACGGAGTTGGAGGAGGCCGCACGATAGAGCATTCTTTAGAAATGACGATCAGAGCCGTTGCGGCGCGGGAGGCGGCGGTAATGATTTCACAACCTTGATTATTATCTGTAATATTTTGAAAATAAAGTGAGCGTACCCCCAGCAGAGCCGGGGGCTTCCTTGTGTGAGCCGCTCGAAGCGGCTTGAGCGGGGTCGCTTACGCGGCCCCGGTTGATTGGAGCCACCTTATCGGTGGCTGGTCACTTCC
>Ga0302155_10001076_pt1 | contig 20122 bp, 20 predicted proteins | sample I_Bog_N3_1_FD_193508 | JGI IMG/M metagenome (GOLD analysis project Ga0302155, IMG submission 193508) | Peat permafrost microbial communities from Stordalen Mire near Abisko, Sweden - I_Bog_N3_1 | ecosystem: Environmental > Terrestrial > Soil > Wetlands > Peat | place: Sweden: Abisko, Stordalen...
GTGACCTTACCCCGCTGAGTGCACCAATCGCAAATTAGCAATTTGGCTGTTTTCAGTGTGATGCAATACCCGGAATTGGTCCGGTGCCATTTGCCCAAGGGCGCTATGTGGGCGAACCGAGTTGTAATCAATTCGCCATATTTCGATGCGCTCGCGGGCCTCTTGCAAGCTACGAAACGCATGCTGATTTAAACATTCTTCACGTAATCGACCATTGAAGCTCTCGATATAGGCATTTTCGACGGGCTTGCCTGGTCGGATGAATTGTAGCTTCACACCGCATTGGTGTGCCCAGGCATCCAGCGCTTTGCTAATAAACTCTGGACCATTGTCTACCTGAATGACATCCGGGCAACGCCCACGGTGACGCAACTGCTCAAGCACACGGGCCACGCGACTGCCTGTCAATGAGTGGTCGACTTCGATCGCCACGCACTCCCGATTCCATACGTCAATGATCGTCAGCATGCGCATTCTCCGGCCGTTGCTCAGGGCATCAGCGACGAAATCCATGGCCCAACGCTGATCTGGCCCTTGTGGCATCGGCAGCACAACGCGTAAGTGACTCGGTCGCTTCTTACGACGCCTGCCTCGCAACGACAAGCCTTCTTCACGATAGAGACGCTCGGTACGCTTATGGTTGATGATCAAGCCTTCCCGGCGCAACATAACGTGCAAACGCGGCGATCCAAAGCGCGGGCGCTCTTGTGCCAATTCCCGTATCCTCTGACGAACAGGCGCGTCGTCCTCAACAGGTATCGGTCGTCGATAGGTGCGCCGGTTCAGACCAATTAAGCTGCAGGCCCGCCGCTCAGAGAAATCGTATTGCGCGATGACCTGCTGCACGACTTCTTTGCGCTGCGCGGGCAGTGCTACTTTTTTTGCAGAACGTCTTTCAGCACGAGGATATCCAGCGCTTGCTCTGCAACCAGGCGTTTGAGCTTCTGATTCTCTTCTTCCAAAGCCTTTAAACGCCGGGCCTCCGAGACTTCCATGCCACCAAACTTGCTACGCCAGTTGTAAAACGTGACGTCTGATATGCCGTGCTTACGACATAAATCTGCCACCTTCATTCCGGCGTCGGCTTCCTTCAAGACGCCAATTATCTGTTCTTCCGTAAATCTCGATTTCTTCATGACTAGCTCTCCATCAGCACAGTCACTAACTTTACATTGGGATACTTTTACGGGGGAAGGTCATCCGCCATATACGAGGTTTTGCAGCTCCTATATGTAGACGCCCTCTATTCCTCCGCGCCCAGTCTACCTAAACATACAAACTTGGGTATTTAGTGCGCAGCCAATATCAACGAGTTTGCAAGAATAGCGCTCTTAATAATCTGGAAGAGATACGCCCCGTGGCGCGGATGATGGGGGCGTAGGCTCAACTGAGCGCCGATATCAGAGCGAATAGCCCTACCTCACCCATATCGTCGCGCATCACTCTTACGGCGCAGGCACGAAGCAGGAGTCGCGCGCGGCATTCGTCAATACCTTTTACGAAGTTGCAAAAAAAGAAAGTGTTTTTATGGACGAGAGTGCCGAAAAGCTTCGAAAAAAGAGAGCTTAGATTTTTGAACTGCAAAAATATAGTTGCCAAATCAAAATTATCACTTGTATTATACGAAAATGAACTCATTAACTGTTATAACCAACATAATAATGTTAATAATCGAAGTTATCTGGATGAAAAATAATGCTTCACAAATATTCGTTTGAGAATTTTCAGTCCTTTTTAGAGCCGACGGTTGTCGACTTCACTCTAAATGAGAAAGCGACTCCAAATGACTGGATGGTCGATTGCGATACCGGCGCTCGGATATCGCAAATCATGGCCGTAATAGGCCCTAACGCTAGCGGTAAAACTGCGCTACTCAAACCTATCGTCTTTTTGGAATGGTTTATTGCGCGTTCATTTGCTGCGCAGCCAGATTCTCAGATTCCAATTTTTCCACACTTTTCCGCAATGGATAAACCAACCGTGGTTTTGGCGGAGCTTGATTTTGACGGTGCATTGTGGCGATACGAACTCAGATGTACCCGAGAGCAGGTGCTGCACGAGGCGCTGTATAGAAAGCACGAGCGTTTCAGATATGTTTTTATTCGAGACTGGGACGAGAGCACTAATTCCTACAAAGTAAAGCAGAATGACTTTGGTTTCCCAACTAAAGAAGCGCAAAAAGTTCGGAAAAACGCTTCACTTATTTCGACTGCTGCTCAATACAATGTCCCTTTGGCGATGCAACTTGTCAACACCTCTTTACATAGCAACGTAAATTTTGCTGGCCGTCATTCTAATAGGCAAGAATCGCTGTTCAATGCAGCAAATCATTTCAATAAAAGCCCAGAGCAGTTTGAACTCCTAAAACGTCTTTTAATGAGTTGGGATTTGGGCTTAAGCGATATCGAGATTCGAGAAGTTTTTAGAAATGAGCCAGACCCAGAAGCGCCTAAAATATTTATCCCGTTTGGCAAACATAAATGGGGTAATGGGGAAGCGGATTTGCCATTTGTTTTGGAATCCACGGGTACTCAAAGTGCCTTTATTTTATTGGCCTTTCTGCTCCAGGTGCTTACCAGTGGTGGTGTGGCGGTAATTGATGAGTTTGAAAGTGACTTGCATCCTCATATGTTAGAGCCGATCGTAAATTTGTTCTGCAATCCAAAATTGAACCCGCGGCGGGCTCAACTAATATTTACGTGCCATGCTATTGAAGTTCTTAACATTCTTCATAAATCGCAAGTAATTTTAGTGGAGAAAAATGCAAGCTGTGAAAGCAGCAGTTGCAGATTAGATGAGATTAAAAATATTCGATCTGACGATAACTACTACGCAAAATATATGGCGGGTGCATACGGTGCCATTCCCGTTTTCTAAAGGCCGTCTCAAATGAGTCAATGGCGTGTGAAGCGCACTTTATTGCTTATCGGCGAAGGGCTGCACGATGAAGCTTTTCTTACGCATATAAAGCATCATTGCGCGCCCCGTGGCTCGGGACTTGTTGTCACTGTAAAAAATGCTCGTGGTAAAGGAGCTTTGAATGTCGTTAATTTTGCAATTCGACAACGTAAAAATGTCGACTATGATGCCTGCGCAGTACTGGTCGATACAGATACTGACTACAACGAGAATGTTGAGATTCTTGCAAAAAATAATAGGATTCGTCTGATTGCGTCAGATCCTTGTATTGAAGCGCTATTGCTAAGATCAATTGGAAAGAGGCTTGGGAAAGCATCTCAATTAAAGGCCCAGTTCGCGCCGTATGTAGCGAACGATCCTACAAGTCCTCAGAATTATGAGGAAAATTTTGGAATAGAAAAGTTAAAGGAAGCTTCAAAAAATGAGGTCGCGATTCGAGAGCTATTGATGGTTTTTGGAGTGAAGTTGGGGCAGAAAGGGAAGTAGAAGGTGGTACTTCGAAGGCGACATAAAAGGCTTTCAAACATAATAGAATCAAAGAGATAGCGGTGCCGGTGAACAAAACAAACATTGGCCTCCGTTTTACATAATGTAAATTATGCGAAGGACTGGTGTAGGAGCAAAGTTGTAATGTCCGGTTCTGGCTAAGTAGAAATAGCTCTCGGAAGCAAATTTGATAGTTATCGGGAAGTAAATCTGTTAGATAGAGCTTCGCGCAGCTTCCTAACAAAATCCGGCGTCCATAGCCGTTGGTTTGCAAAACATCGTTCCCGTTTAATCATTGACGTAGCTATCAATTTTCCGTACTGTTCTGGCATTGCCCTTGAGGCCTTAGCAATACCTTCTGCCTTCGTGGCCTAGAAAAAGCCCAGTTCTTGGGCTTTTTCGTTTTCGCTATTTTTAAAATTACGTCATCGGTAACAGCTCAGATCCTCTGCAATCAGATATCGACAATAACCCGCTCTACGGCAACGGATCCATCTAAGCCCGCCGTAATAATCTCAATCCGCCCACTGGGCCATTCTCGTACCAGCGCGCCATTATGCTCTGGTGCGCGATAAGTAATTGGACGGCCAGCCTCAAGGTGAGCCCGAGCTGCCGAGTCGTCGTCTTTGGCCAATTCGGTTTCGAATATGCCCCAAAACTCAGCCTCCTCCGTTACTGTCAATACCGGAAGGTTTTCAATTTTCAAACGGTTCATCACGCTTATCCCTGAAAGATATTGCCAGCATTTTTAATGTGATTTTCCTTGCCATCTAATTCACAGTCCTTAAGCAATTTACTTTTATATCGCTGTCCAAAGCCTTTTTTGAGCATCTGGCTTGATCCCACTCTATGCCCCCAAGTGCCAGACCTGGTGCTAGCTTATGCAGTACGGCCCTGTGTTCTTAAAATGCTGGTGTTCCTGGCGCTGGGAGCGCTCCAGCATTTGGCGCAACAATGACGCTTGACGCTATTGCTGTCCATTAAGCTTCCAGCACCCACCCAACCAGCCAGCGTGACAGCACATTGAATCGGTTCTCGGTGCGCCATGCATCAGCACCTAGGCCTTGCCGTGCGGCCAGGATCTCGATTCTGCGGTTGACCCGCTCGGCCATCGGGCACGCTTGCCAGGCTTGCCCTGTCCCTGCAGCCGCAGCCTGATTGATCTCGGCGCGCAACGCTCGCTCGGGAGCCTCGGGCGACAGTGCCAGCTCAGGATCCATATGCGCGGGTACCCTCCCGACTTGCCACGCTACCGTGGTGCGATCCAGTTGCTCTCGGGCCTCATAGACGACTTGCGCAGCGTCACCGGAAATCTCCAACTGATCAATCCATTCGAGGATGCTGGCATCGACATCGACATCGCCATCCAGCGCAGCGTTCAGGCATTGTGCCGGCGTCATGCTCCCATTTTCGATGGCGTCGAGCTGCAGCAGGAAGGCGCGCGTGAAGTCGGCGTCATAGCGCGTACCTTCGCTGCTGACCAGTCGTGCGTGCAGATCCCTGGCCTTGCCGGTCAACTCGACTTCGCTGGCGTCGGCAATCCAGCCCTTGTCCAACAAGGCCTGCGCATGAGCGGCATAGGTCGAAGGCCGGCCCAGGCCGGATTGCTCCATATGGACGATGAATTCGCCCAGCGTCATGGGCTTGTCGTGTGCGATATCCACGCTGTGCGCGACGACCTCGACCTCAGCGCCGTCGGCCAATTCCTGTTCCACACGCGGCAATCCTGCATCGGGTGGGGGAAGCGGCCGAAGGCTGGCGATCGCGCGCCAGCCGGATTGCATGGCGCTGATGCGTTCGCAGCCGTAGAGATGCTGGTCCAGCGCAATCGTCCAGCGCTCAACGGACCAGGTCGGGGCGTCGCTGGCATAGCCATCGACTAGGTCGTACAGCAAGTCGAACACCTTGCGGGCATCGACTGAAAGTGCGCTTAGCTCGGGCGCATCCTTGCCCACATGCGGCAGGATCATGGGATGGGCTTGCATTTCAGTTCCTTGGATCGCGTTGGAGGGTGTTCGCGGAGTTGATCAATGCACGAAAGATTCGCTCGGCGCGCGCCTGGAGTGGCAAATCCTCGCGCAAGCGCTTGGCGGCCTCGCGGGCGGCGCGCCACTGGCCTGTACCGGCTTCGCGCCAGCGTTTGCTCCAGCTCAAATTCATCTCACTGACGAAACGCTGATCAGACAAGATCTGGTCGACCAGGTAGCAGACATAGTCTGCATAGTGCCGAAATTGCTGATCCAGCGGCACGTCGCCACTGGGCACCGGTCGCGCAGCTAGGTGGCAGGCCAGCACGTATTGCCATTGGCGCAGTGGCCCGAGATCGAGCGAGTCCGCACTGAATCCACGTGCCAGCGCACGTTGCGTGTCGCTCGACGCATTCGAGGTGCCCTCTCCCGTGGCGCCGAGCAGGGTGTCGATCGTCTGCGCTAAGGCGGCGAGCGCGCCGGTCAACTGCTGTAGCTGGAGGACAATTTCTTCGTCGTTCATCATTGATTCCATTGCGATCGTTGCACTGGCGCGATTCGGGCGTCTTCAAAGTATGCCTTGTGATCGAAGATGTCGGCAGAGACCACCAACTGGGTACCGCCCCCTGCCAGATAATAGCCGGGCGCCTGACTGGGTTGAGGGGCGACAGTCCCGATCAGTCCGCTGCGCATGATGTGGCGGATATCCGCAGGCAGGTCGCCGAGGCGCAAGGCGATATAGCCGCCATCGCCGTTCCAGATCCCAGGAATCGCATAAAGTCTGCGCCACGCCTGCTCTGACTGAGGCACCGGGCCGACACCCCAGAAAGTGCCACCGAGCGCGTTGCAGAAGAAGGCCTCGGCGGGGGCGGCGTTCGACCCGCCGGTATAGGCTGCGCCGACGAAGCGCCATAGGATGGTATCGTCGGCAAGATGTGTGGAGGGATCGATCGCGCCGACGAAGCTGGCAAGCTCGCGTGCGAACTGGCTGGCGTAGTGCTGCTGTGGACCGGCCGCAGACATGGCCAGATGGGAGGTCGTTGCGGGCAAGGCACCTGGCGTTGCACCTAGTTCCGGAAAATCCCGCCCTACATTGTCGTCTCGAAAATAATTCCCGAATTTGCCGGGATCCACATAGGACGGCGCGAGAAACGCCAGCCCAGGATGTGCATGCGAAAACCGCTCGTGGCGCGCCTGTCCCTTGCGAATGAGCTTGCTGCGCAAGGGTTCTGGCACATTGGCGTACGCTGCTAGCGGCATGGCGCTGCCCGGCGCCGGGGCGCTCGTGCGGGGATAACTGATCAGGCTAGTCATCGAGCTCCCCGTTCTGCGTGGCGCTCAGGCTCGGCGCTACGCCTTCGTAGATTTCCTGCAATGCCGCCATCGCTTGCGCGGGGCTCAAGCCAAGACGGTCAACGGCAGCTGCCACCACTTGGGCCGTCGAGCTGGGCGGCGCCGCTGCTTCCTGCAATATCACCGGTCCGATACGCTCGACCAGCGCCCTGGCGCCGACCAGCGTTAGGCTGTTTTCGCTTGCCGAATACTCGACTGTGGCGGCGCGTCCCAAGGGATCATCCTCTGCCAGCCGGCTGAAACTGATCAAGCGACCATCGAGGCTTGCCTCCACCTTTTCCACCAGGCGCGGCGCGCGCGCTTGATCGAGGCGGGTGATCTCGTCGAGCAGAGCCGCCGATACCCTCCCGACGCTGACTCCAGACACTTTCTTGATGTGCGTGGCGATCAGTCGATCGGCCAGCGAGCGCGTAAGCGCTGCCTTGACACGCTGAGGATCGACGCCAGTAGTGGCCAGTTGGCGCCCTTCGAGCAGCGCTTGTGGACTCATGGCATAGAAGCGCAAGCGCTTGAAGCATACGGCCGGTAGCCTGATGCCCTGTTGTCGCACCATGTCCATCACGTGCCAGGCGATTGCCTCCCCTTCTCTGTCGTCGTCGGTGGCCAGGTAGACAGCATCGACATGTTTTTCGCCCAAGCTGGCGAACTGCCTGAGTGCATTGTTCAATGCGCTACCCTTGTCGGTCAGACGCCAGGCCGGCGCGCCTGATTCATCGAGCTGGAGTTCGCGAAAATGGCCGCCCGTGGCAACGCCCTCGGCCAGTTTGCCGAAGGCTTGTTCGACTAGGTCTACTTTTGCGCTGCTTTCCAGAATGACCAGCTCGCGCGGATACAGGCGGTAACCGTGAAGTCGCAAGTATTTCCCCAGCACGCCGCTGGGCGTGCTGCCTGGTTGCAGCACCACCTTGGGATGGCCGAAGACGACGAAGGCATGCTGTGCCCGGCTAACGGCGACATTGAGCATGGAAGGACTTGAATCGAGAAACACCTTGGCCGTCCCATCATTGACCGCAGAGAACAGCACGATGCGGGTTTCCGCGCCCTGCAGCGAATGCACCGTCCCCACGACCATACCAGCCCCCTTGTCGGCAATGTTCTCGGGATCGGCCTGGCCCTGCTTGTCGTCCTTGACCTTGAATCCCAGCGCGCTCATGCGCGCGCTAAGCGCCTTGACCTGCGCGCCGTAGGGAGAAATGATGGCCACGCTGTCTTCGACGTTGCCATAGCGGGCCGTGATTGCATTCCGGTTTTCACGCAACCAGTTGGCGATTTCATTGACCTCGTCAGGATTGGTCTGACTCTCCCCGGAGGCTACCTGTTTGCCGTCGACCGCGACAAATCCCATGGGCGGTAGCAGAGACTCCGTGGCGCTGGCCTGTGCCGGCGTGCGCGCGAACCTGGCGGCATCCGGGATCATGGGAATGAGTGGGTCGATGGCGTCGTACACCAAGCGATTGCAGAACTCGATGATGGTCTCGCGGCAGCGGTAGTGATATTTCAGCATCGTGCCACGTCGCCCTGCCGCGATGTTTTCGTGGCGCGCGGCAGAAAACTGGGCACAAGCCATCATGTTTCCCGCCAGCGCATCCAGGTTGAACAGGCTGTGCTGGTCACGCATGTCGCCCAGGCCGAAACGGCGGCGTAGGTCGCGATTTGCGCGACGGTCAATATTCACCACGGGCGCCAACTGGTGGACATCGCCCACGACCAGCGCCTGGCGCGCCAGGGCGGTTAGCGGTACGGCCAGTTGCGGCGGCACCTGGCCAGCCTCATCGATGATGAGCCAGTCGGCGCCGCCAATGGCGTGCGTCGGCACCCGCTCGGCATTGAGATACAGCGCCAGCGCCGGCATGGTCTGGGCCGTTGCCACGATCACCGGTGCCAGCATGGCCGCGCGTCGTATCGATTCCAGCACCTCGGCGCGCGAATCGAGCGGCAGCGGCGTGGCGCATTCCTTGATCCAGGTGCCCTCCCAATACCGCATGGACAGGTGGAAGGCCCGATAGCGGATCGTGACATCGACGATGGATTCGAGCACCTGGCGCAAGGCCAGTGCATCCGGAGAGCCAGGTCCTGCCGCCAGCAACTGACGGTGTAGCGTTCGGCCCAACTGGTAGTGAGGATGATCCTGGTTGTCTAGCGCCAGGCCATCCTTGAAGCCGGCACTGAAACGCTTATGGGCTTGTTCGCCCCGGTACGTCAGGAACAACTCGTGCAGTTCACGTACAGATTTCGCAAGGCGATCGCTCATTTTCAGCTGCGACCCAAGCGCCGACAATTGCGCCGCACGCTGTTGCTCGACGCACGCACGCCGTGCCTGCCAGCGCTGCCATCGTTCCTCGTGAAGGTGCTGCTGCGCTACGGCGTGCTTGAGCCGTTCGACCATGGCCGGGAGCGCCGCTTGCAAGGCTTCCAGCTGCATCGGAGCCACGAAAGCGGGGTCGGCTTCCAAATAAGTGCGCACCAGATGATTGACATCCTGCTGGAGTCGGGCGTCGCGGGCGCGTCGCCGGGACGGCACGAATTCCTCCATCCAGGCGCGGACATGCTGCCAGAAACCGGAAGGTGCCAGACGATGCGTGCTGGCGCTGGCCTTGATCAGCTTGTCTGATTGCGACTCGAACGCCGCGCGCCGCGCCTGAGCCTGTGCAATGCGTGCCTGCCGATCTGCCGGTAAGGGTCGCGACAGGTGCCTCTCGCGACGTTGTGCGGCGCGCAAGCCGTCTACTGAACAGGACTGCAAGATGTCGTGTAACTGGTCGCAGGTGCGTAAGGAACGACCTAGCCGACTGTTGGCGTTGGCACCGGCCAGTTGCGTCACCTCGTTGCGCAACCAGACCAGCGGATCGGCTTGTTCCTTGAGGCCTTGTACGGCCAAATATTCACGGAAGCAGCGGTTGAATTGTGCCTGGTAGGTCTTTTGCACGTCCTCATTGATGTGTGAGACGCTGCGTGCCGAACCGTCAGCATTGGTAGCCGTGCCGCTGGCAAACAGTTCCGGCGCAATGAAGGGATCGCGATACAGTATCTGGAACTTGCCTGGCCCGCCCGTCTTGCGCTTAGTGGCAGACGGAAAGTACCAGCCATAGGAGGGGAAACCCTCTATCCAGCGGTGCTCGACGCGGATGGCATCGCCATCGTTGCGCGGCTGCGCGATCTCGGCGAAGGCCTTGATCATGTTGGTGGTGGCCTGGTTGGTCTGGCTTGCCGCGAGCACAATCGGTGCCTTGTTGTCCAGAGTGGCCTTGACCATGATGGTGGCGATCACGCCTTGCAACATTGATGTCTTGCCGGTGCCAGGAGGCCCCGCCACGGCGAACACCCTGCCCTCGCCACTATCGGTGGTTTGCCATAAGGCCAGCCGCTGTGTGGCATCCAGTCCGAAATCCCCGCCCGCATGGCCGCCATGATGCAGGCGTACAGAAGGCGCCTGCGGACTACCCCAGTGAAATGCTGCCGCATCTTCCGGGTTGCGATCGCCGGCCAGCAGCCTGGCCAGCAACGGGGCCGGTTTCTCCTGTCGCTGGATATCGTCGATCAGGTCCAGCAAGCGTCGGTTGGCGGGCGGGATGGCGGTATATCCGGCCATGCCCAAGAAAGTGAAGCGACGTTCTACACCGCTACCCTGGCGCCACGAGAATGCGTCGATGGCGCGAGGCGCAGTGTCCTGGTAACTGCAAAAGACCTCGTTTTGGCGCTCCCAGAACACCTGCCATGCCTGCTCCTGAGGGGCATCCTGCTGTTCCTGAGAGTTCTGTTGTGCATCCCGATCCGGCACGCTCGGTACCGTCGAAGCTTGCGGCCCGGTCTCTCGCAAAGGGCCGATCCTTGGCTTGCGCGCATCACGGTCCGGGCTGCCAAGGTGGCGCTGGTTGACAAACACATCGGTGCTTATCGGTGCCAGTGCACCGGTGAGCAGGTTGATCGTGGCCGGAATGGCTCCGGCGACGAGTTGCACATACTTTCCGTTGCGGTCCTGCCATTCGTAGCCGAAGGTGATCAGCACGTGGCAGCAGTTTGGGGGAGGACCGTCCGGGCGATTGGCGGCATCAGTGGCCGCCGCGACCAGATCCTGCCAGTCCTTGGATTGTGCCCGTTTCTCGTTGAAAGCAACCTTACCGGCCCTAATTTCCTCCCAGGAAACATCGGCGCGCGCATACCACTCGGCACGGATTCTGGGCTGCTGCGCCAAGCCATCGAGATCGGCGTAACGCAGCATCTCACGCCAATAGCTCAGCCACTGTCCAGCCTCGCCGTGACCTTGAACCGGCTGGCGCAGGCGGTATAGGTCATCTTCCTTGATGTACTTGAGCGCAACCGCTAGCTGTTCGCGTGTGAGCAGATCGAGGTTCAGCAACGAACCTTTGCGGTCGGCCTTGTTTTCTAAGGCAAAAGCTAAAAACTTATAATCGTCGGGTTGTATGTAGGCGACTTCGAGAATCGGCATGGAGCGAACGACGAGTTAAAAGCTTAGAACTTTACGTTTTTTCGCATGCCGCCACAAGTTAACGGATTGGCGATGACGGACCTTCGCACCAGAAGGAGCTGCTGGCGCCTAGCCTTAGACGCGTTTGTTGTTCATAGAGCGCCTGTAGCTGGAGGCCAACCGAGATTGAGCAAATGTCCAGATAGGAAAGTTGTTGCTAGTGCATTCATCCTGACGAAGTTGCGTTTCCAAGGGCAGCCGGCATTGTTTGAGTGGGCGGTTCGTTAAGGGCCCCCGCAAAAGTAGGTTTTGGTGGCGGATTTGGCGTAGGTGCGTCTTGAATTTTCCGATCGAGTAGCAAAATGTCTGCCACTAGAATTTCTGGGAGGTCGCCAACCATTGGTAGTTCTTGTTCGAACACGTGTAGCGTTTTTAACATCGGATACTCTTCGACCGCATAAGTGATCAATTTCCGGGCTTGATCCTGGTTTCCATTCTTACGGTGTTGCTCCGCGATCCACAAGGCGAGGCCAGCACCGATCAGTGGGCCAAAGTCCAAGCCATTTTTATGGAAACGCTGATTCACATATGTCTTTAACAACTGGTCGCTCTCGTTAATCGACCAGTCAGGGATTTGCCTCCCCGCTAAGAAATGCGCGACCAGACTTTCGACCGATGGCTCATCAAAAAGGGATACATATGGCTCAATAAACGCCTCTGCTGAAGGCAATTCATTTTCTGGCAAATATTGTATGTAAATGTGATAGAGCGCCAACATCGGCATTTTCTGTTCAGCTTTGGCGAGCGATGGAACAATTCCTTGAATCTTTTGAAGCACCGCTCGCATATCGCTAACTTTTTGCGCCGGATCAGCAATATTTGCGGTATGTTGTTTGATGAACCAGCTCAGGATCGTCCGAGCACTGCCGAGTGTGTAGTTTTCTGGCTTATCAATCCAATAATGGGAGGCTAATTGCATAGTCATTAAATTGGGGTAATCCTTTGTGTAGTGATACTCCTCTTTCTCTACTTTTTGGGATTGATTTATGAACTCGATAATGACGTGCCGGGCGACCCTTGCTAAACCGCGAAAACTCAGCATAAGCTTGCCATTATCTGAGAAAACATCGGATTGGACGTGTGGCGAAGTCAGGTTTTTCGGGAGAGGCCGTAACGTATGAATGTACGTTGAGCGCAAGTCGTACGCTTGCCTGATTGCCACGGCTAACTCGGATCGGCCTGCGGGGTAAAGACTCTCCTCTGTGCCGTTCCGAAAAAATGACGGTGACAGGTAGTGGTTGGTAAACGACGAAAATTTTCGTTTCAGCGCGACATGTTCGTTGGCGAGAATCGCATTCCTAACATCCTGACGTATCGGTTCGGTGACTTGTGTCAAAGCACTGTCAATGCGGATCCGTTTCTTTTCATCATAGTGCTCCCACATAGGAATCGTTCCGTCGAACTCTTGCGCGAGTGCCTCAATGGCCGCAACGAGAAGTGCGTACGCTAAATCTAAGTCGTCGCTCAACCGATGCATCGCTGTGACATAGCGACGGATTGACCGATTGACGCTAAGGTATGCCTTCCGCTCGAGACCGAGCAAATCTTTGAAAAAAGGTTGAAGGGCACTGATCTCGCTCATCTGAAAGCTGATTTTCTCGTCAAACATACGCGGAACATATCTGCTTGGTAACGCGAACAACCCTAAAGCTGGGGCAGTGGCGTTAGTGAGGCGCTGAACCAAATCGCGGTCGGGATCGCATGTAATGTTCATGCCGAATGACACGATCGCGGCGAAATCTCGAATAAGAAAATCCGGACCAACGCTGACGATTTGCCCGCCCTGAATCGGACCGCTTGGCTTTGGGAGTCGCTCTGGAATTTCACAAACAACGGCACTCATACCACCGGCGCCTTTCGCTGGCAAAAGTGCCCCAACGCCGGTTTCGATGCGATCCAATAAAATAAATTCGTAGTTGGTATATAGGACGCCGCGATGCAACGTCTCGTAGATCGCATCGGGATTGGTCGATGGATAGAATTTCCCTGTGCTAATTTGGAGCATTTAACCGTCCTATATAAACAGGTGGTAACAGTTTGATCATGAAGTCCAATCAAGGCTGCGTATTTCCATGTGAGATGGTGCCCTCATCCGATCCCTTATCTAGGCGCTGCGCCAGGATCTTGTCGATCCAGGCCGCTTTATCCCGCTCGGCTTGATCGGCCTTTCGTTCTGCTGTGACCAACTGACTTGTCAGCATTTCAACCTGCTTACCCGCAGCGGCCGCGCCGGTCTTGGCCTCAATGAGCGCCTGCTGCGCCATATCGAGCCTGCGCTCAGCGTCGGCTCGTGCAGATGCCAGGTTCTGCAGTTGGGCGGTCTGTTGATCTCTTTCCGAGCGGACTCGGCCGAGCTCGTCCTGGGCTTGTGCCAAAGCTGGGTGCAACCGCTCCAGCTCTACCGCTTGGTGCGCCAAAGTCGCCTCTCGCTGGCTATACGTCGCCTGTAGAGCCTCCTGGCGGCGTTGGCCGGCAATGATTTCCTGCTCCAGGCGAGCAATACGCTGCTCAAAGGATTGCCTTTCTTCGGTGCGCTGATGAGCGGCGGCCTCCTGGAAGTGCTCAAATTGAACGCGCGCCTGTGTTACCTGCTGATTTAAAGCACTAGCTTCGGCGCCACGATCCGCCAAGCGTTGCTGAAGGCCGGTAATTTCGGTGTGCGCAGCCGTCAAGGCGAGTGCCTTGCCCTGCAGCTCTTCCAGAGACTTGGATAGTCGTTGCTGGCTCTGCTTCCATTCCCGCGTTAATGCTTCGTGGTCCTGGCGTAGTTGTGCATGCTCGGCTAGCGCAGCGTCTCGTTGGCAGCGCATTGCCTCAAGTGCCTGGTCGTGCACCACTCCCATTTTTTTCAATTGCAAGGCGACGTCAGCCTGTAGGCGCTCATAGATGCTTTTGACGGCCTCCACAAGTTCCATTGGCAGTCCCGAATCGGCATTGGAGACGACGTCTTGGTGCTCCGTCTTCCAGCGCTTGAGCATGGGCGCGATGGTGCTTTTGCTGCCGGTATCGCCCAGTGCCTCGCGTACCGTATCGATCGTGGGTGTTCTCCCCGATTCCGCCAATTGGGTAGCGGCTCTGGCGACTTGTGAGTAAAGGATGCCAGCGCGGGCCATGAGAACTCCATCAAATAAAATATCGTATTACGTTATACGTAATAACATGTTTCAATACAATTGAATTTTCGATATATCATTACATTTATAACTCGCTATAATGTTGTTTATCGCGTGTTATGATGCCTTTCCTTCTTCCTCGCCAATAACGGGCAGTACAGAGGCCAAAATGCGCGACAAAGTGCCAAGTCTTGAGACCGTCTCCTCACCCCCTGCAAGGAAGACTTTTACTAGTCTCAAACCACTCATTCGGGGCGGCAGTATGCTCGCCATTCAAGATATCCACGCAACTCACCGCGATTTTCTGACTGCAGCCACCTCGGAAAACACTCGCCGAGCTTACCGTTCCGCCATTCGTCACTTTCTTGCTTGGGGCGGCGACCTCCCCGCCGACGAGGGCGGCATCATCCGTTATCTCATGGCGCATGCTGCCAGTCACAACACTCGCACGCAGGCCTTGCGCCTTACCGCGCTCTCACAGTGGCACACCCATCAGGGTTTTCCTGACCCAGCGAGTACGGTGACAGTGCGCAAGACCCTCAAAGGCATCGGTCGCACCTATGGGCGCCCCAAAAAACAGGCCAAAGCCTTACCGCTTGAAGATTTGGAACGAATTGTCGCCACGCTGGCCGCGCTGGATACGATCAAGGCGAAGCGGGATAACGCGCTACTTCAGCTTGGTTTTTTCGGCGGATATCGGCGCAGCGAGCTCGCCAACCTGCAGATCGCAGATATTTCGTGGGAATCAGACGGCTTGTTAATCACGCTGCAACGCTCAAAGACGGACCAACAAGGACAGGGAGTCCTCAAGGCGATTCCTTATGGTACGGCACTGTGTTGCCCAGCAACGGCGCTACGCGCCTGGCTCGATGCGGCCGACCTCCGGAACGGAGCGGCCTTTCGGCCCATCAACAAGTGGCAGATGGTTGGAGAACATGCCATCCACCCTGCCAGTATCAATACGATTCTGGCAGACTGCGCGGTAATGGCCGGGTTGGATTATGTTCCCGACCTCTCCAGTCATAGCCTACGTCGAGGCATGGCTACCAGCGCCTACCGTGCCGGCGCCGACTTCCGCGACATCAAACGACAAGGAGGTTGGCGTCACGATGGCACGGTTCAAGGCTATATCGAAGAAGCTGGTCGGTTTGAAGAGAATGCTGCCCGCCATCTTCTGCGTAAAAGTGGTAGTTGATTACATGGGCTGACGCCATTTTGCCCCTGTTGCCCTCAGATGTTTCTACGGGACGAAACATGAGAAATCGCTCATCTAAAACGTGGACAAAAACTCCATTTATTCTATTCAATGGATGGAGGACAGCGTAAAAATCTAAGAATAGATCATTGCGACGTCACCTTGAGCCTATATTAGGCGGCCTGCTCATCGTCACCAGGCGCGTTGATGCGCCATTGAACATCATCTGTCAAATCCAGAGGCATTTCGATTGGATCTTCAACTTCGTTAATTCGGTTCCAATGCATTACATCAAATGTAAGTTGAACAGCATCACCAATCATTTGCTCTCGTCTTTGTTGGAACGATCGATGGGCGACTGAACGTGGAGCGACATCAATATCAGTCCATAAGGTTAACTGGCTGGCACCTTGCCAAGTTGTCACAGCTAGATTGGCTCGATAGGGTTTTCCTGTAACCTCGTCACGCCGAATCTCTTCTCGTGCTGCGCTAGAAAACTGTTCTGCCAATCTTTCCAGAGCAGTTTTTGGCTTTGGCAAGGGCCACCCCATCGCCGCTGCGTACTTAGCCACATCGTGCATATCAACAGAATCCTTATCTGTCTCTTCACGATATCGTTTGATGATGCTTTGCATCTCGCTAGCTTTAGTCATATGTCCTCGTTTAATTAAAGTCCAATATCTGCAACATCACCCCAACCATCTACGACAGCGCTCGGTGAAACACTGGATCTGATTTTCACTAAGTGGTTAACGAATCTATCGTATCTTCCCGTTCTAAAGCGCAATTGCCCTGCGACCAATCCCGGATGAACGCCTAAAGTAGCGGCTAGGCCAAGGATATCTCTCTCTGCGAAAACAGGTGCTTTACGAGTGATGAAACTATCCATACTCTTTTTAGGCACACAAAACTCTGCCGCGGCTGCATTTGCAATGCGTTCTTCCTCTGAGATGTTCATCCCTGTGCCGGCACGTTCGCCCTCTAGCTCAGAATCGATTGAAATCGACGTCTTACCATGCTCTTGCAGTACGTGTTCTAGCTCATGTCGGAGAACAAACCAAAAATTATCTATTCGATCATGTCTCATTGAAAGCCCGATAACCGGAGCTGATGAATTGAGCCAAAAGCAAACGCCGTCTATTTTTGCAGAAGGAAGAGATTCGACAATGACGAACCGGATACCACATTCTGCGAGTATCCTTGGGACTTTCCTTGCTTCCTCTGCGGCAGACATTAGAGGTCGAATCAGCTCGATTGCTCGTTTGCCGCTGGCATGGGAGTATTTGCCAACAATCATGCCTGCTGCAATCTGTCTAACGCGATACAGCCAAGCAATTTGCACAGGTGTTGCATCACCTGACACAGCGGTCTTCTTCGCCGCATGCGGCAGAATTTCGATCTCCTCAATAGATTCAACACCAAAAAAAGTCGACATTTCTTTTTCGACTTCATCCATGTTTCGCAAATCTTTAACCCGAAGCCAGCCTCGCTTTATCATTTCTGAAACTGGAAGCCCCCCAAACAAATGAGCTCTGGTTGCCCGTCCAGGATCAGGGCGAGCAACAATGCGTGCGTTGGCTAAATCGTAGTTTCTCTGTAATGACAGGAAGATATTCGCGTCTACTCCAAATACCTCTTCGAAAGAAATGGCTATTTCAGGTGTTACAGATTTCTTATTGGAAATAATTTTGCTAATCCCAGTCTCATCGATATCAAGAACCACAGCTAATACTCGATTGGACCAACCCTTCATCAAAAGCAGCGCCTCAAGCAACTGTCCTGGCGTTTTAAAGTCATCAGTGTTCATGTATGCAGTTTATGCCAACTTGCACAATTTCGCAAACTGACTTATTTGCATCATCTTAAGGTCATTTTGTAATTTGAAAAATGATGACCCTTTCCCTTTGTTCCCTGTTTATACGAATCTGTAATGAAATGCCGAGCAAGGAAGCTATCAGTACCTTCTAGATCTGCTCCCCTCATCAACAAGGCTGATAGATGTAAGAACAGTAGCATCCGGTAATCGAATCGATTGTGTTTGTACCTCAAGACGATAGGTATTAGGACCATTGAGCCAACGGTTAGCTGCTTCTCTTTTGATCCTCGTCATTCCACCTTTTTCAGAGAAGGCCATGGCAAAAGCTTCTGTATCTTGATGGAGTTCTCTAACTACATAAAAATCATAGGGGAATGATGAACTACGTTGATGCCACATCAGCTTTGTTTGGTTATGGCACGCAATCGCAGCGGGTTTTGTTGATCGTTTGGTGAGTTTGATGGCGGCAGCAGTGAGGCTAGACTTGAAATCCGCAGCTAAATCCGCAGCAACTTCTAGAGACGCGGTCTTCCCGATAGTCCAAGGATCTACCAAATAGCTTGGCAAAATAAGCTGACTGGCATATCCATTTGCTTGCGCTTCAGTAGATCTGGCTTCAGCATTCTGAGGACCGATATCCTCCTGAGCACACAGAAAAGATCCCGTATGTCGATCACAAATCCAATGAGCAAGCTCATGGGCTAGTGAGAATCGCTGACGTCCCTCGCTACTTCCACTGTTAACGCTTATAACTGCTTGGTTTCCGAATGCTACCAAGCGGGCCTCACAACCACTCAGTTGACGATAAACAATTTTGGCATTCTTATCTTGGGCAATACCATCCAAATCAATATGCGATGGGTCTGTAACTCCATACCCCCAAAGCAAACACTCTGCAGGTGATAGCCGTGATAGATTAATGTTCATCGAGGCCATTCTTTATCGCTCCCATAGAGACCAAATCATCATATAAGGACTGCCAATCAGACTCAGATTGTCTCTTTCCTTCACGAAAAGCTAGGCCAACAGCAGGCTCGTTATCAAATAGCTGCAGAACTAGTCGCTTAATTTGATCCAAGCTTGGGCGCTTTGCCGGCAGGCGCTGCTGGCTCAGAGTATGCGGAAAATAACTCTTGGTTTTATTCATACGTAACCGAAGAGCGGCCGCTGCAGCATCTCGAAGAGCGTTCCGGGTTTCAGAGACGATAGCGTCTAAATTCTCACCATCTTCTTGGGCCTCGGCTCTGAGCTCGGCATCTGACATCGCCAGAAGATCCTCAATTGCAGCTTCCCGCAGCGCGACGATTTCCTTGATGGTTTTGTTTTGGATCATTTTGCTCTCCTACCAGGAAATATTTTGTCTAAGCCACGACGAAATCGTCTCTTCGCGGTGTCATATTCAGTTGCCGACATCCCGGACATCGTCCGAATCTCGTCAGCAGTCAGTTCGTCTTTGTAGCCCATAATGATCCATAAGACTTTATCGTCGCCAGCAAAGTGAAGATCGATCGCATCCGCGTCTGCTTTCGCAACCGCTTGACGCAAACTTACTTCCTCCGATTGGAGCGCGAGTTCTACTGTGTCAGGATGGCTATGGCCGTAGGCACTTAAAGCGTCGTCTCCTGCCAAGGTTTCTGTCGCCAGATCTTCTGTGTGAGTAGTGCGTGTTTGCACTATGGACTCCGCCGAATCATTGGAAATTCCACGCATGCACATAATTAAGAAGGCCATGAAATTGACCTTCTTTTTCCATATACGGCCAGGTCCGCCTGCTGCAGCACTAATCGCCCGAAGCATAGCTTCGTTCAATAACTCGCCAGGATTTTGATATTCACTGCCATAGAGAAGATAACCTGCTGTTTTTCTAAGCCTATACAGGTCCATCTCAGTGAGGAGTTCTATTGCTTGACGCAATTCCTCTGGAGAAGCCTCATTCTCATCGGTTTGCTCGGTCTGTTCCAATTGGTGCTCCTTGCATCTTGCATTTTTCTTATATATGCGGAGTAGACCTGAGAACCGGACAAGAATTTTAGATTGTCCGGTTTCGACGATGTCGTCCGCATAGTCTATTGAGCGGCAATCATGCCGTGATAAGGATCGTCGAAATGAGTACGAAACGCAATCAACATGTAGTTCCTCGACCTGAAGGATGGGCGGTGAAGGGCGAAAAGGCTCAACGCGCGACAGAACTTTTTGACCGCAAGTCAGACGCAGTTCATCGTGCACGCGAGATTGCCCAAAACCAGGGAACCGAATTGGTCGTCCATAAAGGAAACGGGAAAATCGAGTACAAAGACAGTCATGGCAAAGACCCGTTTCCACCGCGAGGATGATTCTTCTTTTGGCGGGCAAAAGTTGGGCCCGCCTTTTTTTGGACGCAGTATCAAATACCAGATGGCGGAAAAAAGCTAGCAGATCCAGAAGGAGACTTGAAATGTCAGAATATCGTTTGATCGCAGAAATCATCGGACATTCGGAAGCAGCAACCTGGGACCAAGCAAAAATGGAATGGGGACTTGCCGAGGTCTATCAAGCAGAGGAGCCTGAGACGTGTCTATGCGGGCATTTTCCAATCATCGAACTATGTGTCTTACGAAACAAGCTCAATTTGGCTCAAGTTACAGTAGGAAACTGTTGCGTGAAGAAATTTCTCGGGCTTCCTGTCAATGCCGGACTGAAGATGTACCAAATGGCACGTTAAAAGTGTACCAATCAGGGTTAAATAAAAGAGCCGTTGAGGCCCTGGATTCTTCTCTTTTTAATCCGTATTTCAATGTCAGACAGAAT
>Ga0302155_10001079_pt1 | contig 20099 bp, 18 predicted proteins | sample I_Bog_N3_1_FD_193508 | JGI IMG/M metagenome (GOLD analysis project Ga0302155, IMG submission 193508) | Peat permafrost microbial communities from Stordalen Mire near Abisko, Sweden - I_Bog_N3_1 | ecosystem: Environmental > Terrestrial > Soil > Wetlands > Peat | place: Sweden: Abisko, Stordalen...
GCTCGATCCAGTCACGCTGCCGGTCGCATAGCTGTTGCTGACTGTGCCGTAGTTGTTCCCCACCAGCCCGCCGACGGTGCTAGCGCCGGTCACACTGCCGGTCGCATAGCTGTTGCTGACTGTGCTGCGGCTGTAGTTGTACCCCACCAGCCCGCCGACGACCCCACTCCCGCCGTTCACATTGCCGGTCGCATAGCTGTTGCTGACTGTGCGGTAGTTTGCCCCCACCAGCCCGCCGACGTAGCTCGATCCAGTCACGCTGCCGGTCGCATAGCTGTTGCTGACTGTGCCGTAGCTGTTGGTCCCCACCAGCCCGCCGACGTAGCTCGATCCGGTCACGCTGCCACCGACCAGCCCCACGTTCTTGATCACACTACCGCTGCTGGTGACGCCAAACAATCCAACGTAATTTGTCGATCGCCGGTTGATCGTCAGATTGCTAATGACGTGTCCCAGTCCATCAAACACTCCCTTAAAAGCCGTAATGTTGTTTCCTATCGGCGCAAAACCCGCGCCACTGTTCCAGGCCGACGTAGCCGATGCATCGATGTTGCTGCCCAAGACATAATTGCCGCTCAGATTGCTGCTGATACCTTGCAGATCGGTGCCGGTCGTGCTACCGGCGCTACCCAGGCTGGTAATCACCTTGTACTGGACGGTCGCGCCGTTGCTGCCGAGTTTCGTGCTGAAGTTGTCGCCCGCTTGAAGATTGATTGGCGCCTTGACGTTGTAGGTGGCAGTGTTGCCCGCATTCACTGCATTCAGGCCGTATTGCAGCGCCACCTTGCCGCTGGCGTTGGAAGCTGTAATGCTTTGATTGATGTTGATATTGCGTTGCGCACTGAGCGTGAGCGTAGTCGCGGCATTCCAGCTCACGGCGTCGTTGATGTTGATATCACCGCTGCCGGAAGTGGCACCGCTGGTGCTCTGCAATTGCACGCTGGTCGTGCCCAGACTGGTGCTTAAGGTCGCGCCGGTCATGTCGCCGCCACTGGCCGCCACGGTAAAATCGGTCGGATCGATCAGCCAGGAGCCGGTCAAGCCCTGCGCCGCTGCGGTCGTGACCACAGTACCGTCAGCGACCTTAACATGCGCGGCGCTGGTTTCTATCGTCCCACCGTTGCCGCTGCCTGGCGCACTGGCGTCCAGCGTGCCGGCCACATTCACGGTGCCGACATCCATGTCGCCCAGCAGCAGAATACGGCCGTTCTGGTTTTGCACCGTCCGCGCTTCGATGATGCCGGTGTTGTTGATCACCGCCGTGCTCAGCTTGTCCAGCGCCTTGGCGACCATGATCACCGAACCGCCGTCGGCCCGGATCAATTGTTTGTTTTCCACCAGCGCATTAAGATCGCCCTGATCAATGCTGTAGCCGATCAGGCTGCCGTTGTTGATATTGAGTGTGACCTTGTCGCCGGCAGCCAGCAAGGCCGTGCCGAGCGGAGCATTGATGGTTCCTGCATTGCGTACCGTGCCGCTGAGCAAAGCGATATAACCGCCATCGGCTGCGCTCAGCGTGCCTTGGTTGACGATGCTGCCGGAAGCGTTCGGATCTTTGGTGAAGGTGTTGCTGCCGTTCATGAAATCGTTGGGATTCATGGTCAGTGTCGACGCCACGAGACCGCCGACATTGACTTGCGCACCCGCGCCGAACAACACGCCATTCGGATTGAGGATGTAGACCTGACCGTTGGCCGTCAGACTGCCCAGCAAGGTGCTGGGGCTGGAGCCGGTGATGCGGTTCAAGGCAATCGCGGACGCATTCGGCTGCTTGAAAACCAGGGCGTCGTTAGCCGCTGTCGACAAACTGGTCCAGTCTATCGCCAGGCGTTGGCTGCTCTGGTTGATGGTGGTGGTGGTGCCGGACTGGCTGACCGAACCCGTGCCGCCGACTACCTTCGCATTGGCCGCGTCGGCAGCGTAAGCCGATGACGCCAGTAATGATCCGCCCATCAGCGCCGCCGCAGCGGCCACCAGCTTGCGCGCGGAAATCGATTTGCCGTGACCCCTGGCATTTTCTGCAACGGCAACCCATGCCTGATTCACCTGGCTCCAGACCAGACGGTAAATCTGATTCATTACTGACTTCCTCTGCAGTGCGGTGCTGCACCGCGTCTATATTCATCAAACTGAAGGTCGCGCGCTTCTTGAGCGGCTTTTGTACGCGCCATTTTCACTGCAATTCATCGCAAAATATTTTCGACTTGATCACCCGTCTCACTTTTTAAAAAATAAATATTGCGATGCAGCGATGAGGACATGTATTGGCACACTTTGCGGTGGAATCCGTCACCTTGTACGATGCAATGAATGAAAGATTCAGAAATAAAATCTGCAATATGCAACGGCAGTTTTCTGCTCTTGTCTTGCGATGCCTGCGATGGCATCTTTTATTTCCTCCAACATTAATATTTAAGATCTGCGCAAGTGTATTTACGCAGGCGACTCTTGTATGTAGCGCAAACGTGCTATACGCACCGGTTCCAATCCGCCGTACAATCATGCTTCATGCCATCCATGCCCACTTTCCCAGAACCGCTCCCCATCCATCTCGCTATCGTCGAGGATGACCCCGACTTTCGCGATGCCTTGCACAGAGTGATTCAGGCCAGCTCGGATATGCGCCTAACCGGGCTGGCCGGCACGCGGGCGCAAGGATTGACGATGTTGCAAGGTCCGCCGGCCGATGTGCTGCTGGTCGGCCTGGGCTTGCCGGACGGTTCGGGCATTGACGTTATCCGGGAGGCTGTCTTGCTGTGGCCCAGTTGCAGCATCATGGTCAGCACCAATTTCGGCGATGAAACACATGTCATGCGTTCGATCGAAGCCGGAGCGGCCGGCTATCTGCTCAAAGACAGCTCGCCGGCCAGAATGATCGATGAAATCCGCAGCCTTGCCAGTGGCGGCAGTCCGATCAGCCCGATCATCGCGCGCCAGGTACTGGCTCACTTCCGGCAAAATAGCCCCAGCAGCGCCGGTAACTCGGATGCCCTGAAAAAGGTCGCAGACCCGGCCACGCTGTTGTCGATGTGCGAGAAAGAAGTGCTGGACTCCATCACCAGGGGCTTCACGGCACAGGAAATCGCCAAACTGATGCAATTGTCCCATTCACCGTGCGCATCTTCGTGCGGCGCATCTACAGCAAGCTCAAGGTCACGTCCAAGACAGAGGCCATTTATGAAGCCAGGACACTGGGGCTGTTAGGCGATTAAAGGACGCGTCAATATGCGCTGTGCATCCTGCGCCGGAATCGGATGTTTCAATATAATTGCAGCATGAGATACCGTCCCTCCTCTCTTTTTTCCAATGCGGTATTCCTCGTTTCCGTCGCCTTGCTGTTCGCCATGGGTCTCTTGTATCTGGGCGTCGATGGTATGCAGCCGCCTGCGGCAAGCTTGCATCTGACGCAGGCCGACTGGCAGGTGGCGGATGCGCCGGGTTTCAGTGCGCCACCGCTCGCGCTGGACAGCAACGCCTTGCCGGGTACCTGGCGGCAGGTCGTACTGCCCCTGGCCTTGCCCATCGCTTTGCTGCGCCAGGCCAATACCGATACGCACGCAACCATCAATGCGACCCGTACCACCTGGATCAAGTTGTCCGTGCGCGGCATGCCCATTTCTTCCGAACCTTTGGCGCTGTATGGCATCCGCATCAAAACGGATGGCACCATCGCGGTGTTGCCAACGGCCGACTGGTCCACAGTGCGCAGGAACAAGGCCCACTGTGGAACAGTACCCGTACCCCGTTATGGATGGTGCTGAAAAAAATACCGACGATGCGCCGTTGAGCGAAATTTTGATTCGTCTGGAACACTCCCAGAGAACCCAAATAGCCTTGTCTTCGCTCTGGCTCGGCCCGGTCGAGGCGCTGAGGGGACGCTACCAAGTGCGCCAATGGTTGCAACAGGAATTGCCGGAAATGCTCAGCGCGGCGTTTCTGGCGGTAGGTTTTTTTGCACTGTTTGTGTGGATTAAGCGCCGCCACGAAACGGACTATCTGCTGTTTTTCAACCTTGCCGCCACCTCATTCTTTCGAGACCTGCATTACTATGTAAGCTTGCCGATCGCCAATGACTGGTTCGCCTGGCTGACAGTCAACTCCCTGCTGTGGCTGGTCACTGTGGTGCATTTTTTTCTTTGTCGCTTGCATGGCCGCGCGCTCACCTAGTTCACCCGTGCCTTGGTCGGAATGACCAGCCTGATTGGTGTGCTGACGCTGCCTGCGCTGGCGGTATTGCCGAATACCCCCAAAGTCACACCGTTGATTTATATCATTGCGGCGCTGATGGGCGCGACAGTTGGTCTGCTGGGGGCATCAACGCCTGGCGCCGTTCCAACGAAGGACTGCTGGTGGCCGTTGGCGTCGGCTTATTCACCTTGTTGGGCATGTTTGACTGGATGCTCCAAAATAACATCGTCAGCCCGGAAGGCTGGTATTTGGGTGCTTACGCCAATACCGTCAGTTTCATCATTTTTGGTTTCCTGATGTACCGGCGCTATGTCAATGCCATCGGCGAGGTGGAACAGGTCAACGCCAGCCTGGCGCAACGCTGCAAGCGCGCGAAGCCGAACTGGAGATCATTCATCAGCACTTGCGCGAGGCCGCGTTGCTGCAAACGATCAGCGATGAACGCCAGCGCCTGATGCAGGATATGCACGATGGCCTGGGCTCGTCTCTGATCAGCGCGATCCGTTCGGTAGAGCGCGGCGGCGTGAGCGAGTTGAAGGTGTCGCAAATTCTCAAAGACTGTCTAGACGACCTGAAATTGACCATCGATTCGATGGAACCGGTCGAAGCTGACCTGCTGCTGTTGCTGGCCACGCTGCGTTTCCGGCTTGAGCCGCATCTGGAGAGCACCGGCATTGCCTTATTGTGGGAAGTGCAGAAATTGCCTATATTGACCTGGCTGGAACCGTCCAGTGCGCTGCATATTCTGCGCATCGTCCAGGAAAGCATTGCCAATATTTGGTGCCACACTCACGCCAGCGAGATCCGGGTCGGCACCGCCTTGGTGGCGGCGGGCGTGCAAGTGACCATAGCAGACAACGGCCAGGGTTTCGATGTGGACAAAGCGCTGGGAGCGTCCGCAGGACGCGGCCTGCATAATCAGCAACGCCGCGCCCAGGCTGTCGATGGGACCGTGGCCTGGCAGTCGGGTCCGACAGGCACGCGTTTCACGCTATGGTTGCCGCTGGCGCGCCAGACACACTTATAATTCTTTATTGGCGAGCATAAAACCATTCGGTCTATTCAACGTTGTTTGATGACGCAACGTGCATCTGTTTGATGCACAGGTTTGCTTTCCAGGTATGGGGGGGACTGCACAGTCCAAGGCGAATAAAACGAAAGATGACTTTCTCAATTCAAGCAGCGCGGATCATGCATGACTAAAACCTATTCAAAAACGGTCAGCCAGCTCATTGCCGCTTCCGGCCAACGGTATGCCTATCCGCCGGCAGCCGTCGTGCCTGCATCTGCACCGCCGCTCATTATTCACCAGCATTTCACTGTCGCTAACGAGACAGTCAGGTTGCAAGCGCCTGCCTGGAGCGATTACGTCAGCCGCACACTCGAATCGCCGGTCTCGCGCAGCCAACTTGTCAACGGATTCAGGGGCGAAATCGATACTTATGTGCTCAAGGACATGATCTATATGGACATCCGCACCGATGCGCTCTTGCAGGCGCGCACGGCGACGCGCATTTCCAGGGATAACATGCGCGATTACGTTTTTCATGTGGCAGTAGAGGGGATCATCGAAACGGTGACGGGTTCGTTGCAGCAGTGCAAGTCAGCCCAGTTCGTGCCCGGCATTCTGGCACTGGACATGGGGCAGCCAATGCGCATGACGCGTCCCACCTATGCCAGAGTGCTGGCCTTCTTTTTACCACGCGCGATAGTGGAGTCGGAAATTCCCGATGCGCAATCCATTCACGGCAAGGTGGTGGCCTACACCTCGCCGCTGACGCGTCTGATCCTCGATCATCTACTGACGCTTTGCCGCCACTTGCCGACCATGGATGGCGCGAACAAGGAGCACGCCATCCGCACTTGCGCCCAGTTGATCGTCGCCGCTTTCGGCAAACAGACACGCTTGAGCGGCGGTGCGCGTGCCGCCGCCAATGCAGCCATGTTCGACAAGATACAACGTTACATCCAAGAAAATCTTTATCGGCAAAATTTGTCGCCGGAGAGCGTTCTGCTGGCGTTTCCCTTACCGCGCGCCACCTTGTATCGAATGTTCGAGCATGAAGGTGGTCTTGCCGTGTATATCCGCAATTGCCGGTTGCACAAAGCTGCCAATGAATTGATCAAATCGCCGGAAACAGCCGTCATGGAAATTGCCTATAAATTGTGCTTCAGCAGCGCTTCACACTTCACGCATGTCTTCCACCGAGCCTACGGCATGGCGCCACAGGAGTTTCGAGCGCTTGGGATGAATCCGGGACATCCATAATCTGCTGGCTATGAAACCAGGATGGAAGGAGGGCTGATTGCCTAAAAATATCGCAGGGGCTTGTGCAGCCAAGAATTTCCAGAGTGTTAAAGCCCCTGGAGGGAGGGTAATGCCATTCAGTTGAGATTCTTCTTTAATACACGAACGCTAAACTCCCGAAAATTGGAACATCAAATAGCGTCTACCTAGAACATGATCATGACTGGATCGAATGAGTTTGAAGTCGTGAGACAAAAATGGAGTGGACAATTCCTCGATAGAGAATGCCCGCTGGAGCAAGGTCTCGTGGCAAGATTTTTGCGATTCTATTGCTTGTAGTGAGACGCTCACTTCCAGCATTGTCGGGTCGTTCGACCGCTTCAAAATCTTTGCCGTACGATACCAACGCGTGCCGCCCAGTTTAAATTCGACGGTCCCATTAAAATAAGTACTGTCGGCAATCGACTCTGCAGCATAGGCATCAATAACGAGCAAGCCTCCCGGCTTGATCGCTTGCGCCAAACTATGCGCGCAGGACTGAAGATCTGCATCGCGCAGCATATGTGCCGTAACACCACCCACCATTAATATGTTTTGGAATGTTGATTGAAAGGGGAGCTTGGTAGCATTCGCGAGCACTGATCGGGCGTTGGGCAACAATTTCTCACCGATTTTCAACATTTCTAGACTAAGGTCACAAATGGTGAGTCGCTCAGGCTGGTAGTCCTCGAGGAGTGAGAAATAGCTACCTATGAACAGAAAGTCTGCTCCGGTTTGATTGTCGCGTCCCAATACATCACGAATAAAAGAGCGATCAATTAACGGCACCGAACATTGTGTATAGGATGCATTGTAAGCATCGGCGAATTCGTTATAAAGAGTCATGGCAAGGATTTTACCGCACCGTAGGTCACTACCACTGTGACTGCTAGTATGGGGATAACACACCATCTCGTTATATATAATGAAAAATGGATGTGTTATCTCCGCGCTTACGATGTAAATCTAAAGTCTCGCAGAAGTACCACTTATCAGCGACAGCACTGGCTTCACGATTCCGCACTCACAATAACTTTCAAGAACACAGGATATAGAAGATGAGCGGGTTCATCATCCCAGGGGAGTACAAAGTCCATCCCCTTAGCGGTTAGGGCGTCGGGATACACAGAACTGTTGGTCAACCAGCATGTTCCCGTGATACCTACCCTCCGATATCCGAGCTCTACTGCGACAGCAGCGGCCACTTCAGCTATATGTAGCCATGGCAATGGGGATTTCGGTTTCACCAAGGCAAAAGCCTGGTGAATGGTGTTGTCCGGGCATATTAAAAAATCAGCACCTGCTGTTGATGTTGTTTTTGACTTTTTGTGAGTAAAGATAAGGCTTACATCATACGAGCATGATCCTCAGGACCATCTGCCTTAGCAATCCCCCTAGAAAGGTCTATTTCGAATTTTCTGACCTTAGACAAATCAATTCTCCTCTAATAGCTTAGAGGCTCTAATAATAGCTTGTTGAGGATTTGCTGTATGAAGTGAGCGTTTGACTTGCTTACCAAAAATTCTAGTATGTAGGTAGTAACCAGAACCTCTGAGATAGATGGGAAGTTTGAGTATTTTTGGTTTTGCTACCAAAATTGCTATCAGCCCAGAATGGGAAAAGGCTTATAACCCGTTGAGTTATAAGCCTTTTCTTTTATTGGCGGAGCGGACGGGGCTCGAACCCGCGACCCCCGGCGTGACAGGCCGGTATTCTAACCAACTGAACTACCACTCCTAAATCGGTCCATGTTTGAATTTTTGGTGGGTGCTGAGAGGCTCGAACTCCCGACCCGCGCCTTGTAAGGGCGCTGCTCTACCAACTGAGCTAAGCACCCGCACCTTAACTCAAACACTGCTTCGCTGTTTGGTCAACAACGAAAGACGGCTATTCTAACGCACCATTCCTGATTTTGACAAGTTAAAATTGAGAAATAATATATCTTACTTCTGCCGCTCATCCGGCTTGCCTAGCTTGCCATCAACACTGCCAGAAATGACCCGCGCACTACGCTTGAAAGTCAGGTAGGCCCAGGCCCAGTCGCTCATCACCAAAAGACGATTGCGAAAACCAATCAAAAAATAGACGTGCACAAACAGCCAGAACAACCAGGCCGGATAACCTGAAAACTTGAACTTGCCAACCATCGCCACGGCGGCCTTGCGTCCAATTGTCGCCAACGCACCGTAGTCACGATAGACAAAATTTTCCGATGCTTTGCCGGCAATGTGATTAAGAATATTGCGCGCGGCCACACTACCCATCTGCTTGGCTGCCGGCGACACGCCCGGCACCGGCTGGCCACCTGACAGCGCTGCTGCCAGATCACCGATGACGAATAATTCTGGATGCTCCGGCAACGACAAATCACTTTGTACGATCACACGACCGGCGCGATCGAGCGGTGTATTGAGTACCTTTCCAAGTGGAGAAGCCGCTACCCCGGCCGACCAGATCACCGTGCGTGAAGCCAGCCTTTGTTCACCATCCTGATTGGCATAGCGCACGCAATCAACGGCGATATCTGTAACACGACTGCCTGTGCGCACATCCACACCAAGCTTACGCAATTGCAACAAGGCTTTCTCCGACAAATCTGCCGGATAGGCACCCAGGACACGCTCAGACCCCTCCAGCAAGACGACCCGGGCCTGATGCGGGTCGATACGGCGAAACTCGCCCTTGAGGGTATGGCGCGCGATTTCAATCAAGGTACCGGCCATTTCGACGCCAGTCGCACCGGCACCAATCACGGTGAAGGTCAGCCACTCCAGACGGCGCGCCGGATCGCTCTCGCGCTCGGCATATTCGAACGCCATGAGTATACGGCTGCGGATCGTGAAGGCATCTTCCAGCGTCTTTAGTCCCGGCGCCAGCGCAGCCCAATCATCGCGGCCAAAATAACTGTGCGTCGATCCGGCAGCCACAATCAGGTAGTCGTAGCTGATTTCATTGCCATTTTCCAGGCTGACTACTTTGCGCTCTTTATCAATCGAGGTCACCGCCGCCATCAGACTAGTGAGATTGCGCTGACCGGCGAGGATGCTGCGAATCGGTGCACTGATGGCAGGCGCCGACAATCCGGCCGTGGCAACCTGGTACAACAACGGTTGAAACAAGTGATGGTTGCTGCGGTCGAGCAGGGTTATTTCCAGCTCGGCACCGGCTAGCGCCCGAGCAGCTGCGAGACCGCCAAAACCACCGCCGATGATGATTACATGAGGCATGACTCTCCTTTTGGTCCATCGCAGGACCACTCAAAACAGTTACCGGATGGGCAAGATCTATATCGAACTATCAGCCTAGCGTGATCGAAAAATTTCGACAAGGCAAATTCTGACAATTCCTGAAAAATCAAAGTCGCGGACCAAAAAAAATCCCTCAAGACCGAAGTCCTGAGGGATTTTCACATTGCGGCTCACCATGTCGGCACGGATTCGCGCCGACATCGCTACATCATTGTGCTGGTGTGGCTGCTTCTAACGATTCTTCAGCTTGCGCTGCCTTCATCGACAGTTTCAGACGGCCACGGTCATCCGTTTCCAGAACCTTGACGCGAACTTGCTGACCTTCCTTCAGGTAATCAGCAACAGCATTGACGCGCTCGTTGGCGATCTGGCTGATGTGCAGCAAGCCATCCTTGCCTGGCAGAACTTGTACAATCGCACCGAAGTCCAGCAGCTTCAGGACCGTACCTTCGTAGACCTTGCCGACTTCTACAGAAGCGGTCAGTTCTTCGATACGGCGCTTGGCTTCTTGACCGGCAGCAGCATCAACGGAAGCGATGGTGACCACGCCTTCGTCGCTGATATCGATCTGAGTACCGGTTTCTTCAGTCAGCGCGCGAATCACAGCGCCGCCCTTGCCGATCACGTCACGGATTTTTTCCGGATTGATCTTGATGGTGATCAGACGCGGTGCGAAATCGGACAACTCGACATTACCGGCTGGAACGGCTTCCTGCATCTTGCCCAGAATGTGCACGCGGCCTTCTTTGGCCTGTTCCAGTGCAACCTGCATGATTTCCTTGGTGATGCCTTGGATCTTGATATCCATTTGCAGTGCAGTAATGCCATTGGCAGTACCCGCCACCTTGAAGTCCATGTCGCCCAGGTGATCTTCGTCACCCAGGATGTCGGTCAGCACGGCAAACTTGTTGCCTTCCTTGATCAGACCCATGGCGATACCAGCCACGTGTGCCTGCATCGGCACACCAGCGTCCATCAATGCCAGACAGCCGCCGCACACTGAAGCCATCGACGAGGAACCGTTCGATTCTGTGATTTCGGAAACCAGACGCACCGAGTAGCTGAACTCTTCTGCAGGTGGCAAGGCAGCCATCAGCGCGCGCTTGGCCAGACGACCGTGACCGATTTCGCGGCGCTTTGGTGTACCAACGCGGCCGGTTTCGCCGGTGGCGAACGGTGGCATGTTGTAGTGGAGCATGAAGCGGTCGGAATACTCACCCATCAAGGCATCGATTTTTTGCTCGTCGCGTGCAGTGCCCAGCGTAGCGATGACCAGCGCTTGTGTTTCACCACGGGTAAACAGTGCCGAACCATGGGTACGCGGCAGCACGCCGGTACGAATGGAGATCGGACGCACGGTACGTGTGTCGCGGCCGTCGATACGTGGCTCGCCGTCGAGGATTTGCGAACGCACGATCTTGGCTTCCAGATCAAACAGGATACCGCCGACTTCGGCGCTGTCGACTGCTGCAGTGGCATCAGCTGCCAGCGCTGCATTGACTTCAGAAGTGACAGTCTTGAGCTGTTGCGTACGTGCTTGCTTGTCCTTGGTTTGATACGCAGTGCGCAGCTTGGCATCAGCCAGCTCGGTCACGCGTGCGATCAGCGCTTCATTCTTCGGCGCTGGCGCCCATTGCACTTCAGGCTTGCCACCTTCGCGCACCAAGTCATGGATGGCGTTGATGACAGCCTTGGATTGTTCATGACCGAACACCACGGCGCCCAGCATGATTTCTTCCGACAATTGCTTGGCTTCGGATTCAACCATCAGCACGGCAGTTTCCGTACCGGCAACCACCAGATCCAGCAGCGAGGACTTGAGTTGGGTTGTGGTCGGATTGAGCACGTACTGGCCGTCGATATAACCGACGCGCGCAGCACCAACCGGGCCATTGAATGGCAGACCGGCAATCGACAATGCTGCCGACGAAGCGATCATGGCGGCGATGTCTGGATCGATCTCTGGATTGACCGACAACACGTGCACGATGATCTGCACTTCATTGAGGTAGCCTTCCGGGAACAGCGGGCGGATAGGACGATCGATCAGACGCGAAGTCAGCGTTTCTTTTTCTGATGGCTTGCCTTCGCGCTTGAAGAAACCGCCGGGGATACGGCCCGCAGCATAGGTCTTTTCAATGTAGTCGACTGTTAATGGGAAAAAATCTTGACCTGGCTTGGCATCCTTGCGCGCCACGACGGTTGCCAGCACCACGGTGTCTTCAATCGAAACAACGACTGCACCGGAAGCCTGACGAGCGATTTCGCCGGTCTCCAGCGTGACTTGGTGTTGTCCATACTGGAAGGTTTTAGTAACTTTATTGAACACGGTATTTCCTTTCTATATTGAGCGCTCGCGCCGCGATACGTTGCGAAGACTCTTTTTTGCCGACAGATTTTCAGGCGCTGTCGTTCACCTCACCACAGACGGCGGTCCTGCCAAAGACAGGTTGCAGGATGCGCCATCTTACGAATCTACTGCTGTACTGCTGCTCATTTGCGATCACAAAACAAAATCACAAAAAACAAAATGCCCACGTCAGAAACTGACGCAGGCATTTTGGCTATGAACCCCGAACCGGAACGGAACGCGGGATCAAATTACTTACGCAAGCCGAGTTTTTCGATCAGTGCGCGGTAACGGTCAGCGTCCTTGCCCTTGAGGTAGGACAACAGGCTCTTACGACGGTTAACCATCTTGATCAGACCACGACGCGAGTGGTGATCCTTGCTGTGTTCTTTGAAGTGACCGTTAAGGTCATTGATGCGTGCTGTGAGCAACGCAACTTGAACTTCTGGGGAGCCGGTGTCGTTTTGACCACGGGCGTTATCAGTAATAATGGCAGCCTTGGCTGCTTTTTCGATCGACATGCTGTATACCTTTCACAAGCGGTTTGCGGAGTAATTACCCCGGCATACCGTGAATAAAAAACTGGTCACATGACCAGAGGCGAAAGTATAGCGCAAAAGCCATGCAGATTCAAATACTTACGACAATAGCGCTAGAATCTTATCTAGATTAACCCATCCAGGTTGCAGAGATCATGAAACGCATCTTACTCCCCTTGTTTGCGGCAACCGCCCTTTCCTTGAGCGGCTGCGCCTCGCTGTTTGCACCACCAGTGGCGCCGGGCGCCAGCGAAGCCGAGGTTATCGCCCGTCTCGGCAAGCCCGGCGCGGTCTATCCGGACGGCAACAGTCATTTACTGTCCTATCCTGGCGGCGCTTTCGGCCAATACAGTTATATGGCACGCATTGGCGCAGACGGCAAATTAATTTCCTACGAGCAAGTATGGACCTTACGCAATTTCCAGGCGATCAAGGTCGGTCAGGACAGCAAGGAAGATGTGTTGCGCCTGCTAGGACAGCCTACTCAGGTGACGCGTTATGCACGCATTCCGTTTGATGCATGGAATTATGGCTTCAAGGAGAGCGGTGTGTGGAACTCGCAAATGTCGGTGTTCTTCGATGATCAGGGCATCGTTCAGAAAGTACAGAACGGTCCTGACCCACGCTACGACGATAGCCGCATGCGCTTCTGAGCCCGCGCATGGAACAAAAAAGCCGCGCTGAACTGTGTCAGCGCGGCTGCGCGGCTTTTTCATTGCGCAGCGAAAATCAGATCACAGTCGCCAGCACCAGCGTCAGCGACAACGCCACCAGGGAAATGATGGTTTCACACACGGTCCAGGTTTTGAAGGTCTGCGGCACAGTCATATTGAAATACTCTTTGACCAGCCAGAAACCGCCGTCATTGACGTGTGAAAACACCAGCGAACCTGCACCTGTGGCCAGCACCATCAATTCGGGGCGCACCCCGCCTGCGACCAGGACGATGGGAGCAACAATGCCACAGGCGGTAGTCATCGCCACCGTGGCCGAACCGGTTGCCACACGAATGAGCGCCGCCACCAGCCATCCCAGCAACAAGGGCGACAAATGGGCATCGGTAGCCAGGCCGACAATCACCTTGGACACACCACCATCCATCAGGATGCGGCCAAAACCGGCACCGGCACCCACCACCAGCGTGATATTGGCCGTTGGCGCCAGACACTCGTTGGTAAATCTGAGTATCGTGGCACGACCAAAACCGCGTTGTTTGCCGAAGGTGTAAAAACTCAGCAGCGTTGCAATCAGCAAGGCAACAACCGAATTACCGATCAGATGCAAAAAATCATTGGCGAAGGTTTTCGGAGCAACGATCAGGTCGGCCCAGCTGCCAATCAACATCAGTGCTACCGGCAACAAAATGGTAACCACGGTGATCCCAAAACCCGGCAGTTCGCGTGCAGCACTTTTGTCTTTATCGACAAACTGGGCGCTCAAAGGGTTGTCTGGATTTGGCACCACAAAGCGGGAAATAAGCTTGGCAAACAGCGGACCGGCAACAATCGCCGTTGGAATACCGACGATGAGCGCATACACGATGGTGCGACCGATATCCGCATTGTAAGCAGTGACCGCCAGCAGCGCCGCTGGATGCGGCGGGATCAGACCGTGCACCACAGACAAACCGGCCACCATTGGAATGCCGACCAGCACCATGTTGGTACCGGTACGTTTGGCGATGTTGAAGGCGATAGGTATCAGCAACACGAAACCGACTTCAAAAAACACTGGCAAACCAACGATGAAGGCCACCGTCATCATGGCCCAATGCACGTTTTTCTCGCCGAAAAACGCGATCATGGTATTGGCGATGCGCTCGGCACCACCTGATTCGGCCATCATCTTGCCCAGCATGGTACCCAAGCCAACCACTAGAGCGATATGCCCCAGCGTATTGCCAACGCCCGTTTCAAAGGCTTTGACAATGGTGCCCATGGGCATACCAATAGCCAGGCCCAGTATCAGCGACACCATAATCAAAACGATGAACGGATTCATCTTGAATTTGGCGATCAATACGATCAACGCAATGACTGCTATCAATGCATAGACCAACAACATAGTCCCTTGTACCGGTTCCATTTGCACTCCCCCTCTTCGAGTTCAGGTTTAATTTCGTTTCAAATCAACAACATTTAACGCTTGAACGCCACACAATCGACTTCGACCTTGCAATCGACCACCATGCTCGCTTGCACGCAGGCGCGTGCTGGCGGATTGGCGCCGAAGTATTCCTTGAACACTTTGTTGAACGATTGAAAATCGCGCGTATCGTCCAGCCATACACCACAACGCACTACATGTTCAGGGCCATAGCCGGCTTCGGCCAGGATTGCCATCACATTCTTGATGGCCTGATGCGATTGCGCGACGATGCCGCCATCGATCACCTCGCCATTGACCATCGGTACCTGACCGGACACATACAACCAACCGTCAGCTTCAACGGCACGCGCAAACGGCAAGTGCTGACCACCAGTACCGGTACCGCCGGCGACGCCATATCGTTTAATACTCATTGCTTTACTCCTTCGTAGAAATGGATTTGATGCGATGTCATGCCGGCCGTCGATGCGCCAGAAAACGACCGGCGCGCGCGCCGGTGGCTTGCTTGTCGACACCTTGATAAGACAGCACGCCATTGACCCAGACCGCTTCAATGCCGTGCGCCGGACGCATTGGATCGGTAAATGTGGCCGCATCACGCACCGTAGCCGGATCGAACAAGACCAGGTCACCCCAATAACCTTCGCGCACCAGGCCGCGCTCATGCAAACCAAAACGTTGCGCCGACAAGCCGGTCATCTTGTGAACCGCAGCAGCCAGCGAAAACAACTTCTGTTCGCGGCTGTAATAGCCCAGCACCCGTGGGAATGCCCCCCACAGGCGCGGGTGCGGCTGCGGATCATTGGGTAAGCCGTCGGATCCGATCACGGTTGACGGATGCTGCAAAATGCGATTGACGTCATCATCGGCCATGCAGTGATAGACCGCACCGGCCGGCATCAAACGTCGAGCAGCTTCGACCATGTCGACTTGCCATTCGGCGGCAATCGTAGCCAGCAACTTGCCACCTTGCTCAGGATGCGGCTGCGACCAGGTCACCTGGATATCGTAATCAGCAGTCACTTGCTTGAGATCAAGCGTCGATGAGCTGGCAGTATAGGGATAGCAGTCGCAGCCGACATGCTGATGCTTGCCGGCTAACTCCAACGCTGCCAGCACTTCCTTGCTGCGCCCCCAGTTTTCGACACCCGCGCATTTTAGATGCGAAATGACCACGGGCACGCGTGCATGCTTACCGATCCGGAAAGCTTCTTCCATGGCGTCAAGAATGTCGGCAAATTCGCTGCGCAAATGCGTGGCATACAAGGCGCCATATTCAGCCAGCGGCTCGGCCAGCGCCAGCACTTCTGCGGTCGGCGCATGGATGGCATTACCGTAGGCCAGTCCGGTACTCAGACCCAGTGCGCCATGCGCCAGCGACTCGCTCAACTGGGCACGCATGGCAGCAATCTCGGCGGCGCTGGCGGCACGATCAAGGCGATCCATATGATTGCTGCGCAAGGCTGTGTGCCCCACCAGCGCGGCCACATTGACCGCTGGCTGGGCCGCTTCGATGGCCGCCACATAGCTGGCAAACGAGGGATAGGAAAAGGCGCTGGCCTGACCCAGCAAATTCATCGGATCCGGCGGTTCGCCCTTGAGCGTGACGGGTGCGGCGCTAATGCCGCAATTGCCGACCACCACCGTGGTCACACCCTGAGACAACTTGGGAAACATCTCCGGCATACGAATCACATTGGTATCGTCGTGGGTGTGCACGTCGATGAAGCCGGGACTCAACACATTGCCTGCGGCGTTCATGACCATTCCGGCCTTCCAGCCGTCGAGCGCCCCAGGTGCGGCGATGGCAGCGATGCGGCCATCGGTGAGCGCGACATCGGCGGGAAACGGTTCATTTCCGCTGCCGTCGATGAGCAAGGTGTTACGTATGAGCGTATCGCAACGCAGTTGGTGGTGTTCGGTCTTGGTCATATCAGTCTCCCAGCGGTTGGCGGTCACCGCCACCGCGATGCATATCGAGTGCGTACTTGAGCCGGCGCAATTGCTCTTGACTGCGATCCTTCTGCAGCAAGGCCAGTTCTAATACCAGCATGTCCAGCGTCATCATCATGGCGTAACGCGATGACGATGGTTTGAATATGAAGTCAGTTTCCAGTGCCTTGATCGGTAACAGCACATCGACCATGCCTGCCAGCGGTGAGCCGAGCGCGGTGATGCCGACCATCTTGACGCCATACTCCTTGGCAACTTCACAATTGGTCAGCAATTCCGGCACATTGCCAGTGGTCGAAAACACCAGCAGCACGTCCTTTTTATCCAGCGTGGCCGCGACCATGCGTTGCAACAAGGCGTCATGGTAAGTCGCCACCGGCCGCCCCAGCCGCACCAGCCGATAGCGCGCTTCGTCGGACATCATGGTGGAACCGCCGCCCATACCGAAGCAATAGATCATGCGCGCATCACGCAGTAGTTCGGCAGCACGCAGCAAGGCATCCGGATTGAGCAAGGCGCGATTGACTTCCAGCACGGCATGAATATCGTTGTAGACCACGTCGGCCAGTTCCGGCGGACGAGTTGCCGTCATTGCCTTGGCTCCATCGAAGAAGCGCTGACCGACCGCAACTGCCTGCGCCAGCATGAACTTGAATTCACGCACATCGCGGCAACCCATGGCCTTGGCAAAGCGCGTCACACTGGCCAGACTGACCCCTGCTTTCTGCGCCAACTCACCGATGCTGGCACTGGCGGCAAAAGACAGATCGCTAAGAATGGCTTCGGCCACTTTTTGCTCAGCCAGACGCAACTGGCCACTACGCTCGGTAATGCGTGAAACGATGTCAAAAGCTTGTGCCATGATGGAGCGAAATGAAATGATGCATGCGGCCCTACGCGACCGGGTCTCGAAATATATTTTCATGTTACTTAGTAACAGACTTCCAACATACTAAATTCAGCACTATCATTACGTCAAATTATATTTTCAAAGGGAATTGAGAATGAATGATACAAACTACCAAGGCACTTGGCAAAATGGCATGATCGATCCCCTCAACAAGGGCATCGGTCATTTGAACCTGCCGCAGGCAGGCGCCGCCGCGCAGAACTGGAATCTGCTGCGGGAAGATCTGAGCTTGCCGGCTGCGGTGCTGTATGAAGAGCGACTTGCGCACAATCTCAGCTGGATGCAGCGCTTCGTCACCGAATACGGCGTCAAACTGGCACCGCACGGCAAAACCACGATGGCGCCAAAATTGTTCGCACGTCAGCTCGCCGCTGGCGCCTGGGGTATCACGCTGGCCACGGCACACCAGACCCAGACTGCCTATGCGCATGGTGTGCGCCGCGTGATCATGGCCAATCAACTGGTCGGCAAGCAAAACATGCGCCTCATTGCCGATCTGCTGCAAGATGCTTCATTCACCTTCTACTGCCTGGTCGACTCAGCCGAACTGGTTGATCAGCTCGGCCGCTTCTTTGCCGAACGCCAGCAGCGGCTCAATGTGCTGCTGGAGTTAGGTCCGGTCGGCGGGCGCACCGGCGTGCGCAACGATGCTCAGCAGCAAGCGCTGCTGGCCGCGCTGCAGCGTTGGCCGGACAACATTGCGCTGGCCGGCGTGGAAGTCTATGAAGGCGTGCTCAAGGAAGAGGCCGATATTCGCCAGTTCCTGCAACGCGCAGTCAGTTGCCTCAAGGAGCTGGCTGAGCAAGGTCATCTACGACATTGCAACGCAGCCCAACCGGCCGTACTGACCGGTGCCGGTTCGGCCTGGTTCGACGTGGTGGCCCAGGAATTCGCTGGCGTGACCTGTGCCGTAGCGCTGGATGTAGTGCTGCGACCCGGCTGCTATCTGACGCACGACGTTGGCATCTACCGCGCTGCACAGCAACAAATTCAGGCGCGCAATCCAGTGGCGCAAAAAATGCGCAGCGAACTGCTGCCCGCCCTGCAATTGTGGGCTTACGTACAATCGATTCCGGAAGCCGACAAGGCCATCGTCGCCCTGGGCAAGCGCGACGCCGCCTTCGATGCCGGTCTGCCGCAACCGGCCGTAAGCCTGCGTCCAGGTCGCGATCGGGCGCCGCAGGCAGTGCCCGGCCACTGGCAACTCACCGGCATGATGGATCAACACGCCTATCTGCAGATCGCTCCTGGTGACGATATTGCGGTCGGCGACATGATCGGTTTTGATATTTCCCACCCCTGCCTGACTTTCGACAAATGGCGCTACTTGTCAGTGCTCGATGCGCAGTTCAACGTGATCGATATCGTCCCGACTTTTTTCTAAACCCAGGGCTTTAGCAGACCATGAGCAAAAAAATTCTCGCCTTTGGCGAAGCAATGGTGGAGTTCAACCAGCGTATTGACGACCCGCGCTACTATCTGGAAGGTTTCGGCGGCGACACGTCCAATTTTTGTATCGCCGCAGCACGTCAGGGTGCAGATTGCGGCTACCTCAGTGCGGTCGGAGACGATCATTTTGGCCAGCGCCTACAGGCGCTGTGGGCCGCCGAAGGAGTCGACAGCAGCAACGTGATAGTCATGCCCGAGGCACCATCTGGCGTGTATTTTGTTACCCATAACGAGCATGGGCACCACTTCAATTACCTGCGCGCAGGCTCTGCCGCCAGCCGTTACACACCCGCACAACTGCCACTGACAGCCATTGCCGATGCTGCAGTACTGCACCTGTCGGGCATCAGTCTGGCCATCAGCGAAAGTGCCTGCGACAGCGGCCTGGCAGCGATGGCGCATGCCCGCGACAACAGTACGTTGACCTCGCTCGACACCAATCTGCGCCTGCGCTTGTGGCCCTTGGAACGGGCTCGCGCAATAATGGCGGAAGCCTTTGCCTTGTGCGATATCTGTCTGCCAAGCTGGGAAGATGTCAGCATCCTGACCGGACTCGATGATCGCGACGCCATCGTCGACAAACTACTCTCTTATGGCATCAAGTTGGTGGCGTTCAAGCTGGGGCAAGAAGGCTGTTACGTGGCGACGCCGCAGGAACGCCGCCTGGTACCGCCCTGTCCGGTCGAGGCCATTGATGCCACCGGCGCCGGCGATTGCTTTGGCGGTGCTTTCATCGCGCAGTTGGTGGCCGGTCTGGATCCCTTTTCGGCGGCGCGTTATGCCAACATTGCGGCGGCGCTATCAACCACTGGCTACGGTGCGGTCGCACCGATTCCGACGGGGGAGCAAGTGCGAAGCAGGCTCTTCGCCTGAGCTTGACAACAAACACCAAAAATCGGGGGGGGGGCAGCAGGTCTCCATAAAGCACAAAGCCTCCGACCAGCTCAACTGGACAGAGGCTTATCGGCAACCTGAGGACGCTTACGCGTCCTCAGACTGCTGATAAACCCCCGATTTTTCGGGGGTTTATCATTTCTAGGACACGCACAAGAAATAGTGGTCGTTG
>Ga0302155_10001080_pt1 | contig 20086 bp, 20 predicted proteins | sample I_Bog_N3_1_FD_193508 | JGI IMG/M metagenome (GOLD analysis project Ga0302155, IMG submission 193508) | Peat permafrost microbial communities from Stordalen Mire near Abisko, Sweden - I_Bog_N3_1 | ecosystem: Environmental > Terrestrial > Soil > Wetlands > Peat | place: Sweden: Abisko, Stordalen...
CGGCAGCTCGTTGTAATCCGGATCGCCCAGATAGTCGGTCCGGTCCATGAACGCACGCCGATAAGCCTCTGTCACAAGGTGAATCCACTCCACGGACCGATCACCCATCTTCGCCAGATCGTATGGCTCCAGAATGTTCAGCGCCGTCTGCAATACCACCCCGCCAGAACTCGGCGGCGGTGCGCTCAGCACCGTGTAGTTGTGGAAATGGCCCGTAATGGGCTCCCGCTCGACCACCTCGTACCTCGCCAGGTCCTCCAGCGTAATCAGGCCACCCCCCTGCTTCAGGTCCGCCACCAGCTCCGATGCCATCTTCCCGTGGTAAAAATCATCCGGATTTGCCGCAATCCGCCGCAGTGTCTCCGCCAGCTTTGGCTGCTCGAACACTTCGCCAGCTTTGTAGAACTTCCCATCCCGTTGAAAAATGTGGCGCGAAACTGGAAAGTGCGCCAGGTCTGGGTCGCGCATGTCCTCGGCTTCCTCCGCCGTCAGCACAAATCCATGCTCAGCCAGCCGGATCGCAGGGGCCATCACCTTCTCCAGCCCAACCTTCCCGTACTTCCGCTCCGCATACACCATGCCCGCAACCGCACCCGGTGTTCCGATCGCCCGATATCCCAGCACACTCCCACGAAGGTCTGACTCCGGCAATACCTTCCCATTCCCGTCCAGGTACATATCCGCCGTCGCTGCCAGCGGCGCCTGTTCCCGGTAGTCCAGGAAGATCGCCTTCCCATCGTGGCTCCGCAGCAGCATGAACCCCCCTCCGCCCAGATTTCCCGCTATCGGGTGCACCACCGCCAGCGCAAACTCCGTCGCCACTGCCGCATCCACAGCATTGCCGCCTGCCTGCAGTAGCTCCAGCCCGGCATCACTCGCCAGGTGGTGTACGCTCACCACCATCCCGTGCTGCGCCCGGGTCGGCTGCTCCCCCCCATACGGCATCGCCTTCAGATCAGCTTGGCCCTCGGCGCCAACCCCACAAATCGCCAGCAAGCAAACAGCCAGGGAACCAACCATCGAGTGTCTTCCAACGCGCATCGTCGTCATAAGTGCAGATAGAATAGCGCGCCAAACATCATCATTCCCGGAATCCCGCTCTCAATTTCCGGTGTCACTCGTAAACTCCAGGCAATCTATGCCGATACTGGATGTTGGGGGGAGTCTCAGTAGGCCCCAGCGCCGTCCCTCAAAATCAGGGCCCGGCCTGGCAGTTGGCCATTGGCCGCGCTGGCAAACCTCGCAACCACGCTCATGCAGGGAGTCGCTACAATACCGCTATGGCCACCACCGTCCGATCGCACGCCAAAATCAATCTCGGCCTCGGCCTCGGTGCGCCTCGCCCAGACGGCTTCCACGGCCTCGCGACCATCTACCAGACACTCGCCCTCCACGACCTCGTCCGCGTCGTCGCACGCCCCGCCGCCGTAACTCAAATCACCCTCACCTCCAGTGATGCGCGCGTCCCCTCGGACCACCGCAATACCGCTTGGAAAATGGTCGAACTCGCCCTCGATGCCCTCAAAATCCGCGCCGAAGTCGAGCTCCATATTGAAAAACGCCTCCCCGTCCAGGGGGGCCTCGGCGCCGGCTCCGCCAATGCCGTCGCCGCCCTCGTCGGCCTCGAAGCCGAACTCGCCGCCCACATCCCAGGCCGTCTTCCCGCACAGCCCGGCCGTCCAAACCGCGCCCCTTTTCCCGCCCTCGCCTTCGACCTCAACAGCCCAGACTGGGCCGCTCAGCGCCTCCGCCTCGCTGAACACGTCGGCTCCGATGTTCCTCTATTCCTCCTCGGCGGAACAGTCCTCGGCATCGACCGCGGACAGCAGGTCTACCCCCTCCCCGATGTCGAACCCACCTGGTGCGTCGTTGCCGTTCCCGAAATCGGCGTCTCCACCCCACAGGCCTTTCGTGATTGGGATACCCATTGCGCCGCCTCCGGTTTGACCCCGGAGGCAAGTACAGCTAAACTAAATGAGTTGAGTCGCGTCTATGCCTGCGCCCTTTCCGGGGCGGAGTTCTTCTGGAACTCTGAAGCATCGGCAGGCTCCTCCGGTGTCCTTCCCACAATTGGGGAGGACCTCGCCGGACCTCGAGTGTCCGCGCTTGTCCGCACCGGGATAGTGAACGACTTCGAACAGGTTGTCTTTCCGCAATATCCCCTCCTAAGTGCCATCAAGCGCAACCTCGCAGCCACCGGCTCGTCGGAGGCGTCTCTCTATGCCGCTCTGTCTGGATCTGGCTCAGCTCTCTTTGGTCTCTACCGCGGCCTTAGAAATGCGAAAGCAGCCTGCCAGCGTCTGGAATCGGCCGGAGTCGCGAGCCTCTTGACTCGCACCCTCCCTCGACTCGCTTACTGGCGGGAAATGCTTCAAAAATAGGTAGTTGACAGCCGCATCCAGCAGGAGAGGCACTTCCCTCCGGTTTGATAGCGGCCGGTTTACTGGGCGATCGACTAATGGTAGGTCAAGTGCCTTTGACGCACTTTGTCTAGGTTCGAATCCTAGTCGCCCAGCCAGTTCTCCCCTCCAGCGTACTTGCTGACCGGAAGTCCTGGATCAACTGGGCAACCACGCTCCCTGAGCGCACTTGCCCAAAATCAAACGCAGGCAGCCAAAGCCAACCAGCTTGGAAGGAGCTTCGTAATGAGTACGGAAGAACAGCCAGTGATTGTCGATGAAACCGTGGCCTCGGCCGAAATCAACCCGAAAATCAAAGAGGTCAAGCTCGCCGCTGACCGAAAGCGCAGCCGCAGCCTCAGCGACGACCGCAGCTTCAAGCTTTTCTCCGGCACCGCCAACCGCCCCCTCGCCGAAGAAATCGCCGGCTTTGTCGGCGTCAAGCTCGGCGAAAGCAAGCTCCAACGCTTTGCCGACGGCGAAGTCTACTTTCAGCTCCTCGAAAACGTACGCGGCGCCGACGTCTTCCTCGTTCAGCCCACCTGCTTCCCCGTCGACCAGCACCTCCTTGAGCTGCTCATTATGATTGACGCCCTCAAGCGCGCCTCCGCCAAGCGCATCACCGCCGTCGTACCCTATTACGGATACGCCCGCCAGGACCGCAAAGACCGCCCCCGCGTCGCCATCAGCGCAAAGCTCATCGCCGACCTGCTCACCACCGCCGGCGCCAATCGCGCCCTCTTTGTCGATCTCCACGCCGCGCAAATCCAGGGCTTTTTCAACATCCCCTGCGACCACCTCTTCGCCAGCCCAGTGCTCGTCTCTCACTTCCGCGAGCTCAACCTCCCCAACCTCACCGTCGTCTCACCAGACGCCGGCGGTGTGGAGCGAGCCCGCTTCTTCGCCACCAAGATGGGCGCACCCCTGGCCATCGTCGACAAGCGCCGCACCGACATGAACGTGGCCGAAGTCATGAACGTCATCGGCGACGTCCGCGGACGCACCTGCCTGGTCATCGACGATATCGTCGATACCGCCGGCACCCTTGTCAAAACCGTCGACGCTCTGCTCGCCTCAGGCGCTGCCAGCGTCCACGCCTGCGCCAGCCACGCTGTCCTTTCCGGCCCGGCCATCGAGCGCATCGCCGCCTCCCGCATGGAGCAGTTGGTCGTCACCAACACCGTCCCCCTGCGCGAAGCCGCCCTCAAAGTTCCCAAAATCAAGGTCCTCTCCATCGCCGGCCTCCTCGGAGCCGCCATCGAGAGCATCCACATGGAGACCAGCGTCAGCAGCCTCTTCAACTAGGGCAGCTGGTCCCCGCACGTTTTTTGCACTTCCACTTGCGAGCCCAATCCGCTCGCTGCAACCGGCAACCAGGGTGGCCCATCCGCCGCCCCGCACAAAGGGAGCGCCAACTGCTGCATCACTTGGCAGCGCGTGCCCGACAGAGACGAGAGAGAAATGCCTGAAGTACTCGCAGCAACGCCCCGCGTGGGCAAGTTCAACAAGAATGCCGCTCGCCGCGTCCGCGTCGCCGGCAAGATTCCTGCCGTCATCTACGGCGCCGGCCACGAATCCGTAGCCGTCGAGCTCGACCCCAAACAGGTGCTCCGCATCCTGCACTCTGAGTCGGGCCACAACACCATTTTCGAGGTCGACATCGCTGGCCAGGGCAAGGCCAAGGCCATGATCGTCGATTGGCAGTACGAGCCCATCCGCGACAGCCTCCTCCACGTTGACCTCAAGCGCATCGCCCTCGACAAGCTCATGACCGCCAGCGTTCGCGTCAAGCTCATCGGCATCCCTGTTGGCGTCAAAGTCCAGGGCGGCATCCTCGACCAGGTCATGCGTGAAGTCGAAATCGAGTGCCTCCCGGGAGATATCCCCAGCCACATCGATGTCGACATCTCAGGTCTCGACATCCATGGGGTTATCCGCGTCAGCGATCTGCCTCACACCGGCTCCGTCAAGTACCTCTCTGCTGAAGACGCAACCGTGGCCCACGTGGTCTCGATCCGCGCCGAAGCTGAGCCTGCTGCTGCCGACGCCGTCGCCGCTGCCGAGCCTGAAGTGGCAAAGAAGGGCAAGCCCGAAGCCGAGGCTAAGAAGTAGCCTTTGCTCGACGAATCGCACCTGCCGGGATCCCAGCCCAGTCCGAACTCCGGACCGGTTCTGGTGGTCGGACTGGGCAATCCCGGCCCTGAGTATCTGTGGACGCCGCATAACGCGGGATTTATGGCGATTGACCGTATCGCCCTGCAATCCGGAGTCGTGGTTCAGAATCGGCGCTGTAAGGCCGTTACCGCCACCACCCGTATCGCCGGACGAGAAGTCATCCTGGCCAAGCCGGAAACCTTTATGAACCTCAGCGGCCTCTCCGTTGCCGCTCTGATTAAGGAATTCGGCGCAGGCCCACAGCTCCAGAACCTGATCGTCCTATACGACGAACTCGATCTCGGGCTCGGAACAATCAAAATCCGCGAGCGCGGATCCGCTGCCGGCCACAATGGGGCTCGCAGCATCATCGCTTCGCTGGGCACAAACGAGTGGCTGCGTATTCGCATCGGTGTCGGGCATGACCTGCCGGCCGAGGCCGTCGCAGCCGGGGCCAAACGCCGCGGCGGCAAGGATTATCTCCTCGAACCGATGCGCAAGGCCGATCTCGCAGTCCTCGACGAAACTCTGGACACAGTCGCAACTGCTGTCCGCAGAATCGTCGAACTGGGCCCCGCAGCGGCGATGAACGAGTTCAACCGCAAGCCATAGGGTGTGCGTTCCAGGTTGGCGGGCAATGGGCAAAACGGCCCCGGATCCTCCAGCAAGGGAACGAAAGAGCAAGGCAAGACAAGCGCAAGTGAAATGCCGCCAAGGTTCCCGAGGAACCGGCGCAAGGCTGAGACCGAAAGTCCCAGCGGAAAGAGTCAAAGATGGAACGTTTGTATGAGGTAATGTTCATCGTCCGCCCCGATGTGGTCGATGAGGAACTGGACAAGCTGGTTGCCGGCTTTGAAGCCACCGTCACCAACGGCGGCGGCACCGTCAAAATCAGTGAGAAAATGGGTCGCCGCAAGCTCGCCTACACGGTGCGCAAGTTCAACGACGGAAACTACATCCTCCTCACCATCGAGGCCAATGGCCCCGTTGTCCTCGAACTCGAACGCCGCCTCCGCGTCACCGAGCCGGTCATCAAGTTCATCACCGTTCGAATCGACGAGGAAGAAAAGCGCGTCGCTAAGGCCAAGGCCAAGCGCGGCGTCCGCAACAGCAACAAGCCCGCCCCGGCGCCAGTCGAAGCTCATGTCCCCGCCGCTGCACCCGTTGCCGCTCCCCCAGTCGCCGCGGCTCCAGTCCCAGCTCCTGAACCGGTTGCCGCTCCTGAACCGGAAGCTGCGGAAGCCGCCCCGGTTAGCGCATAAAACTGTCGGCTGCCCACCGGCCTCTCATCAGGCCTAGGCGCTGCGGCAGCCAGAACCAGCGACCCGGAGTGTCCGGATCTCGCCCAAGGAAAAGGAAAACAGCATGTCTGACGAAATTCAGGTTAAAGCACCCGAAAGCGCACCGGCAGCCTCGCCCGCAGCTCCGCAACAAGGCGGCGGCGGTGGTCGTCCCTCCGGCCCGCGTCCTGGCGGCGGCCCTGGTGGCCGTGGCAAGTTCTTCCGCCGCAAGAAAGTCTGCAAGTTCTGCACCGAAAAAATCGATGCCATCCCCTACCGCGACGTACGTCTGCTGCAGGGCTTCGTGGCCGAGCGCGGCAAAATCGTACCCCGTCGCCTCACCGGTGTCTGCACCACACACCAGCGGCGGCTCACGCGCGCCATCAAGCAGGCTCGCAACATCGCTCTGTTGCCCTTTGCCACGCACCACTAGGCTGATCGCGGTCGCCGTTCCCGGCTAACTGGTCCCCTGTGCATTCCGCACTTCGGCCCAACCCCAGGGCGTTCCTCCGCTCCTCCGCCTCCTGTTGCCCACGCAATCGTTGTGCCCATTCATCTTCGGCGGCGTACCCTGCGGCCCCGCTCAGGCATCCAGCTAACCCTGGATTCCCCAGCCGGCTCCGCAACGATGCGAACGCCGCTTCGAACACGGGAGAGTTTCCAATGGATGTCATTCTGAAAGAAGACGTAGTCAATCTCGGCCACCGCGGTGACGTGGTTAAGGTGGCTGATGGCTACGGACGCAATTTCCTGCTGCCGCGCAAGCTGGCCATGCAGGCCACCCCCTCCAACAAGGCTGTCATCGAACAGATGAAGTCTTCCGCTGCTCGCCGCTCCGCTTCGGAAAAGGCCCTGGCCGAAACCCTTGCTGCCCACCTCGAGCCCCTCGTGCTCACTTTCACCCGCAAGTCGGGCGAGAATGGCCACCTCTTCGGGTCCGTCACCTCTGCCGATGTCGCGCACGAGCTCGAAGTCAAGGGCTTTGAAGTCGACCGCCGCAAGATCCAGCTCCCCGAGCCCCTCAAGGCTCTCGGAGAAGTCTCCGTGGCCATCAAGCTCCACCGCGAAGTCACCGCGCACGTCAAGGTCGTCGTCGCAGCCGAGCAAGGCGAGGAAGCCGCAGCCGAAGTCACGGCCTAAGCTTTCCCCAGCCTCAGAAACTCAAAAGGCGAATCACCCCGCGCTCAATCGCTGGGGCGATTCGTCTTTTTGTGCCCCCCATTCCCCCGCGCCTGCCCACACATCTCAGATGTCATCCGAGGCAGGTCGCCCGGTCATCGCCCCAGAAGCGTGCCTCGCGAAAGCTATACATCGGGAACTCACCCCTCAGCCGCTCGGTCCAGGCGACCTGGGGCCTACTGCACCATCCCCCCAACATTCTCCGTCCGCCAGGCCATACACCCCGCACAGGCACAATTCCGCCGCAGAAAATCCCAGCTGTAGATCCCGCTCGTGTGCCCGTCTTCCCAGTTGAATTGGATCGCGTACCGCCCCACCCCATGCGCGCTCGCCGGCCGTGCCGGAGGCGTATACAGCGCCAGCACCGGCTTAGCCTTCGGAATCCCCGGCGCGCGACCCTGCTGTTTTCGCTCTTCCACGCATGTCGCGCACGGGCACGCATCCCGCAGCCACTGGAAGCTCCACTTGCTCTGGTGCCCGTCCGCCCAGTCAATCTCCACGCCCGTGCCTTCCGTCTTCAGCACGCGCACCTTGGCCGGCGTCAGCGCTTCTTTGCTCAACTGCCGCCCGCGCTCGTCTTCGCGCTCAATCTCCGCCTGCTCGTCCTTCGATAGAAACCGGATTCCTTCGTGACTCATCTGTCTCTTCTCCCTAATTTCGCTGCTCTGCCTGCGTCTCGTACCGCGATCGTCCGATTGGGTATCACCCGCTTGGCAATTGGGGATCCCCACGGATAGGTCTTCGTCCGTGGGGTGGAGTTCCCTCGCATTTGGGGACCCGGGAGATCGCATATCCAAGCGGTTACGCCACTAGTGGTAGTTCCGCCAGAAGAAGTAAGCCGCCATTGCCAGCCCAATAAACACCACCAGCCCCCGCAGGAACCGCTGGTTCAGCCGCTTCGAAAAATGCGCCGAAGCAAATCCCCCCACCGCGCACGTCACCATCGCCGCCAGGCAAAAATGCCACTCTACCTTGCCGCTCACCGCAAACAGAATGCACGCCACCCCGTTCGCCATCGTCGTCGCCACCACCTTCATCGCATTCATCTGGCCCAGATCTTCAAAGCCAAACAGCGACAGCAGCGAAATCAGCAGAAATCCCGCCCCAGCCCCAAAATATCCAATATAGAAGCAGATAATGGCCGTGCACCATACCAGCAGCCAACTCCCCTTTGGCATTTCCCCGGCTGCGCTCGTGTGCTTGCCCGCCATCGCCTGCAAGCGCTTCGTCACCGGCCCGCTCAGCGCAAATATCAGCGCCGCCGTCAGCAGCAGCCACGGCACCAGGTGCAGAAATGTCATCGCGGGCGTATTCAGCAGCACCATCGCGCCAAGAGCCCCGCCCACCAGCCCTGCCGCGCCCATCCGCCAAGCCAGCCGCCGGTTTCGCTTCACCTCATCGCGATAGCCAGCAATCGAGGTCAGCTGTCCCGGCCACATCGCCACAGTATTCGTAGCATTCGCCTGGATCGGCCCCAGGCCCACCGCCAGCATCGCCGGAAACGTCAAAAACGATCCGCCCCCGGCCACCGCATTCAGCGCTCCGCCCGCAAACGAGCAGAACATCAACCACGGCAGCCGCCAATCCAGCTGCCATCCCGTACTGGCCAGTGAAAGCATCAGACCCTATTGTAACGGCTGCCTGCTTTCCCCTATTTCGGCCCGTACGCCCTCCAGAAGAAGTATCCGGCCGTCACAAACCCCACTACCGCCACCATCCGCCGCATCAGCTTCGGATTCACCTTCTTGCTGTACCGCGCAGCTACATACCCACCTACAGCCGCCAATATCGCCATCTGCCAGCAGAAGCTCCACACAACGCTGCCCTTGTAGATAAACCAGAACACCGCCACGCCAATCGAAACCGCCGCTGTCACTACCTTCAGCGCGTTCATCTCGTGGATGTTCGTCACTCCGCAAATCCCAAACAGCGCCATTACCAGGAACCCACCGCCTGCGCCAAAATAGCCCACATACAGGCTCACCACTGCCATACCCACAATCAGCCAGAAGTCTGATCGCTTGGTGTGGCTCCCGCCCTTGGCCATCCATCGGCCCAGTGGCTCGCTCAGCACAAACATCACCGCGGCAAACAGCAGTAGCCAAGGCAGAAGCACCAGGAACCGCTTGCTCGGGGTAAGCAGCAGAAGCCACGCGCCAGCCAGTCCGCCCACAAACGAAGCAATGCTCAGCGGCAGCAATCGCTTGACGTGGTTCTTCAGGTCATCGCGGTAGGCGTACACGCTGGTCAGCTGCCCCGGCCACAACGCCACGTTGTTCGTCGCCTGCGCCGACACCGAGCCCACTCCCGAGCCCTGCATCACCCGCAGCAACGCCGGCAGCGACAAAAACGACCCGCCCCCGGCAACCGTATTCAGCGCACCAGCCAAAAACGAGGCCAGCGGCAGCCAAACCCGCTCCAGAAAATGAACCAGTGAGGAATCCATATCTCACTTTAGAATCCATCACATAAGAATCTGCAGGTATTTTTCAGCTTTCTCGCAGCAACTTCGGCCTTCTGGTCTCTTGCCCACACTTGGTAAACTCCCGTTTAGAACTACTCTGGAGCTATCTCGACCCCATGACCCATTCAGCCGCCCGCTTCGCCCTCCTGCTTACCCTCGTCGCCGCCACTGCCGCAGCCCAGACATCCCAAGCACCGGCAGCCAAGGCACCCATCCCCGCTAAGCCTACTTCAGCCGCCACCCACACGGCTGCAACTTCCGCCAAACCGGCCACCCCCAAGCCGTTGCCCCGCACCGCCATCGTCAGCTTTCACGTCCCGCCCACCCTACCCCACGTCCGCGGCATCCTCAAGCCCGTCTTCGCCTTTGGCTTTCAGGACTCCCTCGTCGGCACCGGCGAGGAAGCGCTGCCTCTCAAGCTCTACACCGTCAAATACTCCGGCTACCTCGCCTCCGACGGCACCAAATTCGATTCCTCCGACGACCACGACCAGCCCCAGCGCGACGCCGACGGCAAAGTTGTCATGGACCCCGACAACAAGCCCGTCATGGTTCATGGCGGCCCCGTCCAGTTCATCGTCGGCGCGCATCGCGTCATACAGGGCTGGGATCTAGGTTTCCAGGGCATGAGAGTCGGTGGCAAGCGCCGCCTCTTCATCCCCTGGCAACTCGCCTATGGCGAATCGGGCAAGCCCCCCGTCATCCCCGCCAAAGCCGATCTCATCTTCGACATCGAGTTGGTAGCAATGAGTGACCTGCCGCAGCGCGCGCAGCCGCCCCAGACGCGTCCCGGACAGCCCAATCGGCCCCTGGGACAGATCTTCGGCCGCCCCGGCTCTCCGGCCGCTCCGGGCGTTTCCGGCGCAGTCAGCGGCCCCTCAGCCACAGCCGCGGCAACTCCTGCAGCTCCCGCTCCCGCTCCGCCGGCCCCGGCCGCAGCCCCGGCGCCATCCGCTCCCAGCCAGCCCAAGCCGTAACGCCAACTGCCGTCCAATCGCAAAAGCGGTGAGCCCCAAGGCTCACCGCTTTTGCGTCCATACATCTTCGGAAGACCTTAAATATCCAGGTTCTTCACATCCAGCGCATTCTCTTCAATAAACTTCCGCCGCGCCTCCACATCCTCGCCCATCAGCGTCGTAAAGATGTGCTCCGTCTCGGCAATATCTTCCAGCTTCACCTGCAACAGCGTGCGCGCCGACATGTCCATCGTCGTCTCCCACAGCTGTCCGCTGGTCATCTCGCCCAGACCCTTGTAGCGCTGTACCTGGTAGTCCTTCTTGCCCTGGTCCACAATGTACTCAAACAGCTCCCGGGCGCTCTGTTTCTCCACCGGCTCGCGCTGCGCTCGTACCGCCCGCTTCGCCGGCTTGGCCGCGGCAGCCGTTTCGGCGCCCTCGACTGCCTCTTCCTCGTCCGCCGGTTCCGCCACCGGCTTGCCAAACTCCACCAGGAACGGCGGCGCAATCTGGTCCTTGATTACCGCATACCGCACCATCATCTGCCGGAACTCCGGGCTCGCGGCCAGCGTCCAGTCAATCTTCCGGGACGCTCCCTGCGCATCTCTGAACTGGATCGACCATGTCCGGTGCTCCTCGTCCTGCTCCGGTGCGCCAAACGACAGGAACTGATACTCGATCGACAACGGCTCCAGCTCAGCGTGCAGCGCCGCAATCTTGGCCGGCACGGCATCGCTCTCTTCCGGTGACTCAAAGTCCGCCCGCTTCGTCAGCTCGGTGCGCGCCAGCAACTCCGTGACCTTCTCGTTCCGGATCCGCTTGTCCACCTTCTCAAAGAAGCCGAGATACTCATCCAGCACGCTCATGAACTTCGTCAGGTTCGCGCCCTCGATCAGCTCCGCGCCCTCCCCATGACGGACCGTAATCCCCTCCGATGCCCGCTTCACCATCACCTTCAGGAATTCCTGCTCATTCTTGATGTACTGCTCAAACCGGCCCTTCTTGATCTTGAAAAGCGGCGGCTGAGCAATATACACATGCCCACGCTTGATCAGCTCCGTCATGTGCCGGAAGAAGAACGTCAGCAGCAGCGTCCGGATATGCGATCCGTCCACGTCGGCATCCGTCATCAGGATGATCCGGTGATACCGCAGCTTGGCCGGATCAAAGTCGTCCTTGCCAATCCCGCACCCCAGCGCCGTAATCATCGCCCGGATTTCTTCGTGGCCCAGCATCTTGTCGTAGCGGGCCTTTTCCACGTTCAAAATCTTGCCCTTAAGCGGCAAAATCGCCTGGTACTTCCGGTCGCGACCCTGCTTGGCCGTTCCGCCTGCCGACTCGCCCTCCACCAGGTACAGCTCGCACTTCTCCGGATTTCGCTCCGAGCAGTCCGCCAGTTTGCCCGGCAGTCCGCCGCCGTCCAGCGCTCCCTTGCGCCGTGTCAGGTCGCGCGCCTTGCGCGCCGCTTCTCTCGCTCGCGAGGCATCGATCGCCTTGTTGATAATCTTCTTCGCCACCTGCGGATTCTGCTCCAAGTACGCTCCCAGGCGCTCATTCACAAATGCCTGCACCGTCCCGCCAATGTCCGAGTTCAGCTTGCCCTTCGTCTGTCCTTCAAACTGCGGCTGCGAAAGCTTCACGCTCACCACCGCCACCAGGCCCTCGCGCACATCGTCGCCCGAAAGGTTTTCCTTCATGTCCTTGAACAGCCCCAGCGACTGCCCAATTGCATTGATCGTCCGCGTCAGCGCCGTCCGGAATCCCGAAAGGTGGTTTCCGCCGTCCACCGTGTTGATGTTGTTCGCAAAGCTGAACAGCGTCTCGGAGTAGCCGTCGTTGTACTGCAGCGCAATATCGATCTCCACGTTATCCCGGCTAGCTTCCATCGCAATCGGCTTCTCGTGCAAAACCGCCTTGCCCTTGTTCAGATGCTTGATAAACTCCGCAATTCCGCCCGCATACCGGAACTCCGTCCGCCGCGGTTCACCCGTCTTCGGATCCAAAGTCCGCTCATCGGTCAGCGAAATCGACAGCCCCTTGTTCAAAAACGCCAGCTCCCGCAGCCGCTGCGCAAGCGTGTCGTAGTTGTACTCCGTCACCGCAAAAATGCTCTTGTCCGGCAAAAAGTGGACCTTCGTCCCACGCCGCTTGCTCGTCCCCGTCTGCCGCAGCTTCGTCGTCGGATCCCCGCAGCTGTAATCCTGCTCATAGGTCAACCCGTCGCGCCAAATCTCCACGTTGAACTCCTGGCTCAACGCATTCACGCAGCTCACGCCCACCCCGTGCAACCCGCCCGACACCTTGTAGGTCGACGAGTCGAACTTGCCGCCCGCATGCAGCTTCGTCAGCACCACCTGCACCGCGGGCATCTGCTCGCCGTTCGGCAGTGTCTTCATGTCCGTGGGAATCCCCCGCCCGTCGTCGACCACCGTCACCGAGTTGTCAAAGTGAATGATTACCTCAATGCCCGTCGCAAAGCCGGCCAGCGCCTCGTCCACTGAGTTGTCCACCACCTCGTACACCAGGTGGTGCAGACCCATCTCGCCCGTCGAGCCGATATACATCGCTGGACGCAGCCGTACCGCCTCAAGACCCTCCAGGATCTTGATGTTTTCACTGGTATAGCTGCCGGCATTGGCAGGGGTCGATCCGGATTGAGGATTATTGAATGCGTTATCTGTCGACATAGTTTCGCTTGAAAAAACCGGAATTTGTTGCCCACCCCGGTACCTATTTTGATACCGGAACCTTTGCTCATGCCCCTTGGCCTGCCACGCCCCGCACTCAAGACGAAAATGCAGCAAAAACGCTGGCGGATGAAGGACTTTGGGCACGCTGGCCTATACCAATTTTACCACGAAGCTGTGTCGTTTCCGGCTAGGGATAACCGAACCGAGAACATCCCTGGGCTCCTGTCATACGGTACCAAGATGCACAACGGAGACTCTCTTTAGAGATGTGTTACTTTAGTAATCAGTACGGCGATTCTTCACGCTTTTTGAAAAATACTACTGGACTTTTGGACCTGACTTGCCGTATCTCTTAAAGTGCAGGAAGAAAGCAACTTCTGTCCATACAACTTTACGGGGAGGCCTCAAAATGAAAAACACCATCCGCTTTTTTGCCCTAGTCGTCGTCGCTGCCGGTGTCGTAGCTGGTCATGCTTCCGTCGCCAATGGTACCGTTACCGCCAGCCGCCAGGCTTCCGTCGGCGCCCCTGTTCCCACCTGCAACCCCTTCACTCAGCAGTGTACCCTTCTTAGGTAATCACAAGTAACACGAAAGACGTACAGTTAAATCCAAAACAATGTGGCGACAGCGTCCCCTGGACGCGCTATTCTGAGTACACCTCAGAATGGGAAGAGTTGCCCTATGCATTTTTCTCTGGCACAAAACACGCTCGGCTACTTGGACGATCTCCTCACCATCTCCCTGTGCCTCGTCTTCTTCCGTCCCAGCCTTCGCCGGGTTCATTCGTCATTGTTCGCTTATCTCGCCGTGCGCTCCGTCTCCGCCCTCGCGCTGGAGTTCCTCATGCACGGCCCCCTGCTGGCCAGCCCCCTCGCATACACCAAGGCATACTTTGTCGTCTGGTACGCAAGTTCGGCCGTCTGCTCGATCCTCTTGCTGATGGTCTGCCTCAATACCTATCGCCAGGCCGTCTCCCACCTTCCAGGACTCGCCCGCATCGGCAGTGCGGTCTTTGGCTGGACATTCGCAGCCTCCCTGCTGGTGGCCCTCAGTTCTTTCACCTCCATCAGTCACACTGCGACTTCTGACATCTTCGTTCAACTCGTCGGTCAGGCAACTCGCTCTCTGGCCATGATTGAGCTCTGCCTGCTCGCCTTCCTCTCAATCTGTATGAACGCCATCAACCTGCCCGTCCGCAGCCGCCCCTACGGATTCGCCCTCGGCCTCGGCGTCTTCGCCGCCGCTGACTGGCTCCAGTCTTTTATGATGGCTCGCCAAGTTGCCATGGATAGTTCTCTGCAACTTATTCCCAGCATTCTCGCCGTCGCTGCTCTCATTACCTGGGGCACCTACGCGCTGCTCCCTGAGCCCGTCCGCCAGCCCATTACCCTCCCCGTCAACTCCACCGTCTATCGCTGGAACCAGATCGCCTCCGCTCTCGGCCACAGGGGCACACAAGTCGCCGTACAGCCCCAACCCAGCTTCTTCCTCGCCGATGTGGAGAAGGTCGTCGAGCGTGCCTTCGCCCGCACCGCCGCCAACACCAAACAATCCTGAGCGCGGGTCAACGCCCGGCAGCACAAAACACATCCAGACGCAAAACAGCGAGGCCGGAATCCCATCAGGATTCCGGCCTCGCTGTTTGTTTCTTACTCGCGTGCTCCCGGCCCGGCAACTCACCGCACCCTGTCAGAGCCTCAAACTACTCGGTTGCTTCAGGAATGATCGAAGCAAAACGACCCAGGTTCCCACGATCGCGGAACGTTACCGTCCCAGTCACCTTGGCAAACAGAGTGTCGTCCTTGCCAATGCCCACGTTCAGGCCCGGCTTGATCGGTGTCCCACGCTGACGCACGATGATCGATCCACCCGGTACCAACTGGCCGCCAAATGCCTTGACGCCCAGACGCTGCGCATTCGAGTCGCGACCGTTTGTTGAACTTCCCCCACCTTTTTTATGTGCCATTGCTAAATCCTTTCAAAATCCAATCTCGTCAAGACTCAGGCAGCTGCTCGCCACCCACGCCCAGAAAACCTAGACAGCCTTCGCTTCGTACGTCGCCCCGTCCACTTCAATCGACTTGATGCGAACTTCCGTGTACGACTGACGATGGCCCTGCAGCTTCTTGTACTGCTTTTTCCGCTTCAGGTGGAAGACCAGAATCTTCGCATGACGACCTTCGCTCACCACTTCCGCGGTGACCTTTGCACTGGACGGCTTGGCGATCGTTCCCGGCTCTCCGGAAACTGCCAGCACATCGGAAAACTCAACCGTCTGGTCGTCCGACTCCACCTTTTCAATCTTCACCACGTCGCCTGGGGCAACACGGTACTGCTTACCACCGGTACGAATCACTGCGTACATACTTCCTCCAGCGCAGGGGGCCAATCAGCCAACGCGCTCCCAATCAGATCCAGTTGGAATGGGCAAATAATGCTCACCCCGGCAACACTCCAGTTCGCATATTCCACTTCCCGCGAACGAGTCCTGCATCACAGGGCTACAGGCAGAATCGCCAAACTAAGTCAGTGTATCGTCTTTTCGACCCGAACGTCAACGAATCCCGCCCTCAATCCCCGCTCTCCCCCTTCCTGCACCACTTTCAGTGCACTCCCGCTCCCCCGCTACCCCGTCTCACCCCTCCCCTCCCGGACACCTTCTCAACAACCAGCACAAATCGAGCAAATTGAGACATTCAACCCCTTTCCCAAAGCTGAGAATGGGCAGATTCATGCGAGCGCCAAACCTCGCCCACATCGCGCCTCCACAGAACACCAGTCCCAATCCCTGAAACTCCGAATCTGGATTCGCCCCTCGCCCATCGAAAGGACCCACGATGCCCCCATTCAAAACTCCAAATCATCCCACAGATCCCGACCATGCCAACGACCTGCGCCGGGCTTACGAACACATGGGCCGAGTCGCCTCCATGGAAATCTCCCTCATGCCCGCTGAGGCCAAAACCATCACAGCACTCGCCACTCTCGCACAGTTTCAGCTCGAAAATGGAAATCACAAGGAGGCTGCAGACCTCTTCCGCGCCGCGGAACACATCTGCTTTGCCGCCCTTGCCAACGATGGCTCTCAGACTGCCCCACCCTCCGACGGACTCCTCAAAGCCATCCTCCGCCACTACCAGCAACTCATCGAGAAGGCTGACGAAAAATGGCAGCGCATCGGCGATGGCCAGGGCGTCCTCACCGCCATCTACAAGGCGTCCCGCACCAATGCCTCACGAACATACAAACTGGGCCTCTACCATCAGGCATTGGAGTACGCGCACGCAGCCGATGCTCTGGCCCACGTCAAGCACCATGGAATCCACAAGCCGGCTCCCGTCCCCAAAGCCCCAAAAACCAAGACCCCAAAGAGCAAGGAAACGGAAAAGGAATTCGCGCACCAGTAAAGTCCCTCCCCCGTCCACCGCCTCGCATCTGCTCTGGGCCTGAATCCCCGCGCCATTCCGTAAAATATGGGTGTGACTTCCCCCACAACCCAACTCGCGCCCGACCCCTACGCCCAAACCCCCGCCACGCTCCTCCGCGTCCTCGCCGCCGTCAGCCTTTGCCACCTCATCAATGACATGGTGCAGTCCATCCTGCCCGCCATTTACCCCATCCTCAAAACCCAGTTCCAGCTCAACTTCTCCCAAATCGGCCTCATCACCCTTACTTTCCAAATCACCGCATCCCTCCTCCAGCCCTTCATCGGCAACTTCACCGATCGCCGCCCCACGCCCATTTCGCTGCCCATCGGCATGGCCATCACCCTCGTCGGCCTCGTCATGCTCGCCTACGCCCCCACCTACGGCCTGTTGCTCATCGCCGCATCCCTCTTCGGCATCGGCTCCGCCATCTTCCATCCAGAGTCCTCCCGCGTCGCCCGCATGGCCTCCGGCGGACGCCACGGCTTCGCCCAATCCTTCTTCCAGGTCGGCGGCAACACCGGCTCCGCCATCGGCCCCCTCCTCGCCGCCGTCCTCATCCTCCCCATCGGCCAGCGCGGAGTCCTCTGGTTCTCCTTTGCCGCCCTCCTCGGCATCGCCGTCCTGCTCTGGGTCAGCCGCTGGTACCGTCAGGAGCTCGAGCACCACGCCCGCCGCCAGGCCGCGCAGCGCCACGTCCACCACCACCTCTCCCCGCGCCGCGTCGTCTTCGCCATCCTCGTCCTCGTCGCCCTCGTCTTTTCCAAATACTTCTACATCGCCTCGCTCACCAGCTACTACACCTTCTACCTCATCAGCCGATTCCACATCTCCGTCGCCAGCGCCCAGCTCCACCTCTTCGTCCTCTTCGGAGCCATCGCCGCCGGCACACTCATCGGAGGCCCCATCGGCGACCGCATCGGACGCAAATACGTCATCTGGGTCTCCATCCTCGGCGCACTCCCCTTCACGCTACTCATGCCCTGGGCCAACCTCTTCTGGACCGGCGTCCTCAGCGTTTTCATCGGAGTCATCATCGCCTCCGCCTTCTCCGCCATCCTCGTCTACGCCCAGGAACTCGTCCCCGGACGCATCGGCATGATCTCCGGCCTCTTCTTCGGCCTCGCCTTCGGCATGGGCGGCATCGGCGCAGCCGTCCTCGGCAAACTCGCCGACATGACCTCCATCGTCACCGTCTACCACATCTGCGCCTGGCTTCCCGCCCTCGGCCTCCTCACCGCCCTCCTCCCCAACCTCGAACCCCACGGCAAAGCAGCCCGCTGACACACAAAAATACCTGTTCACGCGTGTCAGCGTGAACAGGCGGGGCTTCCATCGTGCCAATTCAGCAGGCCCGGCCGCAAATCCCTTACGGCTCGTACTTCCAAAGATCGTTCAAGTATCCTTGCCCCACACCGCCCGTCGCGTCATTCCCAAATCCGCAGAACAGCCACAGACTCCCCGCCGAATCCACCCAGCCCGCATACGATCCGCACCCGCCAGGATTCGTAGTCGCCGACGCCTGTCCCAGCGTCCCATAACTCGCCGCCTCGTTCGACAGATGCGTTCCCGCCACCCACGTCCATTGCCCGCCGCTGTATTTCCACAGATCATTCAGCGGGCCGGTATTCCCCGCACTGTCCACGCCGGTTCCCCCAAACAGCCAAACCGTTCCGCTCGCATCCGTCCACACCCGCGAGTCTCCCCGCGCCCCCGGAATATTCGCGGAATTCGCCACGCCCTGCGTACCCCATCCTCCCAGATCGTTCGCGAGCTGTGACCCAGCCACCCAGGTCCACTGGCCCCCGCTGTACTTCCACAGGTCATTCAGGCTCCCGACCGCGCCCACTGAGTCTTCTCCATACCCGCCAAACAGCCACATATTCCCAGAACTGTCCGTCCACGTCATCCCCAGGACTCGCGCACCAGGCATGTTCGCAGCGTCCGCCGTTCCCTGCACACCGTAACTTCCCGGCTGAGCCACCAGCGGCGTGTCCGCACCGCCCATCCAGGTCCAATTCGTCCCGTCGAACTTCCACAGGTCGTTCTGCATCCGCGAACTTCCGCCGCCACCATTGATCGTCACATTTTGCCCGCCAAAGATCCACAGGTTCCCTGACGCGTCGATCCAGTTCATCATCTCCAGCCGTCCGCCCGGTGTATTCGCTGCATCTGCGTTCCCCTGCGTCCCATACACTGCGGCTAGGTTTGGCGTGCTCGACCCCGCTACCCACGTCCATTCCCCACCAGTGTATTTCCACACGTCGCTCATCCACGTGTAGCCCACGCCCGCTGCTGCACCCTGCCCGCCAAATAGCCAGAAGCTCCCCTTCGCATCTGTCCAGGACACCGCATACTCCCGCGCCGGTGGTGCATTCGCTCCGCTCGCCACTCCCTTGCTCCCGTAGCTCCCCAGCGGATCAGCCGTGTTCTCCCCGCTCACCCACGTCCACTCACCGTCGCTGTACTCCCAAAGGTCGTTCAGATAGTCCGCTGGCTGCCCGGCGGCATAATACCCCACCCCGCCAAACAGCCACCCGTTCCCGCTCGCATCCTCCCACGTCACGCTCGCCTCCCGCGCCCCAGGAGTATTGCCCGCCCCAGCTGCCCCTTTCGTCCCGTAGACCCCGGGCGCGCTGATCGCTTCTGCACCGCCCATCCATGCCCACTCATGACTCGGCGGCGCACATTTCACCAGCACATTCGCCACCGTCCCGTTCGCCACACCCGTCCCGTTCGTGACCCCGCAAATCTCTTTCGGACCCACCGGCTGCGCTTTCACCGTCACCTTGTACGCGCCGCCGCTGGCCACCTGCGTCGTAAACGCAAAGCTCCCGCTCGCCGGCACAGGCAGGTCGTCGCCGCCGTTGTCCTGCAACACCAATCCGGTTCCCGTAAGCCCCGTCACCTGCCCGCCTATCGTGAAACTCCCTGGAGGTGGCGTAATTGTCCCACCGCCGGCCCCACTCCCACCACAACCGGTTACCACCATCAACATCAGAGGCGCAAACGCCAGGGCAGATATCTTCATAGGGACCCATCCTCCACGCCAAATCAGGCCGACAACCACCATAGGGAAACAAACGTGCCCATATCTCGTGAGTATGACTACACGCCCAACAAATAGACAGCAAACTCGTCCCCTCTACCCCAAGAATGACAAAAGCTTAATCCACCCCGGCACCCTCCCCTCCACAGCCGAAAGCCAATCTTCGCCATCCTCGAACCCCTCGACAATCCCCTAGCCTTTGCCCCCAAACCCAATTCCGCGTATACTAAGACTTCGGCGGCTCACCAGCCAGCCGCGTCTGTGTGCGTTGTGGCTTTTGGGGCATCCCCCCATCCCTCCAGAGCGCCTTTAGCGTTCCGGCGCCCCAGACCAGCGGCAGCAAGTCAGCCATCCCCTTCCAATCCCATACGGGCCAGGATCCGGGTACAGCCGTCACGATTTCAGGATTTGGAGCTACAGCAATGTCTCAGGTATGTGATCTTTGCGGCACAGGCCCGCAGTTCGGCAACAACATCTCCCACGCACACA
>Ga0302155_10001087_pt1 | contig 20008 bp, 23 predicted proteins | sample I_Bog_N3_1_FD_193508 | JGI IMG/M metagenome (GOLD analysis project Ga0302155, IMG submission 193508) | Peat permafrost microbial communities from Stordalen Mire near Abisko, Sweden - I_Bog_N3_1 | ecosystem: Environmental > Terrestrial > Soil > Wetlands > Peat | place: Sweden: Abisko, Stordalen...
CCACCGCTGGCTGTGCCAGTTGCCAGTTGCCAGTATGAACTGCGAGCCGAAATAATATATAAAAGCATGCGTTTACCCTAAAACAAATGTTCTTGACCGTAGACGCCGCTGGCGGCGCACCACCGCAGTTTGCGGAAAGAAATTTATTACATAGACGTGTTTCTTATATATGCGGAACAGCGATGATGCACTTCATCATAGCCCACTTATTCACCAAATGAATTTGCCCTACGAACCTTATGAATTTGACCATCTGAGCTGATGCAACATAATCGGCGGGCATTACCATATTTTTAGACAGTTTTTGGGAGGCGGTTTTGTGTGCGGCCGACGTCCCGTTGCTCTTTTTTCCCAATTTCCGAATGGGGCTTTTGCCCTTCCATGTTTCGTCGCGGGGGTGGTTTGTATGAAAACTTTAAATATGCGGCTCGCCGCGACCTTATGTTGCGTCGCATTTTCTGTTCCCCAGGGGGCATCTGCGTATACAACATCTGCGGCGACTGGCGCAGTTCTTATTGCGCCTGGCGATCAGGCTGGGTCGTTTTCTGCAACCATTGCACCGGGAAGTTTTTCAGACACATTCACGTTTTCTCTGCCGCGCGGTGCTTATTCTATTTCTGCTGTATTTAGCTCATCGTCCATCCCTTCGAGTGCGGCTCTGCACTTTACGTCGGTAACACTCGACGGCCACGCCTTCGCGCTTACTTCGCAGACCGCGAACCTTGGCTTCACAACGCTGGGTTTTACAAGCGGTGGAGTGTCCAATGTATACTCGACCGGTGTGAATTCGCTTACGTTCACAGGTACAGCGCCGGCCGCCGGATCGCTTTCCGGATCGCTCGCTATCGCCGCTGTGCCGGAGCCCGCGCAGTGGGCTTTTATGATCGCAGGCGTCGGCGCGATTGCCTTGGCCTGCCAGGCTCAACGACGGCGGGCACTCTTGTGTAAGCGGGCAAGTATCGTTGGCGCTTAGGCGCTGTGGAGGGATGATACGTGGTGCTCCAGGGTGGAACGGGGGCGTCCCGCGATATGGCGGGTATAAACCCACCCAGACAGCAGGCACCGTGGCGGGCGCATGCGGCGCGGCCCCGTCATGTGGTGGAAAGCAGTGCGCTATGAACGACTGCGCGCTTTTGCCCAGCATGCGTTTGTCATGGGGACGGGCGAGTCTTGTTCGATCACTCGCCCTTGCAGCGCTTACGTTGCTTGCATCGTCACGCGCGGAGGCCGCGAATTTGCAGGGAGGCGTAAGCATAGGCGCTGGAGTGGACGACAATGTCTTTCTGCTCGCAGATCGCGTGGAGCCGCTTTCCGGAAGTTGTCGAACGGATCAGAATGGTCTGTTGGGGGGCAATTTCAATTTTGGGATTGGGGGTGAACAGGCTGATGTTGTGCCGCGGGACTGGCAGGCACATGCTGTGGCCAATGCCTTCGAAATGATAAATAAGTGCAACTCTTCCCTTAATAGTGCTAATATCGCAGTGAATTCGCAGATTGTATCTCCGCAGATTGGCCCTATAAGTCTAAAGCTGAATGGCTCCATTCAGCATAGGCGGTCATCATTTGGTGAACTGTATGGATATTATGGAAATATTCAGACAACAATTCAGACATCGAGCGAGGTTAGATTTGAAATTTGGGATGGAATTTCGCTTCTTGTCAGACCACAATTTCTTGATAGTAGCAATAGCCTAGCTGCTCTTTCATCATTAAACTATCGTCAGTGGGGCGGAGAAATTGGTCTAGGATATTTCAGTCCGATAGGAAACGCTATTGCACTAACTGTCGGGAGGGAAAAGGCGAGCGGCAAGGAATCTGATCTTATTTCGGTGCAAGGCCAGTTGCTCGATTTTCGGACTGACCTGGTTGACGACTTGATCGCCCTTACCGTGCACTATGTGCCATCCCCGATTTTCCAGATTTCTTCGCGGATCGCCTACGCGAAGCGCGTTGATCATGGCCCGATTCCGGCGGACTTCAAGGGACTGGTCGGCGACTTCACGCTCACTTATGCGCCGCGTGAAGGTATGTCGCTCAAACTGCGCGCAGCGCGGCAATTGTCCTCGCAATCCTATCTTTTTATCAACGGGCAGAAAACTGACATCGTCGCAGGTGAGGCCAATGGCCTGATCGGGCGGCGTATCGCTCTTAAACTGAGCGCGACCTACACAAATCAGAATCTTGGTCAGAGCCTTAACCATAATATTGGGCTTAATAGCGCGTCAGGCAATGGTTCTGGGTCGAATAATCGCTTGCTGTGGTTTTCTGGACAAGTGTCGAGAGACATCGCTGATCGATCGAGTCTTAGCCTTATCGCAAGGCATGACGTGCGTTTCGGAGGAGGTTTCTACCAACCCTACACTGAAAATGCGCTTCGCCTGATTTTCACTTATGGGTTTGGGGGTGTGGCGTGTTCGATGTTTACATGCTGAATAAGGCATGTTCCGGCTTCGCGCGCCGCGCAACTGGTGTCATGCTTCTGGGAGTCGTGGCGCTTTGTGGCTGCCGGCCTTTGGGGCGATCGCAGGACGTTGTGCAAGGCAAGGGCTTTGCCATTTCGCGCGGCGAATTCAACCAAGCACTTAGCGAAGTGCCGGGCGGAACCGGCGCGGGCCAGGCGGTCAAGGACCAACTGCTGCAACGCCTGATTGATGAAAAGCTTCTGGCCAATGCGGCGAAGGCGGAAAGCCTTGATCAGGATAGTGCGGTATTGCAAAGGTTCGAGGCGTCGCGCCGCCAGATTTTAGCTAATGCCTATATACAGAGACTAACAAATGATGTTAGATCGCCATCTAATATAGAAACTGTTGCGTTCTATAAAGATAATCCTGAAGTATTCGCCAATCGCGTCGAGGTTGATGTCGATGAGGTTCTGTTCCATGGAGAGAGCAGCGCGGCCACCGGACTGGCGAAGCAGTATGACAGCGGCGCTCCGCTTGCAGAAATAGCCGCGCGCGCGAGCCATCAAGGCATCGCAGTCGATGCGCGCACCGCGACCCTTACATCTGATCAATTGCCGCAGCAGGTCGCGCGGCAGTTGCCGGCGTTGAAGCCAGGCGTGAACTTTATCTATCCCATGGGCGATGGGGCATTTTACGGACACTTGCGTGCGATCCGGCCAGCACCTCTGAGCTTTGCCGAGGCGCGCCCTATTATTGTCGATGGGCTGACCAAGCGTGCCAAGGCGGTGCTGCTTGAACAAGACATCGCCCGCCTTCGCAAGGCCGCCAATCTTGTAGCCGATTTGGGTTCAAGGAATACGCCAACCAAAGCAGGGGGGGCATTCAATTGAAACGTAAATATCATGCCATTAAGGTGCACCGATCGTCGTTTTTCGCATCATGTGCCATACTTATTGCAGGTTGTCCTGTATTGGCTTTTTCGCAATCCAATGCTAAAATGGAAGTATCTACGACTTTCATATCCGCTGGTGCTTCGGCTGATTACGAGATCGGTCCTGGAGATGTTCTTGGCATTTCCATATACCGTTCACCGGCAATGACTTCGGCGTTTACGGTGAGTGCCGACGGCAGCGTTGCCTTTCCTGAAATCGGCGCGATTGCGGTGTCCGGCCGCACGACGGCTGGTGTCTCCGATATTTTGGAGCAGAGCCTCAAACGCCAAAAAATCTTGGTTGATCCGCATGTGACGGTTACGGTCACACAGCTTCGGGCTCACCGAATTTCGATCATGGGCGCGGTCCAGCATCCCGGTGAGATCTCCGTCGACCGCAAGACCATGACGCTTTCGACCGCGCTTGCCATCGCAGGGGCCAATTTTGGCACAGGCTCGTCGTTGGTGACGATTATCGCTGCGGGCGAGGATGCGTCGCGAGGCACAAGGCGGCAGGTTCTGCTGAATGACATTGTCGCTGGGCTGGAAGATCGTCCAGTGCGTGATGGCGACGTATTTGTCGTGCAAGCCCCGCCGACGGCATACGTCTCTGGAGAAGTTGGTCATCCTGGCGCTTATGCCATCGAACCGGGCATGGCGATCGGTCAGGCGCTTGCGCTTGCAGGAGGCGTTACGCAGCGCGGTTCGACGGGGCGGATCAGGATCATCCGCAAGCTGCCTGATGGCACCACGCAAAGCCTGTCTGGCTCGAAACTGACAGATCCCGTTCGTCCCGATGATCTCATCCTGGTCCGCACGAGAATTTTTTGATGTCAACCTCCATCAATTCGCACTGGCGAGATGTGGCATGCACGTGATTCGTGATGCGCCCCGGGATTATTCGCTTCTTGCGTGCGCGGTTCAAGCCGCCCTGATTATCGCGCGCAAGGGACGGGCCGAGGTCGACAATGTGGGCGATCGCCTGCGGGGTATCCGCAATGGTGATGCCGTGATGGTGGCCGGCGTTTCGTGATTGTGGGGAGCCCAAACTATAACGGCGCGGCGCGGGTTGAGGCGGAGCGCGAGGCGCTGCTCCTGCTCCTGGGCGCGATCGCTCTGGTCGTTGTGCCGACCGTGCTTGACATCGCAGCCACGTTCTGGAGCAGGGCTGACGATACCGACGGGCCACTCGTTCTGGCGGCGTCGGTGTTTGGCCTATGGCGGCTGCGCGGGACCTTTAACTGGCACTGTGCAGCCGCCATCCGAGCCTTGGCGCTGCCTTTTGCCGTGCTTGGTTTGTGCGCCTTCGTTATCGGGCATAGTTTGCGGTTTTATCAACTCGAAGGCGGCGGTGCGGTCTGCTTTACCTGGGCGTGCCTCAGCCGGATTGCAGACCGCCCGGTGGCCGGGCGGGTGAATTTTCTCTGCGCCATCCTGCTTTTCGTCGTGCCTTTTCCCGCCAGCCTTGCCGACGCGCTGCTGGTGCCGATGAAGCTGATGCTGGCCCATGCGGTGGTCACCACATTTTCGGCGATGGGCTTTCCAGTAGCCAGCCATGGCGTATTGCTTTCTATTGGGTTTGATCAACTCGCAGTGGCCGACGCCTGCGCGGGCCTGAGGTCGCTGTTGTCGCTTTGCGCAGTCGGCCTTTTGTTTGTTTACTTTGTCCCGTCGCGCAAGGTCGCCCACCAGGTTGTGCTGCTCGCACTTCTGCCAGTCATCGCGCTGCTGGCGAATTTCGGGCGCGTGAGCCTTCTTGTCTTGATCACGTATTATTTCGGCGCGGACTGGGGGGAATCGGCCCACAATCTCGCAGGCTACGCCGAAGTTGCGTTCACCGTATCCTTGTTCCTGTTGCTGCACCATGTGCTCAACCGGGGCATCCGGTCGGCAGAGCACTGACGTGGCGAGGTCCGAGCCCGTCATTTTTGGTGGTTTGGTGGCGCTGCTCGCCGCCGGTGCGCTTGCCGCCAGCGGCATGATGGCGGCCCGGTTGCGGACAGTTCCTGCAAGTGCCAGTGCAGCGCTCGATCATATCCCGCAACGCTTCGCCGGTTGGCGCGCCATCGAAGATATGGACGGCACGTTGGCCCCCTGGCGCTTTGATGCGTTCGGACATCCAGTAGAAATCTATGACCGCGTGGTGTCGCGTACATACACCGATGCCGCAGGCCATCGTGTAATGCTGATGCTTGCATACCAACGGCAGCAATTTCAGGAAGAGCGGGTCCATTCGCCTGAGCTTTGCTATTTTGCACAAGGCTTCGTCCTGTCCGCTCGCCGAGGCTTGCTTGTCGTCCTTCCCGGAGGTCCGGCAACGGCCCGAGGCTTTACCGGCAATGCCAGCGGACGGCGCGAGGATGTCGTCTATTGGATCCGCACCGGGGATACGCTGACGTCATCCTCGCTGCTGATCCGGTTGCAAGTCCTGTTGTACGCGCTGCGTGGGCGGATCGTCGATGGCTTGCTCGTTCGCGCCTCGATCATCGCAGTGCCGGGTGACGGCCTCGATCCGACATCGCGTCAGGCACTGCTGGCCGGATTTCTTTCAGCGCTCACTTTCAATTCAAGCCGGGAGACCAGGTACATGCTGGCAGGTCCACAGGGGCATGTGCGGTGAGGGGCGGCAGCGTTCTCGTGGCCATCCCGACACTCAATGAGGCGGCGCGGATCGAAGATGTCTATCATCAACTGATCGTGGGATTACCCGATGATCGCCGGGTTCGCTTTTTCGTGGCCGATGGCGGCAGCGTGGATGGTACGCAGGAGATTGTCCGGCGTATTTCGGCCAGCGATCCCAGAGTGCAACTGCTCGCCAACCCCGGGCGCATCCAGTCGGCAGCCGTCAATCTTGTCGCAAGTCAGGCGATGCCGGGCGATGCCTTTCTGATCAGGGCGGACGCCCACACCAATTATCCCGCCGGGTTTATCGACAAGATCATCGAGGCCTTGGCGAGAACCGGTGCCGATTCCGTCGTGGTGCCAATGGATTCTGCGGGGGCCACACCAGTTGCCCGGGCGATTGCCCGGATTTCAGACACGCCAGTGGGTTCTGGCGGCTCGGCGCATCGCGGCGGGCAGCATAGCGGCTTTGTCGATCATGGGCACCATGCTGGTTGGCGCCTCGCCAGTTTTAGGCGGGCAAGGGGCTATGACGAAACCTACACACACAATGAAGACGCCGAACTTGATTGCCGGATTACCCGTATGGGCGGGAGGATATGGCTAGAAAGCCGGGTTCGTCTGACATATTTTGTTCGATCGACGTTTTCAGCGCTGGCACTACAGTATAGAAATTACGGAAAAGGGCGTGCCCGTACTGCAAGGCGCCATCCCGGGTCCATACGTTTTCGTCAAATTCTGGTTATCGCTGGAACTCTTGCCAATATATTAAGTTGCGCGCTGGCATCAGTATTACCATGGATCTTGTGTATTCCGTTCACCTATGTAGTAATACTTGCGATCGTGAGCATGCGCCTGGCTATACGTTACCATGATATTTCGGCCTTTTGGGGTGGTGTGGCTGCTGCCGTTATGCATTTTTCCTGGACCTTCGGCTTCCTTGAGGGCCTCGTCATGAACAGGGCGAAGCCCTGGTCCTGGGCGGACGTTGGTGCAGGCCACCCGCAGATCGAAACCTCGATTGAGCCCGATGATGCCGTCTTGGTGAAGACATCGAGTTCTGACCTCGCAGCGCCACATTGGCTTTAGGGATCAAACCTATGATACCTTATAAACTCCTCTCGACGATCAGGGGCTACCCACGGACGGTGCTGTTGTTTGTCGTCATGGGCCTTGCGGGAGGTGCCATTGTTGGCCAATTGCGGGCCCAATCGCACAAGGCTGTCGCCGAGGTGCTTGCCTCGGCGCTGGCCCCTGCGACTTCAGACCCTGCTGCGCAAAGTGTCGCGATGGCGCCGATGCTGTCGCCCGATTACGTCTCCACCCAGGTGGACATAATCAATTCGGACAGCGTTGCAGCGCGCGCTGCCGAATTGCTGAATCTCGATACTGATGCCAGCGCCATGGCCGCCTACCGTTCGGCAGGTGAGAACGTGCCGCCAAACGTCTATTTCGGCCGAAAATTGCACGATAAACTAAGGGTCGTGCCGTCGGTCGGCTCCCGCGTTATCTCCATCGGATTTTCCGGGACCAGCGGCCAGGCGGCGGCAGACGGGGCCAATGCCTTTGCCAAGGCGTATCAGGATGTCAGTCTGGACATAGCGGTGAACCCCTTGCGTCAGTCCGACGATTGGTATCATCGCAATCTCGACGATCTTCGCCGCCAGTTGGACGATGCTCAGAACAAGCTGATTGTTCGTCAGCGTGAGTTGGGCGTTACGGCTCCGCTTACCACCAGCGCCAGTTCATCTTCGGTGGAACCGGAAGAGGCCAGGCTTACGGCGCTCTCGCAAGGCCTTGCGCAGGCTCAGGCAGCGCAGACCGCAGCCCAGTCGCGCAACGGCGGTGCGGCCCTGCCGGATACGATGCTCAATCCAGTGGTACAGGGGCTCGATTCAGACATCATGCGGCTGGAAGGCCAACGTACCGAAATGGCAACGCATCTCGGGCCCAATGCGCTGGAAATGCGTGAGATTGATGGCCAGATCGCGGGCCTGCAGCGCGAACGAGCCAAGCAGGTTGCCATGGTTTCACGCGAAGTTGCCACCGCCGCCAGTCAGGCGGGCGGTAACGTGCATGAGATGGAAGGCCAATTAGTAGCAGAAAAGTCCAGGCTAATCCACAGCCGGATTGGGCGAGCAAATTTGGGCCTCCTGCAGCAAGACGTCGATGGGCTGCGTCGCGCTTATGACGAACTGGTCGCGCGGCGCGCCAATGCGCGGTTGGCTGGATCGGGCGATCAGACAAACGTCGCCATAATCAGCACCGCCTCGCCGCAGCCGGAGCATGGTTTGGTGGGGGTCATCATTTTCGCACTGGGCGGTGCCTTTGCAGGTTTTCTGGCTGGTGCGATCCTGGCTGTGATCGGCGAATTGGTCGATCCGCGCATCCGCGCACCCGAAGATGTGGAACTGCTGGGCATTCCTAATCTGGGTACGGTGAGCTTCCTGCCCACGGGCGGGCTGTGTTCGCGATTCCGGCTATTTTCCCTGAAAGGGCAAAGGTGAGAACGATGACCACTCCCAATGACCTCACCGGCTCGACGGCGCTGCCCCAATTGACATTGGGCGACGGCCCGTCGGTCGTATTGTGTGATCCGCATGCGCGGGGGGCTGAACAGTTTCGCGCACTGCGCAATACGCTGGCGCTGCGCTGGTTCAAGCACCCGGAAGGGGCCCGCACGTTGGCGGTTGTCAGTCCGACCGAGCATGAAGGCCAGGGCGCCATCGCGGCCAATCTTGGCATCGCATTTGCCCAGGTGGGATACCAGACCCTGTTGATTGACGCGGACATGGGCGCTTCCTCGCCGCATCGGTCGTTCAATGTCGGGGGCAACCTTGGGCTCGCGGGTTATCTTGCCGGCGCGGGTGGGGATGTGCCGTTGTACGGGCTGGACTCCATTCCCAACCTAGCCGTCATCCCGTTGGGAGATGTCCCGATCAATCCGCAGGACTTGCTGGTGGGCGGCATATTTCAAAATCTGCTGAATGACGCCAGGCAGCGGTTTGAGGTTATCCTGATCAACACGCAGCCAATGTCAGTTGCAGGCGATTATCTTTTGATCGGTGCAGATGCCGAAGGCGTGCTGATTGTCACCGTGAACGGGCAGACCCGTGCAAGAGATGCGGAAAAGCTAGCCAACGATTGCAGGGAGTTTGGCATTCGCATTGTTGGGGCCGTAATGTTGGATCTGGCGTAGACCATGACGCGCTTGTGTTGGCTCATTTTGCCTTCGACCCGTGGCCATCAGTTGGATGGGCGCTCTTTGTGCCGCACCACGCGGCGGTGCCTTTCGATATGCGGATCGGCATTCTGATATGTCAAAAACCGTCGTTTCGTATCAAAGTCCGCAAGCGGCATCTGTCGCTGGGAAGCGCTATTTCTACACGTTGGACGCGATGCGTGGCATTGCCGCGATCGGCGTGGTGTGCCTTCACCTCCATCCGCTGCTCGCTCCTTATGACGTGCCGCATGGATACCTCGCGGTGGACTTTTTCTTTGCGCTCAGCGGCCTGGTGATTTCAAGAGCCAACGCGGAGCGCTTTCATCGAGGCCTCACGCTCGGTAAATTCATGTTCTTGCGCCTCGAACGGCTTTATCCGCTTTACATATTGGGCTCGCTGATTGGCGCGGCTTCATTACTGTTGCCCTATGCTCTCCATCCCGAACTACCCACTCCCTGGTTGGTTCTTTCGATTTCTGGGATCAGCGCTCTGCTAATGCTGCCATCACATTGGCCAGATGGGGGCAAGCCCTGGCTTATGCCGCTGAATATCGCGGCCTGGTCGCTGGTGCTGGAGCTTGCGGTAAATTTTCTGTACGCGCTGTGCTGGCGTTGGCTTGGCAGGCGTGGTCTGCCGGCTGTGATTGTCGCTTCAGGCGCGTTGCTGATTCTTGTGGCGTTGGCGAATGGTAATCTCGACTTGGGGGCGACCTGGCCCACCGTTGCAGGTGGCATGGTCAGGACATGCTTTTCCTTCTTTGTCGGTGTGGCCATTGGGCGCGTATCGGTTGCAGAGGTGCGGATCAGTCCGATCGCCCTGCTGCTACCGGCCATATTGTTCCTGACCTTGCTTGCGGGCAATGGGGGTGGGGTGGCCTATGATTTGGTCTGCGCTATGGCAATCTACCCCGCGCTGCTATTCATGGGCGCGCGCTACGAGGCGAGTGGCTGCGAGGCGATCGGCGCTGTGGGACTGCGCTTCCTTGGCACGATTTCCTATGCGCTATACGTGCTCCATGGCCCTGTGCTGGTCATCGCTAATAGGCTGATACTGAAGTACGGCACGCGGCTGGCCTTAGAACGACATATTTCCGCCTTCGCCATTCTGTGTGGACTGATCACGCTTTCGGCTCTTGCCGAGGCCTATTACGATCAGCCGTTCAGGGTGAGGCTGGCGCTGTTGCGTGAGGGCCTGTCCGGTCTGCGCGGCGCGAGGTTGAAACATTCAACGCAATCGGGATGATCGAAATCAAATTCGCAGAAGTATTATCCCAAAAAATATCTTGCAATGAAAGATCAGAAATTTAGCGTAGATTATATATCCTCTCCCTACGGCCAGATGGATCGGGGCGTATGATAGCAAGTTTTTTGCAGTACCTAATGGAAATCCCGTTGCGCTTTCGAAGGGTGACGCGGAGCCATAGTTACGTGCCGCAAATTGATGGAATGCGTTTCCTGGCTATCATGCCGGTCCTATTCTGGCATAGCTGCATTAGAGCCGCGAAAACTCATCCTGAAATATCTGTAACAGAGGCGGTATACTGGCTACCTCATGGCCATGCTGGGGTGGAGCTGTTTTTCTTCATTAGCGGCTATATTATAGCCTATCCGTTCCTCGCCGGACGCCCTCCCGCAATTCGTGCGTTTTATTCACGCCGCGTGCTGCGGCTGGAGCCGCCCTATTTTCTCGCCATGACCCTGGCCTATCTGGTGCTGGCCATCACCGGCTATAAACCAGCCGCAGGAGAGGCGCTGTCGTACCGGGGGGATATCTCTCTGTTTCATAGTCTGCTGGCCAGCCTTGGTTATGTCCATTGGCTTGTCTTTGGCAGTCCTTCCACGATCAATCCGCCAACATGGTCGCTCGAGGTGGAAATCCAGTTCTATCTGTTAAGCCCTTTGTTGTTGTGGGCCTATGGAAAGATGCAATCTTTCCGGTTGCGTGCGCCGATGCTGTTGCTGGTGGCTTTGGCATTGATGGCGGCTTCCGGCTACCTTGATGCGCTCCATGGCAGATATGCCCTGCATCGGTGGACTTTGCTGGGCCATGCCGCACCGTTTCTGGTGGGCATTGTCATTTGTGATTTTGCGGTGTGCCATGATCCGTTCAGCGCAAAGCCAAAGCCGTGGTTTGACCTCGCTTTTTGCGGGGGGATAATCCTGTGGCTCGCGACCGCGATGTTCTGGCTGGATGAACGGGCTGATTTCGGGATTGGGATGGGGCGGGATGCAGCGCGGTTGACAGGGATCGCCGCCATCTACTTCGGCGGGGCCTATGGCGTGTTTGCCCGGCGTTTTTTGGGCCTGCCGTGGATCTCGTTCATTGGCGGCATGTGCTATTCGATCTACCTGATCCACGTCATGGTGATGCAGGGCGTCTATGTGGGGCTGGGGCGTATCCTTCCTCATTTGGGGCTGGGCACATCGTTCCTGGTGTGGTTCATGCTGTTGGCACCGACCTCGATCTGCGCCGGAACCGTGTATTATCTCTTTGTTGAGCGCGCCTGCATGAACCCGGACTGGCCAAAACTGCTGCTGCGAAAGAGCGGTTTTGGTGGTCGAGCGTTAATACAGGGGGAAAAGTCAGGCAGCGCCCCATCCCAAAGGATCGATATGTAATGGATGCAGGCGCCAACTGAGACAGTATATATTATGACTCCTGATATTGATAGTTTCTATAAATTGACATGTCTCGGAGGTATTGGTGCGGAAATTACAAAGACTGCAAGCAGTTCGTGCGATAGCGGCGTCTGCTGTCGTCATCGACCATGTTCTCGGTTTATGTGTCTCTTCGCATGCTCTGCCAGAAACATTCAATACTGTAGACTGGTCGATAGGTCATCTTGGTGTTGATGTGTTTTTTGTTATAAGCGGCTTTATCATGATCAGAATGGCGCGGGACAAGTATGCAGGTATGGCCGGTGCCCGCGCCTTTGTGTGGGACAGGATCTCGCGCATCGTCCCGGTGTATTGGATAGCCATCATCCTCTCGGCACTTTTGATTGGTCGAAATCAGCCTATTTCAAGCGGAAATATAATTAAATCATTGCTATTTATCCCATATTTGGATAAATCTGCAAATTTAATGCGCCCAATTCTCGCGTTGGGCTGGACACTAAACTATGAGATGTTTTTCTATATAATATTTTCCTTATCGCTCATGCTTAGGCGTTCCGCAACGTTCCCAGCTATATTAATTGCGTTGCTGGCTTTGGTATTAATAGGTTCCACCTTTCACACACTGATGCCTTATGCAGAGCCTGAAACTCTGGCGCAATTCTGGACTGACCCCATCATTCTTTTTTTTGGACTTGGTATTGTGATCGGCTTTTTCGAGGACCAGTTGACGGCGCTGCTGCCGGTACCGCCATTCCAGATATTCGCTATTGTTGGTGTGTTGGCCTTGACTGTGGGGGTGTCAGTCATGTCGAAGCTAACCTACCCAATGCCTCTTGCGTGGCAGGCAGGTTACGCATTGGCGTCTGGAGTCTGTGTGTTGCTTTGCATCACCCGACGGGACTTGCCCCCTTCACCATTAACCCGCTTCCTCGTCGCCCGAGGTGACGATTCATTCTGTACCTATGTTTTCCAATTTCTGATTTTATCAGCTTGTTATCCTATCATATACGAACTGAAAAATCGCATCTTTCTCCCATACATTATAGTGTTATTCGCAGTAATCTCAGCGAATATTGTGGGTTGGGCCACAAACACTTATCTTGCGCGCCCCATGACCCGGGCGTTTCGTCGCCCCCATTCAATCGGCCGATGACCGCGGTCGTTCAGGCTCACGCACCCGTCACGCTGGCGTGCTTCAGTTGCGCTGAGGCCGCTGCTCGAAACGCGAACAGAGAAGCGAGCCCCAAATTGGCCCCACAGCGAGTGCCCTGACGTAATGCAAAGTGCATTGATCAGAACCTGGCAAGCCCCTCCCCTTCAGGGGAGGGGGTGCGCTAAGCTCCCAGAATCGCGCAGCAACTCGACTGCGGCCGCCGCTGCACAGGGAGGGGCTATGTCGGCACATAGAACGGACTCCAAACGGGCCGCACCATTTTTTGCACCCAGCGATTTATGTATGATCACGCACGATTTACTGATGCATGTAAAATTATATTGCAGCATAGCCAGCCTGGCGGACGGTATGCTTGGTACTCATGAGGTGAGGTTCCATGATTGACACACAAGCATCTCGTATATCGCGAGTCCGGGTGGCGGATGCCCCACTACTGCCGCCTTCAGGAGACCTGGCCATCGGTAGCTGTGTTGCCCATGCATGCCGCGGAAATGATGGGGATGTGGCCGTGTCGGCGCTATACAAGTTGCTTATAGCCATGACCATTATTCACTTCACGAGTTTTTTATTACTTCCAGATTTGCCTAATATGGTCAGCGCTCTCGTCATTGCGCGTTACATATTATGGCCATTTATTACTATATTATTCGTGATATTTCTTATAAAGAATGGCGTGACGCTGGTGGCTCGCGTCTTGGCCCCGTTTTCGCCATATTTTATTATAGGCGTCCTGTCCGCCTGCCTCAGTGACGCGCCGTTCGATGGCTTGAAGTTGCTGGTATTTTGGTTGCTGGGTACGCTGGCGTCTGTCACAGCCGGCTTGGGATTGAAGTCTGTGGTGGCGTTGCGAACCACATTTTTTGTGTTCTTTTTCATGATATTCAGTTCTCTATTAGCCATTTTCCTGTTTCCCCATTTTGGCGTTTTTAACGGGGCTCAATCCTTCTTGGGGTCGGATTGGTCTGGCCTGTTTATCAATAAGAACGTATTTGGTAAAATTTGTCAGTGTGAATTATTGTTTGCACTCATATTAACAGAAATGAATCGGACACTTCGTCTGTCTGTTTTAGGTTTGGCGTCGTTTTTATTGCTGCACTCTGGCTCACAAAGCGCCTTGATAGTGGCAATATTCCAGTCAGCCTATTGGATTTGTATTCCAATATTGAGGAGGCGAGCACATCCTGCTTGGGTAAAGTCAGTGATTATTCTGGGCACGCTGCTCGCATCTGCATTGGTGATTATTTTGGGCCGCGCGCCGCTGCTAGCGCTGTTGGGGCGTGATGCCACCTTGACGGGGCGCACGGATGTTTGGCAGGTTTGGATCAATCGTGCCATGCAGTCATTTTGGCTGGGCGCGGGGCCGGGATCGTTCACCGGCAATTCCTCCGCCACAGCAGACCTTACGCAAGCATTTTCGCGTTACGGCACGATCTATTCTCCGCACAATATGTACATCGGCGTGTTTGGCGAGGTTGGCATTTTGGGCCTGATCACTTTTACCGTGCCGCTGATATATATGTTTGCGGTGCTTCCGTTCACTCGCGAAGGGCGGATGCCGGTCATCTGCGGGCTACTTGCCTTTACCATGGCGCTGGGCGGGTTGAGCGAAACACAAGAGGTGTTTGGGCTTGGGCTCAATATGTTCCTGTTGGTCTTGGCATATGCGCCGACGGCCCACCGCCCCTCCAAATCGCTGCTCGGTGTGCGGGCTGGCATCTCACATGGGCGCCAAGGTTAGGAATCTGACTAGGAGAGACCGACGGAAATGAGTTGTATGATATCCACCCCGCTGGGCTGGGGGCATAAGCGGTGCCACCAATTCTCATTCTCGGTTCCGGCATATCCGATGGTTATCGAAATCCACCCTGGCCATGTTCACGCCAAGTGTTATCAGTCCATGTTCTTGTTCGCACCATCTTGTCGCAAAGGGGCGTGAAATACGACGTCTGAATATAATTTGATTTACCCCGCATTTTCAACGGAATGGTATTATATTGGACGTCCATAGGAGGATTTGTGTCAAGATCGATGAAATCTGCGCGCCTAAAAGAGTTAGATTCTTTGCGAGGTTTCGCGGCGCTTTCGGTAGTTATATATCATTTTACAACTGGCTATTCAGACCTGATTGGGTGGCGTGAGGGGAATCTTTTTTTGCGTTTCAATTTCGTGCGCGCAGGGATAGCGGTATTTTTTGTGATTAGTGGATTTGTTATATTTTATTCTCTTCAGAATGTCAGAAAGCCGCTTGACTTCCTACTGTCACGAATTTCACGATTAATACCACCCTATTATGCAGCCATGTCAATTACGATATTTATTATTACGGTAGGTCCATTCAATTTTAGGCATGTTGGATTATTAGATATTCCGGCAAATTTGATTATGGCCGCCCCTATATTTAAATCAGCCACGATAGATGGACCTTATTGGACTCTAACAAGGGAGATTTTGTTTTATTTTACTATTTCAATATTCTATTTTATAATTGGCAGAGATCGGGTTTTATATTGCCTGATGGGGTGGTTGCTCCTGTCAATTTCTCTAAATATGTATTTGGAGATTGAGAACTACTACTGGATAACCGGAGTCGGGTCTGCCATTATGCTCGTCACCAATGGTCAGTTCTCCTATTTATTTGTGATCGGCATCGTGCTCTATAAAATTTGGAGCGGTGATCGCAGCGTGGTCGTTATGGTCACGCTCGCCTTGGCTTTGGTGGCTTCGGGATTTTCAGAGTGGCCGAGCCATCACCATTTCTCGCTTGCCAATCTGGGTTCGACACTGGCCTATACCGCGACTGTGGCCATTACCGTGATCTGGCGCCCGAGTGTGCTGCGGTGGCCGGTGCTGGTGTGGTTTGGAACGATTTCCTATTCGCTCTATCTGATCCACGAAACGCTGGGCTTCTACGTTATTCATGTTTTACAATCGAAAAACGTTGACGCCAATATTTGTGTGGCTGTGGCCTGCGCATCGGTGATTGCGGTAGCGGCGTTGCTTCAGCGTTTCGTTGAAGTGCCGGGGCGTGCATGGGTCATGCAGCGCTATCGCAGCATGCAGGTCAAGACGTAACTGCTCAGTGCGCCGGGAGACCGGCAAGGAATGGAAGGTGAAAGTCCATTACGATGAAGGAATAGCAACCCACATCGCCCCCGAGCCGTGCGTTGGGATCCGTGAGGATGTCAGCGAAGGGTCGGTAGGGGAGCATGCGGGCCAGCCATTGAGGCGCGAAAGTTACGAAGTCCCGGATGCCGACACGGTTGAGTACGTGGAAGGCAACACGAGCGCACGCGTTATTGCGAGTGTGCGCTCGGACCAGCCAGGTGATCGTCGATACACTTTCGTCCTTGCCGCTTGAGCGACAGGTGACGATGGAAGGCGCCACGTGGCTTGACCGGCAACTCGTTGGCAAGGCACCCGAGCCGTTGCAGGATGCCGGGTTCGGACGTGATGTGCGCGAGGCATTGGAAGCCCGGCGGCGCTGGCTTGTCGCGCAGGAACTGGCCAGCGAGGAGGACGCTCGCACCTCGTATCGTCCGAACCTGCTTTCCGAACTGTGTCGGCGCGAGGTTGCTGGGCATGCGCAGCAGCTCTCCGGGGAACTAGGGCTGGGCTACCGCGAAGCGAAGTCCGGCGAGGCCGTCGAGGGCGTCTATCGCCGCTCCATCGATCTCGTCTCGGGACGTTACGCCCTGATTGAAAAATCACGCGAGTTTACGCTGGTCCCCTGGCGACCCGTCCTTGAACGCGCCATCGACAAACCCGTATCTGGCATCATGCGCGGCGATGCGATCAGTTGGACCTTTGGCAAGGACCGTGCCGGGCCGTCGTTGTGATCAGCCAAGGATTGTCTTGTCCTCTTGCATCTTTCTGCGTTAGCGGTGCGAGCGCAGCACATTGACACGGCGTAACTATTCGGTGGTCGTATGGTAGCTGGGATATCGTATTGGATCGTGGATTTCCTTGATGGCAGGCACGACGACCGCGATGTCGAGGTAAGCCTCATTCTCGAGGAAGCGTTCTGTCTCGGGTCCCGGCCGCGGCTTGCCAAGGACGGGTAGGCCCTTTTTGTCGACACAATAGATGAGGATCGGGAGCAACAACCCGTGGTGGATGTTGCTGCGATTGAGGAGCGGCTTCCAGTCCTTCATGTTGAGGTTCATCGCGGCGTAGAAGCCTTGGCACCACGGGCGCGGATCGATCCCGCCATCAGCCTTCACGGCAAATTGCGGAGCGTATTCATGAGGCCTGTTGAAGAAGGTCTCGTTGATGCGGTTATGGACCACTGCCACCGAGGCGAACACGGCGAGCTCGAGTTCCGTGCCGTTGGTCAGCACATCGTATGGCAACCCCACAGCCGGACAGATCCAGTACTGCGGATCCGGGAACGGCGGGCCGGTCAACGCGGCGGTCGCAAATCCGTCGAGCGCGGACATCGTGCGCACCAGCGGTCGCCGATTGACCTTGACCGCCAGCCAGGCTTCCAACGCCTCGTCGGGCAGCGCGAGTTTATCGAAGCCGCTCATGCGGCCATGTCGATGTGCGGTGCTGGCGCCGCAGGCATCCAGTTCCACGCCAGGAGCTGGTCAAGATCATTGTTCTTGACCTCGCCCGAGACGATGCGGGTCAGCACGTCGTTGAGCCAGGTAAACGGATCAAGCCCATTCAATTTTGCTGTCTGAAGCAAGGATGCCAGTATTGCCCAACTGCGCGCTCCGCCTTCGTTACCGGCGAACAGACTGTTCCGGCGCCCGATTGCAATTGGGCGCATTTGCCGCTCAATCATGTTGTTATCAACCTCGATGCGGCCATCCTCGAGGAACAGGATCAGCCCGTGCCAGTGGTCGTGGGCATAACGGATATGCTCAGCCAGCGTCGATTTCGCCGAGAGACGCGGAAGTGTTTCGTCGCACAGCGCCTTGAGCTTTTCCATCACCTGCCTGGATCTCTCCTGCCGCACGGCCAAGCGATGCTCGGCACTGGTGCCGCGGATGTCCGCCTCAATCCGATAGATTTCACCAAGCAGTTTGATGAACTGCGCGGTGAGCGGCGATTTGGTACTCTTGTGCAGATCGACGAAGCGGCGGCGCAGGTGAGCGAGACAGAAGGCGAGTTGGATCGGCCCAGCCTCACGCCCGGGTTCTGCAAGGTGCTTGTAGGCGCCGTAGCCATCAACCTGCAGCACGCCTTCATAGCTGCGCAATTGCTCAGCGATCTCAAGCTTGCTTCGTGAACCTGCATGAACATAACAGACACCAGGTGGAGCCGGTCCATTCCAGGGTCGGTCATCAATGCCATGCGCCCAGAACTGATCGATGCGCACTTTGCCTCGGCCCGGTTCAAGCACCGGTATGCGGGTCTCATCGACGAAAATGTGGCGATAGCTATGGATGATGTGGAACTGGCGGTCGAATAGACTTTCGAGCCACCATGCTGCGCTTTTGATCATGCGCGATAGCGTCGAGCGATCGATCTGCAGCCCATGCCCCGAGAGCATCTGGGCCTGCCGGTAGAACGGCAGGTACCAAGCAAAGCGCTGCGAGACGACCCAGGCAATGAACGAGGTCGTCACCATCGAGCCTTCGATCATTCGGCGCGGCGCGGGCGCCTGGACGATCGCGCCTTCACATGCCCGGCATCCGTACTTGGGGCGAACGGTGACGATGACGCGCAATATGGCGGGCACGATGTCGAGAGCTTCGGTCTCGGTCTCGCCGATCTTGTGCATCGCGCCCTCGCAGCAGGGGCATTGCGTGCTGGCCGGTTCGATCAATTCGGTGACGCGGGGTAAATGCTTGGGCAAGGCGCCGATATTGCGGCGGGCTTTGCGTCTGGCCTTGGGGGCAGGATCGTCGTTGGCTGCTGGCGGGGTTGGAGGGGTGGAGCTCAGATCGCCCAGATCGAGGCAGCCCTGTTCGTCGAGAACGATCCGCGCCTTTTCCGAACGCGAGCCGAAGAGCATCGCCTTGTAGGCGTTCAGCTGGCGGTCTTTTTCCTCCAGCTTGGCCTCCAACTCGGCCACCCTGTGGGTCATGGCTTCAAGCGCTTTTGCCAGATTTTCCGGGGTGTTCGTCACCCCCGATTTATAGCCCAAAACCTGCACGAAGCCCAGTAAAATAACGCTTTTCAGCCAGAAAGCTCAGGCTTTTTGACCGGGGTTTGCTCAAGCCGGCGCCAGTCCATTGCGCCCAACAACAAGACCATCTGCGCAGACGTCAGCTTGATTACCCCGTCCTGAACGGGTGGCCAAATGAACCTCCCAGCCTCAAGCCACTTGCTCATCATGCACATTCCTGAGCCGTCAAAGTGCAAAAGTCGCAAGCGATCTGACCGCTTCGAGCGGAACACAAACACGTCGCTGCCGTAGGGATCACGGCCCAACTCATTGGCAACCAGCGAAGCCAATTTGTTGACCCCCGCGCGAAAATCGATCGGCCCGGTTACCAGCACGACCTTGAGGTCGCTGCTCCATCCCATCGTCATGGGCGCAGGGCGTCGAATACGGTTCGCAGCACACTGCCGTCGACCCTGCCGCGCACCAGAATGCGCGCGCCGCCGATCTCGATCTCCAGATCGCTTCGCGCTGCAACCGTCCCGTCATCCACCTCGAGCGGCACCATCGTAATCGCATCCATTGCTCCCCGGTCCCGGACCGTTCGACGCCAGTAGTGCAAAAGACCAAGGCTCACGCCGTGACGGCGCGCGACAGCGGAAATATTGGCGCCAGGCTCAAAGCTTTCCTCCGTAATCCTTGCCTTCTCCTGCGCAGCCCATCTGCGGTTCGTGCGCTGTGGTCCCAAGATCGTGCCGCGATCCAAACCTGAATTGGAACTGTGCGGCACGCTGTCCCAATCCGCATTCGCACCCTGTGCCGCATGGTTCAAATCACCCTGCGCACCGTCCCTCTCGTCGTCGAGCATCAGCCAACATCCCGCTACCCATTCAGAAGGTACCGACTCTCGACCACCGGAAACCGGCTGTCCATGTGGGGTGCTCGCACCGCTAACGCTTGTCTGGCCGCTCTCCTAATCGACGGG
>Ga0302155_10001089_pt1 | contig 20000 bp, 23 predicted proteins | sample I_Bog_N3_1_FD_193508 | JGI IMG/M metagenome (GOLD analysis project Ga0302155, IMG submission 193508) | Peat permafrost microbial communities from Stordalen Mire near Abisko, Sweden - I_Bog_N3_1 | ecosystem: Environmental > Terrestrial > Soil > Wetlands > Peat | place: Sweden: Abisko, Stordalen...
CTCTGGGTCGCCGATCTCACCTACGTGAAAACGCACAACGGGTGGACCTACGTGGCCTTCATCATCGACGTCTTCTCGCGGGCCATCGTGGGTTGGCAAGCCTCGACTTCGTTACGTAGTGATTTAGCGATTGACGCGCTCGAGATGGCGATCTACTCGCCAACAAGCGGGACCTGTCCGGCCTCGTCCATCACAGCGACCGCGGCGTTCAATATTTAAGTATTCGTTACTCCGAGCGACTGGGCGAAGCCGGTGTCGTCGCATCAGTTGGATCACGTGGCGATAGCTACGATAATGCGCTCGCTGAATCCTTCAACGGTCTCTACAAAAACGAACTGATTCACCGAAAAGGACCCTGGCGCAACGTCGAACACGTCGAATGGGCGACATTGAACTACGTGGACTGGTTCAACAACCGGCGAATCCACGAAGCGCTCGACTACGTGCCGCCGGCCACCTTTGAGGCTCACTACTATGAATCCAACGAGTCAGATCGACTGGCCGTTTTGGAAACGATTTAGTCTCCCGAATACCCGTCGCGATTCATGTGATCTCGAGTTTCATCTACCTTGTGCCACCATTGAGATATGGATTTAGGCCCCAAGTACAATTCGTCACTGTCGTGAGTATCCAACCGGACGCTTACGCGAGCCGAAAAATCCTCTTGATGGTGGGGGAGTTGCACTTACGCGGATATCAGCGTCTTCGAATCCTGCCGTACATGGCCCCGTCGGGTACGTCGTGGCGTTGCGCGATCGGTCCCGCTGCGCTCTTCTCAAAAGATGGACTGGAGCTTGAAGAATCAGGAGAATTCGGCGTGAAAACCGTCTCTTACACGTCTGCCTCCGATGCTGAGTATTTCAACTGGACTAACGCCCAATACGAGACTCCGAGCGGGCTGGCGCGTTTGTTCATTGAGCGCCTTCCTCAGATTGTGACCGCTGCCAAAGGCTCGGACTGGACATACGTCGGCTGGTACGTCGAGATGCTTGGTCTCACCTATCCAAATCATTTCCCCTACGCGTTCGCCGATTGGGATGGTCCTGAAGAGCGGAAGGACAATGCGTCGAGTTGGCGAACGATCACAATCGGCGAAGACAATGGCATTGAAGTGCGAGTCCCCGTGCCACCGCCAAACCTTTAATCTCGTACTCGGAATTATTGATTTAGGTGGCTAAACCGTGGGAGAGGTCACCGTGGCAAGCAAACCGACGGCAGCGCCCTCGTCACCGCCGCGCTGATCCAACTTCTGTTTTCAAGGGCATCGACCCACTACGGACTGCTTCTGCCGGGCGCATGCACTTTGGAGATGTGCCATCAGGCGCCATCACATAAGCACACTGGAGCGACGAACTTTGCAAGGTACGTGTTGGTCGGGCAAAGTGTTTGCACAAAAGACATAGTTTCCACCGGCGAGGAGAAGTCGCCACCGAACTTGATATCGAATTCTCCCGTTGCTGATAGCAGCGGCTTCAATGAGACGAAGCGGATCGTGATTCCAGATCCGCATCACTCGATCTCCGACCTCGAAACAAGCAATTCCGTCAGGAGACACTTCGATCAACCTTCCCTCCTGGGGAGGGTGCTCTAAATCGTTCGCGCCTTTGAAGATTTGAATCCAGTGGGGATGATGACCCGCTGAGTACAAATCACATGATTTGGGCGCCCGAATTCTTGACACATGACCTCCATCGCATGGCGTTCGCACCATTGCCTTCCGGCTGGTTGCGGCGACGTCGTAGGGCCATGTCCCTCGATCGCTCTTGATGTTGTCCCAACTTTAGATGGAAAACTCGACCGGTGACTAAATATCTTCTACATAGGAGAGCTCAATAGGAAGCTGCACGAGTTCGGTGCCTGATAAATAGTCTTCGCCAAAATTCAACACACGTTTAGCGCCCACTTGGCGCCCATTGCAGAGAGGAACCAAAAAATATTGTCCAACTGAATTTTTTTACTATGCCCTCTTCGTGCCGAAAATGTCATCCGGCTCTTGCGCTGATTGCTGTTGGAATCAGCCCAGAGTACCTTGCACTAAATTCAATCAACGCGCTAACTGAGTTTGGAATTGGCAGTGCGTAGTTCCTTGAGCGATTGATGAGCAATTTCGCGGAACGCGGTAGGGTTCGCGGATTTGGACCAGTCGCTTTGCGCTCGCTTGAGTGCGAGAACTCCAAGTTCAGCTGCGAGACTTGCGGTCATATCGTCAACGCCTCGATTCTCGAGCGCTTTTGCGAACGCGTTGGTCAAGCCGAGACGCTTGAGCGCGTCACGCTCTTGGAGCTCACTACTCGCCGCGATTGCTGCCTCCATACGCTCCCCGAGATCTCGCCGTTCGGGGACGAAGGCCGTCGATGCGGCATCGAGAGCCGCAGCCACGGCCTCGAGCGGTGATGCAGACACCGGTGCTGCCGCAATGCCCTCTTCTATGAGTTTGCAAAGGGTGTCCTGGCCGGCGGCCAGCACCTCACGCTTGTCAGGGAAGTAACGAAAGAAGGTACTTTTCGTCAGTCCGGCTCGCTCAGCGATCTCGGCAACAGTGGTGCTGTCGTATCCCTGTTCACTGAATAGGTCTAAAGCAGCACGGACCAACCGCTCTCTCGCTTCGGGTTCCCACCGACTCATCAGCAAAGTCTAGTGATGATACAAAGTCCCATCACTATGCTACTGTGATGGGACTTTGTATCATCACTTCGGTTCACAGAAGTGATTCGGCCCATTAAAGAGAGGTTTTTCATGCGTATCTTTGTTACCGGCGCATCAGGATGGATTGGCTCTGCTGTCATTCCTGAACTCATACATAACGGACATCACGTCATCGGGCTAGATCGTTCTGATGCCTCGGCCAAGATCGTCGCCCAAAGGGGTGCCGAGGTGTTACGCGGCGAGCTTAGTGACATTGGTGTATTGCGCAAGGGAGCGCTCGAAAGCGACGGCGTGATTCACTTGGCCTTCGTCGTACCCAGCATCAGCGAAGCGGCAACAACAATCGATGCCAAAGCCATCGAAACGTTCGCGAAGGCACTCACCGGAACGGGCAAGCCAATTCTGATCACTGGCGGGACACTCGTGACACCAGGTCGAACCTCGAACGAACGCGACGAACTCATCGCAGCTGGGCCAATCGCGGCGCGCATCGACAACATGAAAATGGCTCTTGCTGCAGCGGAGAATGGCGTTCGGTCCTGTCTGGTCATGTTGCCCCGCTCTGTTCACGGGCAAGGAGATCGCCATGGCTTCGTCCCCCAACTGATTGCCGCAGCCAGAGCCAAGGGAATTTCGGGTTATGTCGGCGGTGGAGCCAACCGCTGGCCCGCAGTGCATGTGAAAGACGCTGCGACGCTGTACCGGCTCGCAATCGAGAAGGGTCCCGCTGGCGCGGTCCTTAATGCGGTCGGTGATGAAGGCGTGCCCGTGCGTGAGATCGCAGAGGCCATTGGTCGGCACCTCGAACTACCTGCGCGCTCCCTGCCCGCCGAAGAGTTCAGCGGCATGCTGTCGCACATCCTCAGCGCCGACATGCCGGCGTCAAGCACCTTCACGAGGGAGCTCCTCGGTTGGGAGCCCACACACGTCGGCCTCATCGAGGACATCGACGAAGGCCACTATTTCTCCTGAATTGGCGACGCCAAACTAAGAACGCAATTTCGTTTCTCCTCGACCGCCTTCGCGTGATGTCAGCAGCCAACGGCGTAGTTGATGGCCGTGCAGACTCTGCGCATGACCTCTTCATCAACTCGACCGAGTGGACCCGTGAGAGAGCTCTGGAGAACGGTGTGAAGACCATCGCAGTTGACGACCGAGCGTTGGTTGATGCCTGCATCGTCGTGGTCGAAATCGACCTCCGCTGCAATGCCCCTTATCGTTGTTGAGATCTCGGCGACGGTTGCGAGAGCCCGCACGTCAATTACTTCTGATCGAGTGAGCAATAAAACTGGTCGGCGCTTCTGGCCGACCTCGGCCAGCCAGATCTCGCCTCGCCTCACGTCTGACTCCACACTTCGACTTCTGTCCAGAAGCCATCAACGCTCTCTGGATATTTTTCGTACGCTTCTCGGTCTGCCTTTTCTAGGGCAACTCGAACGGCGTTGGCTACCCCTTGGCGGGCCGCAGCCGAAATGTTCACTCCGAGGGTGCGAGCGCGCTCGGCGAGATCATCATCCATGGTGAAGGTCGTGCGCGAAGTTGACATACAAATATGCTATCAGATAGTGATGGTATAATTGCTGTCACTATATCGTCCTCGTGGTGAGCATCGGCGTCAAGCCAGCCTCACGAAAACGACCTGCTTCCCAAGCTGAGAACGCGAGTTCGATTCTCGTCGCCCGCTCCAAGAAAATAATAACCATCCTGATGAGTGATGGTTAATGCTCAACGGGCAAACAAGGACAGATACTTTAATTCGATTCCTCTGAGTTCATTTTTGAACTCAGAGTGCCCAAGTAGTGCCCACGGAGTGCCCAGTTTCGTTTTCGGTTGAGAGATCCATCGCGAGCTTGACCAACGAAACAAGTGAGTCGACACTGTCGCTTGAATGTCGAATTCGTTTTGAGCAAATTATGCGCGTTCGACTCTCAGCAAACTCAGCTGAGAGCACCCGAGAGCAATGCTTCGAGATAGTTGTTCCGTCGCCAATGTCCACTGCTAACTAAGACGGGCTCTTTCAATCAATCTCATGATACTTAGAACCGTTGTGATTCAAGTCTTGCTTGACAACGACTCATCGAGGCCGTACAATGGCCGTACAACGAGAATGACAGGGGAGAACAATGGCGACCTCCATCCGAACCAGGGACAAGCGACTCGAGGTCAGGACAACCCTCGAAGAACGCAATCTAATCAATCGTGCGGCCGAGGAGGTCGGGACCGACCTCACTTCCTTTGTCGTCACAAACCTGGTGGATGCCTCGCGCCAGGTCTTGGCCGATCGTGACCACTTCGTACTCTCGAGCGAAGCGGCGAAACATTGGGACAAAATGAACAATCTGCCCGCGCGCGAGCTAGATAGTTTGCGTCGCCTCATGAATCGACCTTCGCCGTTCACCGAGTGAGCCCTCTGTATCGACCACCTCGCCCAATTCTGACGACAGACAATGTCGACAAGTTCAATTGCGCTTCAACGGAACAGACTCAGTGGCTTCGTCGATACGCGAAACAGTCAATGTCGACGGGCACGACTCGGGTATTCGTGGTCACCACAGAGGACAATTCGACTGTCATCGCCTACTACGCGTGGTGTATGGCCCAACTAGATCTCGCGGCAGCACCGGATCGGCTGAAGAAGGGTGCTGGCCGGTATCCACAACCTGTGGCACTTCTCGCTCGACTCGGCGTCGACTCTGGACATGTCGGTAAGGGGTTGGGTTCCGGTCTCTTGGTTGACGTCGTCAGTCGTCTACTCACGCTGAGCGACGACATTGGTTGTCGGGGGCTATTAATTCATGCGGAGAGCGAAGTTGCGCGCGCCTTTTATCTCCACCTCATTCCGGAATTGCAGCCGAGTCCCACTGACGATCTACATTTGGTTCTTCTCTTGAAAGACGCCCGTCGGTCGTTGATCGGTGAGTGAAACCAACTTCCTGAACATCACGTAGCCGAAGACGAACCCGAGCAGTCAGGGCACTGTTACAAGGATCGCCTTTCCGTCACCGGCTCGAGTTAAGCCGACGTACTCGAACGCAAAGGTAGGAAACCTACTTCCGCCGCCGTAGGTTCCACCTTCAACGATGCGTTTGGATTACAAGGAGTGCCCATGGAGTGCCCGCGATGAATTCGGTCAGTTCAATATCGAAGAAATATGACCCTTGATCAGGTATAAATTGAACGTTAATCTCGCGCGTACATCCGCTTCCCAAGTTGAGAACGCGAGTTCGATTCTCGTCGCCCGCTCCAACGGAGTAGATATCAACCCTGATGAAAGGGAATAAACGCGTTGTGGCTAAATCGGAGTCCAACGTTATTTTCGTCTTTTTGGGTTCGTTGTTTAGGTCAGTAGTGTCCACCCAGAGCCCAAAATCTTCCTGAGTTTAATGAATCTTCGAATGCCTGACGAAGACAGCAAGTCATCCACCGTTGCCAAATGAAACGCGAGTTCTTTCCGAAACTCTTAAGCACGAGTGCACTCAGCAAACTCGCCTGAGGACGCCACCAACGATCGAAATCGAACTTCGAAAGAAGTACTGCGTTGCTCGCCGGCTGTCCCTCATCCTCGCCAAGAGATACTTCGCGACCAACGACCGGATCTCGCTAGAGGAAGTCAATGTCAAGAGAACCGAACCGTACGATTCGGCTACTCACTTCTAGAGTGTGTCGTCAATTCGTGACAAGGTACTCATTCTCCACAACTAACCGCAACATCTAAGGCAGCGCAGATCTCACGCATCCGTCCGTCGCTTAAGCGTCCGATTCTTTCCGCGAGAATCGAGATCGAGACGCTTTCGACCGAATCGAGGTTGACTCCACAGCGGCGACCAATTGGATCCTCGCCGGGCTCGAGGATGACTTCGCTTGGGAGATTACGAATCGTCGTCGTGCAAGGGGCGATCAACGTGCGCTGCAATCTCAGAATTGCCGCATCGTGCGACATCACAACGACCGGTCTTCGTTGAATCTCCGGTACCTCGCACCACCACATTTCACCCCTCAGGGGCGTTGGCATCACGAGGCAGCTACGCCAGCACGAAACTCGGCGAGGTTGCCCCATTCGTCGGAATCATCGATTGGGAATTCGCCGTACCCAGCGTGAGCACTGTCGATCTCACGTGCACGATTACGAGCGACGAGAGCGATGAGAGCTTCGTCAAACAGCGTGGCGTCGTTCACGTTCGCTCGTAGGCGCCGAGCCTCTTCCAAGAGTTCGCCATCCACCGTCGTGCTCACCCGTGTCCTAACCATGCCATAAGCAAAACATAGTTATGCGCCAAGTCGCACGCTACTGGCACAGTTGGATCTCGACGAGAACCCGGGTTGGTCCTTTTCCAGTCAAGACCGGTTCCATGTCGAGTTCACGTATCTCTCAAGTCCGTCGAGGATGAGGTCAAGGCCAAACTCGAACTCACTCTCTTCCTCACCCTCTGGCGTATTCATATGCACTGCGGCGTGCTCGACGAGGTAAGGGAAGGTGTCGGGATTGAGCTGACGCATCAGGGTGTCGATGAAGTCGGGGGGGGAGTCTGCAGGGAGGGCGTGACCGAGTTGCCAGATCGTGAATCCAAGAATGTGGCTATCGAGTGCGTGGTAGCCCCTCGAAGCCGCCTCGGGCGTGAACCCAGCATTACGGAGTCTCGCGAGGATCGACTCGATGTAACCCATTCGCGCGGAGACCATGCGAACTGAAGTCGGTGCGAGAACGAGCCGGGTCGCCCAAGGATGACGAAGCAGAGCCTCATGAGTTGACACCGCCGTCGCTCGCACGTCCGATCGCCAGTCACTGGCGGCGGGCACGAGATCAATCTCGTTGAGCACGAGGTCCACGATTCCGCTGAGGATATCGTCCTTGTCCTCTACGTAGTTATAGAGCGACATCGCCTCGACACCGAGAGCTTGTCCGAGTGCACGCATGGTCAGGGAATCAAGTCCCATGCTGTCCGCCATGTCGAGGGCGGTCCGCAGAATCCGGTCCCTGCTGAGCGGGGTCCTCGTTCGATGTGTTCGTGGCTGGCGTGGCACACTTGACATACTTACACAGTATGAATTAGTATACGATGTAAGGATACGGCGTAAAGAAATCCTCCTCCATGGTGAAGGGATCAATGATGAAGGCAATTCGGAGAACTGTATACGGACCAGGTGAGAGCCTCTCGTTCGATGAGATTCCGACGCCGGAGGTAGGAGACAGCGATGTCCTCATGGAGGTGCACACGAGTTCCGTCAACCCGTACGACTGGCACCTGGTCCGCGGCGAGCCCTACCTGTTGCGAGTAAGTGCTGGCTTTCGGCGTCCGAAGAACCCGGAGGTGGGTATCGATGCAGCGGGCACCGTTATCGCCGTCGGCGCGAAGGTCACGCGGTTCGAACCCGGTGACAAAGTCTTCGGTCTCGCCAGGGGAGCCTTCGCCGAATATTCCGCCGCAGATGAGAAGCGCCTCGTATCCAAGCCCGACGCTTTGACTTTCGAGTCAGCGGCGTCTCTTCCCTGCGCTGGAAACACCGCCCTCTTGGCCGTTCGAGACAAGGGACAGGTCGAATCAGGAATGTCGGTCCTCGTCAACGGCGCCTCCGGAGGTGTTGGCTCCTTCGCAGTTCAGATCGCGAAGTCACTCGGTGCCGAGGTGACCGGCGTGTGTAGCACGAGGAATGTTGAATTAGTGAAGTCAATCGGCGCCGCCGAGGTCATCGACTATTCGCATGATGATTTCGCTCGGCGGTCCCGGCGATATGACGTGGTCGTGGACACGATTGGGAATCGAACCCTCAGCGACCTTCGTCGCGCACTGAAGCCGCGGGGAACGCTCGTCGTCGCGGGTGGAGGAAGTGGGAAGTGGTTTCGACCAATAGCGCTGTCATTGAAAGCGGTAGTTGTCTCACCCCTCGTTCGCCAGCAGATTCGAAGCGTCATGGCGGTGGTCACGCCGGAGAACCTTGAGACGTTGTCCACGCTCGTGCTGTCAGGCGACGTCGCTCCTCTCATCGATCGGACTTACCCGCTGCGTGAGACGCCAGCGGCAGTGAGTTACGTGGAAGAAGGTCATGCGCGAGGGAAAGTCATCATCACCGTAAGCTGAGCTGGGCGAATCAACGCTTGTGCCCCTAACAACTTCTTCGCAGCGCGCTGGGTTTGGTGTGAACCGAAATCCTCTGGCGCGCCGAAGGTTGGACCGCCGTCGAATTAACCGCGACGATTTTCTTTTTCTTTTCCTGTACATATAGCTACCAGGTCGGCGTGGCCCAGTGCCGATTCGACGATCCAAGTTTCCAAGTGGCGCAGCTACCTCCGAACTTCGTAGTATCCAAAGCCCAATCGGCGCACCAAATCGTCCTAGTTAATGCTCATTGATCATGGTTTCTTGCATCCATGTTTTGAAGGTTCATCCACTTCCCAAGTTGAGATCGCGAGTTCGATTTTCACCGCCCGCTTCAACTGCGCTTCAGCGAGCGCTCGATCCGTGCCGATTTTGTCGCTCCAACCCCGGTGCGCCGCCCTTCCACGGTTCGATGCGATTACGCGGATGGCTTGTCGAAGTAGTGACCTTGCTCGAGATCGTCAATGAGCCCGGGCTGGGTCGGCTGCCATCCCAGCATCTCGCGAGTTCGCGCGCTCGAGGCCGGACTATCGGCTGCGAGGAAGCGGGCTAGCCACGTGAAATGCTGGTCCGCGTCTTCGGGTGAGATCGAGACTACGGGGAGGTCGAGGTGTCGACCGATGACTTCGGCGACGTCACGAATTGGAACACCTTCTTCGGCGACGGCGTGCAACGTTGAACCCGTCGGTGCCCCCTCCAGCGCCAGATGAAAGAGCCGTGCGGAATCGAGTCGGTGCACCGTTGGCCAGCGATTTGAACCGTCACCGATGTAACCAGAGACGCCCTTGTCGCGTGCGATGGCAACAATTGTCGCGATAAAACCATGGTCGCCGTCGCCGTGATTGGTCGGAGGCAGACGCATGACAGACGAACGAACACCTCGTGAAGCGAGGGAGAGTACGTACTCCGCTGTGGCCCATCGAATGCTCGGGCCCTCGTCGAAAATGGGCGCCGACGGATCGTCATAGTGTCCATCAAGTTCGGTTGCCACCCGACCTGGTGCGAGCCCGAGGGTTCCCGAGGCGATGACGAGGGGATGATCCGAACCCGCGAGAGCTTCGCCAAAGACTTCGACGGCGCGCCGATCGGCATCGGCAGCCGCCTGGAAGTTACCGGTGAAGGCGAGGTCGTGCTTAAAGGCGAGGTGAATCACACCGTCTGACTCATCAGCGGCACTGCGCAGACTGTCGAGGTCGTCCAGGGAGCCACGATGCACCTCGGCACCGGCGGCGATCAGAGCGACGGCCGAGTCATCCGAACGTGCGAGCCCGATGACCTGATGGCCCGCGCCAAGAAGTTCTGGGACCACGGCAGAGCCAATCCAGCCAGACGCTCCGGTAACAAGAACACGCATAGGTAACCTCCAAGCGATTGCCCTTTCGCCTACGGTTAAGCGACCAGGGAGTGATGTCATTCACTGACATGACCTTAGCACACGATGTCACTTACTGTCATCAGGTACCATCAAGGCATGAGCCGGTGGGAGCCAAACGCACGCGGTCGGCTCATGCAAGCGGCACTCGAGCTTTACGTCGGCCAAGGTTTTGATCAAACGACGGTGGCCGAGATCGCCGAATTGGCAGGGCTAACGGAGCGGACGTTTTTCCGTTACTTTGCCGACAAGCGCGAGGTGCTGTTCTGGGGTGCTGGCGCATTGCAGGAACTCCTCGTGAGCACCGTCGCCGATGCCCCCGAGTCAGATGCACCAATCGTTGCAATCAGTGCGGCCATTCAGGCAGCCGGGGCCGTGTTCCAGGAGCAGCGCGAAGGCGTCTTGTTGCGCCAGACCGTCATCGCTACGAACACCGAACTCCAGGAGCGGGAGTTGATCAAGCTCGCGTCACTCGTCTCAGCGATGGCCGGCGCATTGCGTCAGCGCGGTGTCGCAGAACCCAGCGCGAGTCTGAGCGCTGAGGCGGGGATCGCAGTTCTAAAGATTGCCTTTGCACGCTGGATCGGTGAAGCCAACGAGCAAGATCTAGCGCAACTCATCCGAGCGTTGTTCGTCGAACTCAAGATCGTCACCGCGAGCTAAGAACGTAGGTTCGATCGTCGTCACCTGGTCCCAACGACATCAGAGGTTCATCGGGACCTGAAGAGCTCTACGCCAGGTCGGTACACTTTCAAAATGACCCAACCCGAAAATTCTTCTTCAAGAGTGGACGTGCGCGGAACCTCCGGTGCGACTTTTCCGAACCCCGGACGTGACGTGCAGCGCGTCGGCACTGCCAACTTCTTGGGTCAGGATGTCGCTAAGATCCACGGACCCGTGTGGGCCGTACTCGGCAACCTGGGCGACAGCCAGTGTTACCTGGGAGTCCAGGAAAAGGTGCACGCCGTGCAGGCTTCCATGTCGCGTCGAATCAAACAGGACGACCGAGCAAACCGGCTCATTCCTCCTGCCTTCACCATTGGCGTGTCCGATGGGCAACTCAACGGCACTCCAGAAATGCGCTTTTCTCTCATCGGACGAGAGCTCGTGAACGACGCGGCTTCTACGCACCTCGCCGCGAATCAAATCGAAGGAATGATTGCGGTCGTCGCCTGCGACAAGCCGCCGGTCGGCACGGTGGCGGCGCTCCTTGAGCACAATGTTCCCGGGGTGATTCTTTCTGATGGATCAATCAAGCCCGGCATTAATCCACGGACCGGTGATCGTATTGACCTGGTGACGGCTTTTCAGTTCGCCACGAACCCCGACGAACAAGCCCGGACCGAGGTCACGCTTCACGCGTGTCCGGGCCAGGGTAGTTGTGGAGGCATGTTCACCTACAACACCATGCAGACATTCATTGGTGTTGTAGGTCTCGAGCCACTCCACATGATCGCTCCACCCTCGGACGATCCCCGTCGTCTCGAGCAGTTCCCAGATGAACTCGTCGACTGTCTCGTGACGATGACCATCCGCGACATTCGCCCACGAGATATCGTCACGCCCACTTCGCTTCGCAACGCCCTTATCGTCACGATGGCCATGGGTGGTTCGACCAACGTCATGCTGCACAGTGTTGAGATCGCCCGTGCCGCAGGAATCGACTTGTGGAAGGACGTCCTCAGCCAGGACGAATTCAATGCTTTGTCTCATCACTTGCCCGTCATTGTCAACATGCGTCCGTTCGGGACGTACTCCATGGTCGACGTTGACGGCGCTGGCGGACTTCCTACGGTCGTAAACGAGTTAATGATGGCCGGTTTCCTCGACGGCAGTGCCATCACCTGTACCGGCGAGACACTCGCTCAGCAGATTGATCGCTTGGCTCCCCCGCCCGCTGATCACGAAGTGATCTACTCAGTCGCCCAACCATTCAAGAGCACCGGTGGGCTTCGATTGCTGCGCGGGAATCTGGCCCCGGACGGAGGCGCCATTTTGAAACTCGCCGGTATCGAAAGCGGAATCGCTGACGGGGTTTTCACTGGGAGGGCACGCGTGTTCAACGGGGAGCGGTCATTGATTGACGCACTCGACGAACGGCCCGATGAGTTTCATGACAACGACATGGTGGTGATTCGCTACGAAGGGCCACGCGGTGCGCCAGGAATGCCTGAGATGCTCGACCCCACGTCGAAGATCACCTCCTTGTGTCGCAAACGTGGCATCACGATTGCCTTGATGACGGACGCTCGGTTCTCGGGTGGTTCCGTCGGATTGGTCATCGGTCACGTCGCACCAGAAGCACTACTCGGAGGACCCATCGCCCTCATAGAAGACGGTGACACCATTACGGTCGACATCAACGAGGACCGACTCGATTGCCTTCAACTTGACGACGCGAAGACCTTCGAAAGCCGTGCTGCCGCGTGGGAGTCACGGGTTCTTTCCAACGGTGGACTCCACCCCGACGCCGTCAAGGTCACGCATCGGGTTCTTATGCGAATGCGCAACACCGGTCTTCCGGCCCTGCTTGGCGGAGGCATGTCGTCAAGCTGATTCCCCGAGGACCCAGACTGACGAATTCGCAGTTTTCGGCCGTACGTCAGCTTTCGTGGCTGGGCACGCAGATTCTAATCTCGTTGTTCGATGCATTTAACCTTTAATCAACGTCAGTTACGTGATCAAGATATGGCGCTGTGCTCTAACGGGGCTTCGAAAATACGACGACCTCGCCGTCGAGGCGCGACCATGCGACCGTCGAGATTCTGTCACCCTTGTCCGCTTGTCCTGCTTGATGAACCAACCTGGATTATCAACATCAGAACTCGGAATGCACCTTCTTTCCCATCGCCCGCCCGCATGAAGTAGGCCAATTGCGTTCAGACGCACGGAATTCGCCCTACTTGCTGGTGTCCTCCTCAAAGCCGATCAGCCAGTGGAGCCCATAACGATCAATGACCTGGCCGTCGAACGCTCCCCACGGCCGATGCTGAAGGTCGTCAACGACCTCGCCACCTTCAGACAGGCGCGCGAACCATTGACGAAGTGTCGCGGGTTCGGAAGTTCCGAGCAGGGACAGCATGAGCCCCTCGGCATGAAACGCCGGCTCCTCACCGCCCACGTCTGCGGCGTAGAGGGAAACTGGCGAATTTACCAAGTAGCCGTGTGCGATGGCGTCAGCCGGGCCATCAGTACGGCTGAATTCAGCGAATGAATGCAATTGGGTCGCACCCCCGAACACGCTGGCGTAAAACGTCAACGCGTCACGCGCCTGTCCTCGGAAGTGAATGTACGGCGTTGGACCCGTCACGCGACTGATCCTATAGGGCAAATCTCAACCTGATCTGATTAAACGTCGAGGTTGCTGGCAGTGTCCCCGCACGCCAGAGCTGACCCTCGAATAGATCGTGGCCACAAAAAATTGCTTCGTCGACCGTAACATGAGTCACTCCAGTCGCCACTTTTCTTTAGATCTTTGGAGTTTTCGAGCCTGAAACTTATCCACGAATGCCCGTAAAATATCGGTATGTTGTCGATGCGGGAAGGCAGCGCCGTAAAGGGGGGATTCTCATGACTGATCGCGTTCCACTCAATCCGTTTGAGGAGCGTTCTCTCGACGAAGAGCGGCGGCACCGAAAGCAACGCCTGGCAGCAGCGTTTCGTATCTTCGGCAGACTTGGCTTTGACGAGGGAGTTGCAGGACACATCACCGCTCGCGACCCGGAGCATTCTGATCGCTTCTGGGTCAACCCGTTCGGTATGAGTTTTAAGCAGATTCGCGTGCGCGACCTTCTCCTGGTCGACCACGCGGGAACCGTGCTGGAGGGTTCATGGCCAGTGAATCCCGCTGCCTTCGCCATTCACTCACAAGTTCACGCGGCGCGTCCCGACGTTATTGCGGCTGCTCACTCGCACTCCGTGCACGGCAAAGCGTTTGCGTCCCTGCATCGATCACTTCGGCCTTTGACCCAGGATGCGTGCATCTTCTTCGAAGACCACGGCGTGTACTTCGATTTTGGTGGCGTGGCCAATGATCCCGAAGAGGGCAAACGAATTGCCGCCGCACTCGGAGACTACAAAGCCGCAATCCTTGCGAACCACGGCTTAATCACGGTGGGCCAATCGGTCGACGAGGCAGTGTTCTGGTTCACCACTATGGAGCGAACGTGCCAAGCGGAGTTACTCGCCATGGCCGCTGGTAATCCCGTCGAAATCCCCGATCAAATCGCCCACGACGTCCATGCAGAAATTGGTTCACCTCTGGCTGGTTGGTACAGCGCCCAGCCGTTGTTCGCTTGGATCGTGGCGACGGAGCCCGATTGTCTCGAAGAACGATAAGCGGAATAAGCCTCGAGGTCCAGAAATTGACATTGAGAAATTAGGCAGCGTACTGTCCCATTGGCTCCGTTGCTTTGTTGGAACTACCGCGTCAGCGACGGAGGCGAGGGCTCCCTACCGATTTAGTGGCAGAGAATGTTTTGCAACACTACGATTGTGCGACATTGCCGCCCACGCACCCGCTCGACGCAGTCGTGCCGATGGTCGCCGACGTCTGTGTAAACCAAATATTCCTTCCAGCAGCGCGCAGCGGCCGCGCTCATGACGACTTAGCACTCGAAGCGTCACTTCAGTGGGTTTCTCCGAGCCGCCCGACGCAGAGCCAACGCCACGGCAAGTAGTACGACTGCAAGAGCGCCTAGAACAAAGTATGCCGTGAGAGAAGTCCTTGAAGTCTTGACCGCATCAGCTAATTCAATCGAATTGTGGTGTGAAGGGTCAGCGAAGCAGCGTACCGGAGTGCCCGACGACACAAAAGTGCTCATCGATCCAATCACTTCGCGGTACTTGACTCCATCTACGGAGTAGGCGCCATGACACGTGAAGCCGGCGCCATTACTCCCGCTGCCCCCGATATTTCCGAAACAACCCGTGACCCGAACGACTACGGGGATTCCACGTGATTTCATGCGGCTGATTCGGGCATTGCTGCTGGAGGCGGATACGACGCCCGCGACGAGGACAACCGCACAAACAACTACAAAAACAGTCCCGGCCACCCGAATCGACGTCTTGCCAACGTTTACCGCTTCGGCACCGCGCAGTGACGCAACATGACGATTGTCTGAAGTATTCTCAACGCCTGCGCTCACCTCGGGGACGTCCTGATTCAGCGGAGCTCCCTTTTCCGATCCTTCTGTCATAGAGATTCCAATGAGTTAGTGGTTGATAGATCACTCCTGGTAGAAGCGAGGAGCATCGCCTTGCTATCGCGGTTCTCGCCAACGATAACGGCGACCACTCCTCACTGACGCGAGTCACCGTGAAAGACCACAAAAGTTCGGATCTGCCACGAATGAGAAGACAAATTCACCTCAGATTTCTTAGCGACCCTTACCGGAGGGGAAAACATTTCCTCACATGTCCCTGGAAGTCAAAATCTCGCGTTTCGTCAACGACCCGGTCCAGCGACATCGTTGAAGAGTCACACCAAAATGTAGTTGGCGAGTTGCCCCGCAACCCCGGAACGACAGAAATTGCACGGTGGTAGAATCCTGTTTGGACGTCTGAACCTCGCTTCCACGCGCACTGACAACCTGTCGGTGCGGTCGATATGCGGGTGATCTGGTGAGAAGCGTTCGGTGCAGTCGCAGATTCTCTGGCGTTCTTGTCACTCATTCTGGACTTGAACTTGAGGGCCGGTTTCGCAATTGAACTCGCACCTCAAACCCCACGCGGAAGATTCTGTCGCAAGTGAGAGTCACTACATGCTTGAGCGCAGCTCTGGGGCGCAACGCGAAGTTCAGGCCGCGTCGTTCATAACCAGCAATGGAGGCAGACCGTGTTTCGACGAGTCGTACTCTTGAGCGCGGGCGGCATCGTGATTATCGCGTCGGTGCTGGCTTTTACCAAACTGGGCCCGTGGCATCCATTCGATCGAAAACCGGTCCCTACGCCCGTCTCTGGTTTCTATCTCGATATGGGTGCTTCGGCGTCGCTCGGTTTCCAACCCACGGGAATCGTGGGGCACAACGGTCACCGCACCAACGATGGTTACTCGAACGATCTCGTGACCTTCGAAGCAGCCAAGGACGTGACACTTAAGCTTCGTGAGATTGGTTGTCCCGGTGAAACGGTCCGGTCAATTCTTGGACAGTTCAAGGACGCCTGCTACACGCTGCCCAACACCCAACTCTCGATTGCCAAAGCCTTTCTTCGAGTGAACGAAAATCGCATTGGCTTAGTCACGATTGACCTTGGATTTAACGACATTCGACCGTGCATGTTGGTCACGGTATTCGAACCATCGTGTGCGACTTCGGGCGTCAACCTCGTTCACGAATATTTGCCCTCGATCCTTCGACAAATCAAGGCGACGGCGGGTCCGAAAGTCCACTACGTTGGTCTCGAATACAGCGATCCGTTCCTCGGTGACTACCTAAACGGTGCCCAGGGACGATTGAACGCGAATGAGACGCTCGTCGCCTTCAATCAATTGAACGCCGTCCTCGTCAATGATTACCGCGCGGCCGGAATACCGGTGGCGGACGTTGCGATGACGTACAAGTCCGCAGTCACCACGTCTTCAAACCTAATCGCCGTCGGTCCCGTCCCGACGAACGTCGCCGAAGCATGTTCGCTCACGTGGGAATGCAACAAGCCGCCCTTTGGTCCCGACGACCATCCCAACGATGCTGGCTATCGAACCATTGCTAGCACCATAGAAGCCCAATTACCGAGGAAGTGGTAAATAATGACGAGCATCGCCGGAGTCGTTCAAACCGACACAAAAGAAGAAACGCTTCGCAACATTGTCGACGAGTACGCCGACACTCTGAAGGACGCACCATGGATTCTTGCCTTGCGTTCGGGCTCAACGGTGTCTTTCGTGAAACTCAAGGAGCAGATGGATGAATGGCGTCTCGCCAACACCTCACTCGGTCTTGAGTGTGGCGACCGCGTTGGACTGTTGATCTTCGATCCCCTGGTGTTCGCGGCGACGTTTGTATCGCTAATCTGCTCGGGCATCTGGGTGGCACCACTCGATCCCAACCTTTCGTACGCAAGTGGTCCGCGCCTCGATGATCGAGCGAGGAATCTCGACCTTCGTGCCATCGTGAGCGACCGTGCGGCGCCGGCGCTCTCACGAAGCGCATGGATTAATGTATCGGCGAAGTCACTCGCCGTTACCGGGGAACTTCAACGGGGCCATCACCCAGAAGGATCGGACGGTGGGGTCATATTGGCGACATCGGGAACGTCGGGAACGCCAAAGGTAACCGCGCTTCCCAGCGCACAGTTACTCTGTGCCGCGCAACTCGTGGCGCATCACAGCGGACTGACGACATCGGACCGAGGTTTCAACCCGCTGCCGCTGTGGCACATCAACGCCGAAGTCGTGGCAGTCCTCGCCTCGCTCGTGGCCGGCGCCTCGCTGGTCATTGACGATGGATTTCATCGAACCGATTTTTGGCCGTTGATTGATCGTCTCGAGGTGACGTGGATCAACGCCGTCCCGGCGATCATTTCGCGACTCGTTGAGATTCGTCCGGGTGAGTCGGTACCAGCGCGAATACGATTCATACGATCCGCCTCAGCGCCCCTGTCAACCGCGGTGCTCGACGAATTCGAACACGCCACGGGAATCCAGGTCGTCGAGTCCTACGGTATGACTGAGGCGGCAAGTCAGATCTGCGCAAACCCAGTTGACGGCCTGCGCAAGCCAGGATCAGTTGGGCCAGCCGTTGGCGTAGAGGTTCGTGTAATTCCGGATTCCAACGTCGCAGAAAGTGGAATGCTCCACGCCGGCGTGGGCAACGTCCAGGTCAAGGGCCCGTCGGTAATCCGAAGTTACGAAGGCCACGGCTACGAGGATCGATTCGATGCCCAGGGGTGGCTCGAGACCGGTGATCTCGGCTACCTCGACGAAGACGGCTACCTCTTCCTCGTAGGACGTAGCGACGACGTGATCAACCGAAGTGGTGAGAAGATATTTCCTCGAGAGATTGAGGATGTCATCTTGGGCGTGCAGGGTGTGGACTTCGCCGCGGTAGTGGGTGAAGCCGACGAGACTTTCGGTCAGGTGCCCATTGCGTACGTTCAACTCGATGGTCTTAGTTCATCGACATCGCCGGCTGATTTTGCCCAACGAGCGGCCGAGATCGAAAACGCACTCGTACTCTCAGTTGCCCGCACCCGCCGTCCAGCACGCCTACTCATCGTCGAGAACATGCCTATCCACGCGACCGGCAAGGTCCAGAAGAACCGTCTCGATGCGAAGGACCTTAAAGTTCTCTTCGAAAAAGAGCTCTAGTGATCACGCACCATGAGTAGTGAAAGCTCCCATCGTGGCAAGTGAAGTTAGCCTGAGTACCCCGGAAGACGCGCTCACCCAACCCGCGACCGGGACCCGAAAGCGCCTCGACCACATTGACGCGATGCGCCCGGTCAAACAAGCGGCCGTTATATCCACACATACGCTGATCTTCTTTGCGCCGCTCGCCACTAGTTCGGCGGTCGTAGGTCTCATAATGCTCACTCGATTCTCGCGTGACGCGTTCCTCTTTGTTTCGGCGTGCATGCTCACGTACAGTTACAACAACGCGAAGAAAGTCGAACTGGTCAGCTATTTCAAGCGTCGATTCATATCGGTGGGCGTACCGTATCTGGCGTGGACAGTCATCTACTTCTTCTATACATCAGTGACCAACACGAAAGTGCTCCCGTTCTACTCGTTCCACAAGACTGACGTGTGGAGTGGGGCGGCACTGAAATATTTCCTTCATCTCCTAGAGACGGGCTATTACCATCTCTACTACCTCATGGTCATCATGGAGTTTTACGTATTGTTTCCCCTCCTCATCATGTTCATAAGGAGGTTCGCACGGTGGCACGCGCAGTTGATGATCGTCGTAGTGCTATGGCAAATCGCCTTCGGGGTCCTCGTAAGCGGACCTCACTTTGGCGTGAGCATTCCCGGAATCCTGCAGACCCGACTTATCACTTCCTATCCCGTCTACATCATTGGTGGAATGATCGTGGCAGTTCATCTCGACGCTATCCATGAATGGATCTGCACTCATGCGCGCCCTATCTACATTTTCACGTTCCTCAGCGCTGTTGGCGCCGAGGTACTCAGCTACCTAGGGCGATACCCCTGGCTCCCTCGCTACCTACGCACGGGAATCAACATCTACTCACCAACGATTCTGCCCTTCAATATCGGAGCGATCTTGTGCGTGTATCTCCTAGGGGTGTACTTAACCGCTCCGCGCCGAAGCCTTCGCACGCGAGCGGTGGTGCGATCCGGTTCAGACAATTCCTATGGTGTGTATCTTTCGCAAATGCTCTGGATACCCTTCCTCCTGCGACTGCGCAACGCTAGTGGGCTACATCTGCCGTGGATGGTGGCGGTCCCCATAGCCCTCCTCTTGGTGTACTTCATGGGTTACTTCTTCACGGCCCTTGTGGCCCGTACACCCCTCGCGAAAGCCGTCGCCGGGAGAAGTCGTCAATCGTGGCGTTCACTCATACCTGCGCGTCGACAGCCAACCGGGTTGCCCGACTATGGGAAGGGCGACGGACCAATGGATCTCTCGCCAGATTGATCGGCTGAATACCTCACCATTGGGGACCATCGTCGCATCAATGATTCACGTCACCGACACAATCGGACGTGAGGCGACGATCTAGGAAGTTGCGCCAATCTTGGCTGCGATGGCGTTGGCGATTGCGAGGTAGCCCGCATTGTTGGGGTGGAGGTTCGGCCCATAAGGAGCGGGCTGACACATCCACGTCATCCGACAGGTGTTGGCTACGTTGGTCGCCACCATGCCACTACCAGCAAGTGCCATCGGCGTCCTGGTGTGTAGTGAGAAGGCTTGCGCAAC
>Ga0302155_10001114_pt1 | contig 19793 bp, 37 predicted proteins | sample I_Bog_N3_1_FD_193508 | JGI IMG/M metagenome (GOLD analysis project Ga0302155, IMG submission 193508) | Peat permafrost microbial communities from Stordalen Mire near Abisko, Sweden - I_Bog_N3_1 | ecosystem: Environmental > Terrestrial > Soil > Wetlands > Peat | place: Sweden: Abisko, Stordalen...
GTTGGAGTGGTACGGTTCTTGCTTGGGAGGGGAAAGCGGGGAGAAAAATTTGTTGCATAACTACGGAGTTTGGATGTATACTTCAAACGTGGTCAATCACACCAACGCAACGAGGGAATGACGCATGATAAGCGAAAAAACCAGTGAAGCCTACAAAATCTTAGCGTGGGCAAGAGAACGTGTATGCATCGCGGTAGGGGAATCCATCTCCTATTATACCGCCTGGGGTTCGGCGGTTGCCTTTCAAAACATTCAAAATGAGTTCCAAGATATCCAACGTAACTGCGTTTACAATTTCTCGGAACTAAGCCGTGATGAAGCGATAGACTTAGGTTTCGGCCTATGGGAATCGGAGCGACCTTATTACTTACTAATTCCCATATGGATCGTGTCTTTTCTCCCGGAAGAAATCCCTACCAAGACGGTAAACGGTGAAACGTCCATAAAACGCGACGACATGGATTTAGACCATCGCTACGGACTTCTTGCTTATGGCGTGGAATTTGAAAAATGAAAATTTACACCGTAAAATGGAACCTAACTTCTCCGTGGAACGACAAGGGCGAAGGCGAATTCGGAACTGATGGAACCGCGTTAATCGTTTTCGCGGGTTTGCGCGATGATGCGAGGATAGCTCCCGGTTCATACGTCCAACTAGAAAGGTCGGAAAACGATGTCTTATAAATTTTTTACTTATACGGAATGCCAGCTACTTTCCTACCTTTCGAAATTTACATCCCCAATATCCGAAACCTCGATTAAGGAATGCGGATTGCCGTCAACTTTATTCTGGATGACTTTATCCAACCTTATCAGGAGTGGGGATATCGTAATAACAAAGCGCGAAGTTTCCGAGAGGGAAAGCAGATACGACAACGACACTAGGCATTTGCTTTACGAATGTTCCCCCGAGCACAAAGAAAAACGGATCTACAAATTTCCACCAATCGAAAGTAAGGGAAACGATGTTGACTAAACTCTACCTCCTCTTGTTCTTTTTCCTCGCCGCTTGTGGATCCGGAGGAGGTTCGACCGGACCTAACCCTTCCGCCACTCGTTTCTGTTCTCTGAATCCGGGGGACAGTACTTCCTGGAATCCGAACGGAGGAAAAACCATCTGTTTGAGTGGCGACACAACATTTTTCATAAAAGCCGCTGATACCATCGTACAAATTTGCGGTAGCATTTGCGATACACTCCCCCAAACCCTAAGAAAGTAGAGAGAGAAATGCCGACGTACAATATCAAAAATCGTAGAGACGGTTTAACTGTGGCGTATGTTACCGAGGTAACATTGATTCGCGCCCTTGTCGGAAATTCCTTGATACAAGGAGCACCGCCGAAAGAGTCGTGGGCTTTTGTCCTAGTATCAGGACCTATCCCCATCCAAGAATTTTACGTCGATCCTCTCCCCGACGGATTCCCCATCGAAGCGGGTTCTCCCGACCTTCGCATTTCCAAAATCAATTTCGGAGACAAATAACCATGGAAACCAATCTCCGTCCCCGTCTCGCTGGCGAAATCATCGGACCGAATGATTCCGTTTTGTCGATTGACGATTTGAAATTCCATCCCGTCGAACATTCCATCGGGAGAATCGTTCGCCCGGAAAACATAGGGTACGTTTTCACTTCCGACCCGCTCCCTTTTGCTCCTACGGTTCCACGAAAAAACACCATAGAGGAAATCGAATATGCATAAGATCTTCGGAGCTATTGCCCATATCTTCGCGTCCGTGGGGGGGATGTTTTCCCGTAAGTCGAAATCGGAGGACATCCCTACTCCATCCCTGTCACGATTCAAGAGCGAAAACCACAGTTTGTTTTTTGCTCCCTACCCGAACCAACGCAAGCGCCGCAAATTGGCGCGAAGGATGGGAACACGGGGGCGCGGCGATGTTCTCCCCGACATCCTCTTTTTCGGCGCGATGCTTATGATCTTCGGCCTTGTCATGTCGCCAATCTGGACAAAATGGGTAGAATGTTCGGTTACTTGGCAGGGGACCGGTATCGAGTCGCGATACAAAATTTTTGCGGGGGTTTGTCAAGTACGGGATTCATCTGGATTGTGGATTCCTTCGCAGAATTTCCGGAGGTTGGAAAAATGAACCGCCGTCGATTCGCGGAAATCGAGAAGATGTATAAAATTTATTATGGTGCGGTTATCGGGAAATCGCAACTGCGAAAAACAACCGTCGAAGTGTTGATAGAAAATCTCGATATCACTACCGACGAAATTACCGATTTCGCGAATGAATTAGGCGAACGGGGGTATATCACACTAGGACGGATCTTACATTCCCAAGTAGAAGAGATTTTGGGCCAAACCAGACTAGATTTTCCACAAGAAGGAGCCTTGCCATGCCGATAGCACCGAAAACCCTAGAGCACAAAATCCTAGATTTTCTGTTCACGCTCGAAAAACCAAAAAGCATCGCAGTTGACACGCGGGGAATTTTCACCGCAAAATACCCCCGCGAATCCGGCGAAGTTTTGGAAATAACCATTGGAATGAGAAAGGTATCGCATGGAAGTTGATACTATTGCGGAAGGGTCGGAAACCTTTTCGTTCGCATCCGTTCACCCCTTGCAATTTCGGAGAATTTTTCCTAGATTGCATCGCAAGGAATTTGCGGATAAGCCGCAAAATCTCGCCGATTCCGGCGAAACTCCAACCAAGAAACGAAAGAGGGTAGCAAATGGCAAGTAATAAGAACCACGGAAACGTCCCCCAGACCACACCCGAAAACACCCCGAGCACCGTTGTACCCATCGAAAAGGAATTTGGCACCGAAGTTGTCGGAAAGCTCTCCCCGTCCGATCTTTTCGCGCAAACTTCCGGTGTGGTCATTTTCGGTGCGGATTTCGAGCGTTTGGCGTTGGAAGTCGGAGAGGTTTCGCCTTTCCTGCGCTATGTCCGGAAATCGACTCTGAAAGTCGAAAACGAGCGTCCGGAACCCGTGTCCGGTGTGTTGGTCAAGGTGGAAGAATACCTGCCGCTTCCCATCGCGCAGGACATCGAAACCGGCAAACTCTGGTCTCTTCCCATCGCGCAGATCTTCCGGAATCACTGGACCAGTGCGGCACCGAAAAAGGGCGAAATTTTCGCGTACAAGCGGATTCCGGACGCCATCAAGCAAAAGGGATTAGGCAAGGGCAACCCGATGGAAAATTACGTCCTGGCGTTCCCGGAGCGCACGCCGGAGGAAAACACGGATGCCTGACCATGACGAAGTCCCGGCGACTCCCGTCGAATTGGACGAAGATTCGTTTTCCGAATTGGAGAAAATGCGAATCGCATTGGAAACCATCGAAAAGCGGATGCAAGGTTGGGAAAAGACGATTTCCGAATTTGCGGAAACTTACGGTCCCATGATGCTGGAAATTCTGAAAAACAATTCGGACGGCGAAGGCAAAAAAACGGCGTAGACTATTCCTGTTGCGGGAGTGGAGCCGTTACCCTCGGGGTTTACCCTGGGGGTTTGTTTTTGCCCATTTAACCCCTTGCGGGGGGCAAGGGAGAGGGTATATTAAGAGGGTAGCTCCCCCTATTGTAGACCTACGGGTCCGCTATTAAGAAAGGGCGAATGTTGGGATCAACCAAGCGGCAAATTCGGGAGCCGTCACTAAATCCTGAATCAGATGTAAAGCGGCGACGATTCACAAAAGAAAACCCGCCTTACCGTTTGGAAGTGTGGATCGAAACGTCTACTATGCTGGCGTTAATCCAAAAATGCGAAAAATACAAACCGCGAAATGTCTCCCTGGGAACAATGGTAAGAAAAATCCTTCGCGACTACGTTAAGTGAATAATAAAAAATCGCAACCTAGAAAGCCAAAATATACAACCCGCGTGCGGTGGCGGGATGCTTTGGGGCGTTTTGCCGATGCGCCTAAAAAGATAAAAGATCTTCCGACCGGACTACATAAGGAAAAAATAAAATACCTATTAACCTCCCGTCTCACCGAAACCGAAAAAATCAGTAGAAAGCGAGTCAAAGAAAGAGCGCAATTATCCAAGAAACTAACGAAAGGTGTCAAGCGGGTTTCCGCCAAAGAGATTCCCGTAAATCTCGAAAGACATTTGCGATACAGAACAGAAAAAAATAAGCAATGGAAAAAACCAGGATCTAAAAAGTTTTCTAAACCCCGTATAGGAACAAAATACCAAGTGGCTATTTTTGAAGGCAACGACATTATCGCCTATTGGAGATCGGCGCAGTATATCAAATGGGATCCATACTACAAAACACTAATATTAAAAGACGCCGAAATCATCCGATTCCCACAATCTAAACGTGTATCATTTGAGCTATCCGGCGACACGTTGCGCGATGCAATTTCCAATTTTTCGGTAACGGGCTTAAAATATCGCTCTGAATTGCATTACGAAATCCGTTTTTCTGGCGTTGTCACTGGTGCTTTCGGAACCAAAGAACGGATAAAATTTTATCATCGAGGTTTTATTAATTTTGAGCATATGTTCGGCCAATCTTATGACGATTACTTTGCCGAACAATTGACGAAAACCATTGATTTTATGTTGAAAGACACGGGTCGCAAAGGAAACCAAGGCGCGGCCTACCGCTTTACATCCGACGAAAAATTATTCGAGATTGCAGACAATCCGGGTTGGAATGAAGACGCAGACTGGCAAAGCATCATGGAAGAAAAAATGCTATCCGAATATTTGCTAACGGATGTTCGCGGTACTTTTGTGGGGTTAATAAAATGAAACCAATTCCGCACCGGGAACTAAATTCCTATCTTCCAATTTTAGTCGCCTTTGACTCTGAAGATGATTCCAATGGAAATGTAATCAGTTTCGATTTTACATGGTACCATCCGCATACAAAAAAGCGGGAGAAATTCCATACTCTAGACCCGGAAACCGCTAGACATTTCGTCCGAAACTTCCGCAAAACTTGTATTTTTATCGCGAATAATTTAGAATACGATATAGTAAATCTATATCGCGATACGGATTTTTCCGAGCTTGCGGAAATGTCCTACACCGCTAGGCTTATTTCGTGTCGAATCAAAGGTAGAAAACACCGCTTTGTAGATTCATATAACTTTTTTACATCTTCGGTCGCCGATATGGGTCATTCCATCGGTTTAGAAAAACTGCCTTTTGATCCGACGAATCCGGCCTATGCCGAACGGGATCCGCATATCGTTCTAGATTTCGTGACTCCGTTCCGTGAATACATCATACAAAATTATGATATGGATATGACCAACACAATCGGCGGGCTATCCATGAAAATATTTTTAGAGAATTACCTAACGAGAGCATATAAACCATTTAATGAACAAATCGCTCTGGACGCCTTTTATGGTGGAAGGTGCGAAGTATTCCACAAGGGTGAATGTCCCCCCGGTCCCATTTTTGAAGCGGATATTAATTCAGAATATCCAAGCGTAATGACAAAGGAATTTCCGGATAGCGATACCATTCTCCCAATGGACACGATAGATGCGCGTTTTGGCGTTGCTCGATGTACTGTACAATCCCCGAAAAATATTTATATTCCGGTTTTGCCGTATCGTATGGAAACCAAACTCATTTTTCCGTTGGGTGTTTTTACGGGGACATGGACATTTGCGGAATTAAAAGCGGCGAAAGATCGCGGTTACAAAATTCTAAAAATTCACGAAAGTTACGGAACCGACGTAGGTTGCTACCCTTTCAAAAAATTTGTTGAAGAGAATTACGCGAAGAGACTAGCAACCGAGAACGAAATCTGGAAAATTTTTCTCAAATTGCTATTAAATAATTTATATGGGAAACTCGTAACGCATAAAGATAGATGCATCATAACACACGGCGAAATGTCCCGCCGCGACAAAGAAAGACAGGAAGCAACTCTAGAAAATGTTTACGGGAATATTTATGTTTACAAAATACCGCTCAACGAACCACCGCCGAACACGAACTATATATGGGGGGCTTATGTCACGTCCTACGGAAGATTGCTCCTCCTTGAAAACCTGGAAAAAGCAAATGGCACGGAGGGTACTACTCTTGCGTATTGTGATACAGATAGTGTTATCGGTTTCGGCAATGTTCCCGATCTGGATTTCCACGAAACCCGGTTGGGTGCGCTTAAGTGCAAAACTTGGGACAAATTTGTGGCGTATATGCCGAAGGGATATATTTTAGCCAAGAGGGAAACCTCGAAAGATACTGGAGTGACAAAAATTACCTGCAAGGGGATTCCCCAGCCACCGCATATCAAAGAGCAACATTTAGAATTATCCCTGGAAAATCCTCGAATGCAATTTTTAGAACTAGGTCGCGCAACCTTCAAAAAACCCGTAAAATTTCGCCAAAGTCTAGTCCAAAATGAGGCTCCGAATGTTTGGAAAATCAACGTGAAAAAGAGAAACCCGTCGTCTGTAAAACGTCGAGAACCGGACAAAGTAGGGAAGACTTTTCCCCTTTGGATCGAGGAGGGATAACCATGGAAACGCCGAATGTAGGGGGGAGTGTGCGATTTTTGTCCGGAGTCCCCGTCCGGATGCAATTTCAGCAAAACACGAACACGGACAACACCATTTCCGAGATGAAAAAAATGGTGTTTCAATATTACAGCGACATCGCTGACTATGCCGATTGGACGTTAGAAGATTTTTTCGATCTGGTTAAAAATCTTCCTTACAAAATGGAGGAAACTAGCTGGGGTGCGCAGATTTTGCAACGTCCTAGCTTTACATTACGGCGACTCGTTCCCGTAGTGGCGTGCGCGAATAAGGCGATACTAATTTCGTCCTTTTTGACAATGCACGGAATAAAAAACGGGTTTGTCGTTACTGCCAATTCCCCCGCCGCAAATTTTTCGCACGTTTTCAATTGGGCGGAGTTTGGTAACTCCGGAGTTAAAGTATTCATCGACGCCACTTATCCGCAAAATGTTATTTACAGAGAGAAACTGTACCCAAAACGAAAGGTCTACCCATGATCCCCCCCCTTGGAACCGCTCTTGTGCTCCTCTCCGGGGACGAAAATACCCCCGTTTTGGGTCGCTCTTGGGCGCGGCGAATGGCCCGCAAAGCGAAACACGTTGGAGAGCGTGCCGCGTTGGACACCGCGATGGGTGGCGCTTACGAAATTGCCCATCGTCGCGGGACGATCCAGACAGAGCTTTTGGGCGCGGGAACCGGTCTGCTAGGTCGGTCCTTTGCGCAACGAATGGCGAGCAAGGCGCGGGGGGTTGCGCACGCAACGCTCAACATTGCAACCAAGGTGCCCGGCATTTCCGGAATCGCCCAAGGCGTGCGCGAAGCGGGGAGCGTTGCAACCGGTTTGGAATCCAGCGGGGCAAGTGCGATGCCAGGATCCGACGCAATCGGGAAATTCATTGGGCGTCAAGTTGCGGGGAGCAAAGGCAAGGCGGGAGGCGCGACGGTCGCCAGTGGGATTCTCAAATCCTCGATGGGATACCTTGAACTAGGCGGCGGAATTTTGATTCTTGCCGGAATTACCGTCGTGGTCCTTCGCAATCGACGCAAAAAGCGTTCGCGGGGGGTATAATGTCCTTCCTCGATTCCATCGCAAAAGTCGCGACCGATGCCGCTGGATTAAAACTCGAAGATGGGCAAATCGTTCTCACTGAACAACAAATCCAGGATGCGCAGGATTTAGTTACACGCCTCTTGAATTCGTCCGGAGGGAGTGGAAAAAGCATTTCCGGTTTCGCCCAAAATTGGCGTGTAGTTGGGGAACCGATTTTAGGCAAATATGGGTGGTGGATCGGTATTTCGTTTTCCGCTATCGTAACCCTTGGAATTTTCATCGGATATAAGGTAGGGACATCGAAATGAGTATTTTACCCTCCGTTACGGATACGGGAAAAATCCTTGACCAAGCGGTAACGGATGGAATGGAAGACACTCCCGCCAATCGCGCGATCATTCAAGTTTTTTGGAATGCATGGCCGGGGGTCGCGCAAAGCGTTGGGGCTTACGATCCGAAAACCATGGGCGTTTTTATGAAGGCGTTACAAGCGGCTACGGGGGTTGTCGTTTTGGGGAACGGTCCGGCGAATACGATTGCCAACGCGATTTATGAACTAGGCGTGAACGGGACGCTCGATCAAAAATATCTCGATCCGCAACATTATGCCGCAACGCAGGCGCTAAATACCCAAGCGGTCGCGGCAACCGGGGGGAGTCTTTTGGATAAACTCATGTCCCCCGTTACAGCGGTGGAAAACAACTGGACTTGGATAAAATGGAGTGCGGTCGGAGTCGGAGTCATTGCCTTGCTATGGGTTGCGAGACCTTACCTTAAAGTCGCGGTTTCCGGAACCAAAGCTATTTCCGCGAAATTCAAGAAAAGGGAAAAAGCGGAAGAAACCGACGAAACAGGGGAATCAGATGCCTAAAATTTCGATTGACGGAAAAGCCGCATATTTACTAGCATGTATTCGCGACGGGAAAAAGTACCACGATATTTCCAGACTAAAAAAGCTGGTGGATCTACGGCTGGTTTCCGAGTATCCTTGCAATCAGTTTGGGGAAAAATGTGAGCATGGGAACTATAGTGCGTACAAAATCACCGAATTAGGAATGAACGCTCTAAAAACTCTCAAATGAAAGAATACTTTTTCCTCGGATACTGCTTAGAACAATCCACGGAACGCGGGAAATTCAAATTCTCCCGCGCCGATTGGGTTCTTTTGCATCCGGTGAACGCCGCGCCGTTCCTTGTCGTTATGTCCGCGAACGCATTGCAAGGTACGAGCGTCGAGTCGTCGCAGGTCGGGAAAAAACGGTACTTCGATTTCAACGGACATCGCTCAACGCAAGTCGCCGAAATCGAGTCTCCCGATTTTCGCGGGTGCCGCTTTTACGCGAAGGCTATTTCGTGCCTTTATCTATCGGATAAAACGCATGGAGGAGGGGACGGCGAGCTTTGCGAGTATCGCCACAAGTACGGAGCTACGGTCTATTTATGGAAAAATCGGGAAAATAGTCTCTATGTTATCGGGGGAAGAAACCTACGGGTAACCTCCCGTGGAATCGAATACTAGGGACAAACCCCAACCGGAGAAAAGAAAAATGGCCACTCGCCGCGCCCGTAGGGGCAAAGTCGTTTTTGTTCGAGCCAATCCGCGCCGTCGTCGCTCTCATCGCAGGCACCGCCGCTCCAATCCCGCGCCCGTGCTTTCCAATCCGTACCGTCGGCATCGCAGGCACGCCCGCCGGGCGAATCCGTTTCATCGTCGGCATCGCCGCCGGAATCCGGTTTCGGGCGGGTTGTCCCTGGGGCGGAATCTGGTCGAAAAGGGAATCTCGATTCTCTCCGCGTCAACGGGCTACTTTGGTGCGTTGTACGCCAATAAGTTGATGCCCGCGACGACTCTCCGGTATCGCGGCGCGATCTTCGCGGCGCTCGGTTTGCTGGCATCCATGAAGATCCGGGAAAAGCACCTGCAATATCTTTTCCTCGGATTCGCCGTGGAAGGTGGAGTGGACGTCCTGCGCCAGAACGTCGGGACGTTCGCAACCCTTTCCGCCGATGATGCGTCGGAACACCTCATGGGCGCGGGGATGATTTCTTCCCAGCGCGGATCTCCTGCCCTGGGACACGACACCCATACCGGGCTGGGCTATGATTACTCCATGCAAGGCGAGAGCCTTGTCGGGGAATCCCTTGTCGGTGTTGGTGGGTTGGGACTCGATTCCAACTGGTAAGAAATGACAGAACCTGTCTGAAAGAGCTTCAGACAGGAATTGTCTAAAACCCTCCAGGCTTAACGCCAGAAAAAAGAGGAAAATCAAATGGCAATCCCGACGGGTCCGGCGAGTTCCAAAGCCGAGAACGACATCTTCCAACTCCAGTCCGCTGGATCCTACGACATGAACAAGGATAAGAACGCCCGGCGATGGGCGATCTGGTATCCCATCGTTCCGCGTTACGGAGCCGCGACGATTCCGAACGTGATTGCTAACGTAATGGCATTGACCAACGCTCCCTCGTGGGTGAAAAACATTGTGAATTCGACAATCGCGACGGGTCGGACGTTCGTTGCCCAGCGGTTCAAGTACGCTTGGGTCCCGTACAACGTCGATACGAATGCCTACGTTGCGTCGACCGCTGGTACCGTTTCGTCGGTCATGGCGCAGGATTGCAAGAACCTGTTTGCGTCCATGTACACGAAGTTTGGACGCCAGGGCGCGGCGGATGGATTCGACGCGGAGTTTCCCGGAATCGAGTGCCTTCCTTTCCAGTCGGACATCATCGCACCGGCTACCCCGACGCTGGCTTTGGACCACCTGGGATCGTCCGGCGGAGATAGAACCGGCGAGTACAGGTTTACGGTTCCGGTGATTTTCGGGCAAACTGTCCAGCTCACCCACTCGATTGATTGGGGGGCCGCCGCGAATGTCATTGCACCGTCGTTGTTCACCGGTTCGACCACGAACGCCGCCGCCAACTGGTGTTTGATTTTCCATTGTGAAGGCGCTTTGACCCGCCTTGGGCCGTAATCGGTAGTGCCATTTTCCGGCGTTACCCTTGCGGGGGACTAGCGCCAAAACTAGGGGGTTCCGCACGCGGAACCCCTTATTTTTTCACCACTCAAACAAGAGAAAAAAGATCATGAATCAAGTGAGACCCATGAATCCCAACGCATCGCCGTTGACCGATGGAAACGGGCAAAGCTCGTTTTATCAAATGGTAGCCACAGCCAAGGAACGAGCCAAAGTTGCTTGGCCGGACGCACCGTCCTTTTTGATCCAGATTCCGCCGCTCGGCACCGTTTCCCAAACGATTACGATTTCCGGAGAGGGCGATTTTCTTTGCGAGTACATGACCGGTTCAATGTTCGCCTATGATGGATCGGGCAACGTGCAAACGAGTGTGATTCGCGGAATCTATTTTAACATCAACGAATCCGGAAATTCCCGCGATTTGTTTGATGCGCCGGTCCCCGCGCAAAACATCCTCGTTCCCGGATACGGAAACACCATTTTCGAAAAATGGAATCTCCGGAACTACTGGTTGAAAGCCACCTGCAATCTTCGCCTTACCGCGAACAACACCAATGCCACCTATTCGCAACAATTGGAGATCTCGTTTCTTGGCCACCAAGGGAGAGGCGGGCCGATCTAATGTTGGATCCACGTTCCTGGCCGGAATTTCCTTTCCAGAATATTCCAGGTAATACCGAAAATAAAAAGGTAGCCGTACAAAAGGCGATGAGTCGACCCGTGGGACCTGTCAAGGTCGCCAAAATCGTTACCTTGGTTTCGGAAACCGCAATCCCCGCCGGAACGTGGGCCAACCCCCAAGGGCTTTTGGATAAGAAACTTGTAATCGACCAGAACCACGATGGGACGTTTACTTGGTCTTTCGACACCTACAAAACAACTCCCGGCGATTTCCCGAACGGTTTTGGAATTACTCTGCAATTCGGCGTTACGAATCCGGGGGCGTTTTGGACCTACGCGCAACCGTTGTCGACGTTGGCGAGTCATTTGCCGGGATTCGGGGAGAGTGAAGCGGAATACGCGTTTTCCGCGCAATCCGAAATCCGTTGGACGTTGCTAAATTACAACACGTTTCCGGTTTATATTTCTCTCTATCTCAAAAAGTGGGAGTGCTACCGATGATTTCTGGACTCTACGTTACCCTCCCCTCGCTATCTACTCGAACATTTTGGAAGTGTGCGAAATTTCAGGCAACCGCCGTTTCCGGACAAATTCTCCTTAACGGAAAAGCGCCTTTCCGAGATCTTCCTATAGATAAAACGTGGTATCGCATTTCCAAAATTCGTTTTTCTGCAAATTGGGCACCTGCTGATTACCAGCGAGTTACCGCGAACAATTCGCTAGAGACTGTAAACACCTCTTTCGGCAATATCGTGGATAATTACGGGAAAAGCATCCTAAGTGATAAATTCGATATGACCGAATATTTCGAACTAGATTGGCCAACATACTGGCAAAACAACGCCACACTAAACGGTCTGAATTTTCAATTTACCATGAACTACGTTCCGGATCCGGAAATTCTGCAAATGTATGGCAACGTGCTCGAAATCCGCGCATTCCTACAGATTCAGCAATTCAGCGACCAACGGTGGATCGACGCGATCCGAGAGGGGAAAATCTAATGGCCACTCCTTTTGGAACCCGCGTAGTATTGCAGGCCAATGTAGGTCAATACGATTCCAGCACCGAAGTAGTTGCGGCTTCGCTGCTTACCCTGAATTCAAACGATACACAATCCGGCTCGTTGCGGAACACCATTTTTGCCCAAAGGAATTACGCATCGCTCGCCATAGGCGACCCCGTTTTCACCAGTTTCGCGCCGAATTCGTCGGTCTTTCTCCGTCGAGTGCGCATCGCATCCGAGCATCAAGCCTATGGGTTAAAGCTCCTGAACCGAGGAACGAATCAGATTTCCTCATCTTCTCCCCGTCCACTCAAATCGGCAAATTCCAGCTATTTCCAGATCTGGTTAATGCGTGCGGATACCAATGCACAAGTTATGCTGGTTTATGAAAGCGATACGATTCCGCTCCTAAATGAGTGGTATGATGCCAATTTGCAGATTCCAACCTCCGGCGGCGGAATCCAAAATGTAGCTACCTACTTCGCGGCGGTTTTCAATATCGACGCGGATTACACGGACATTTCGACGCGGTTGGTTACCGTCGATCCGGTAGCCGTTCGAATCGAAATGGAAATTGATTGTGAACTAAACCAGATCAACCAACCCCCGACCCTACCCCCCACAAATCCCAAAACCCAAACCCTATGGGCAACGAACCTTAGTCTAACGAATCCGTCGATTCCACTAACCACGATTCGCACCGGATTCAATAATGTTTTCGGGCAACCAATAAAAACAATTCAAGCCGGATACATGAATTCCCAAGCGTCGGGAGCTTCTACCATTGTTCTGGCATACATTGGAAGCGGGGGGAATAGTGGCGCGAACTATTTGGATTTTGCGACTTGGCAACAAGCTCTCTTTAGTGGAAATCCAACGCTAAATATGGCGGGTGCCTATTCCCTAAATAGCCCTGGTACCTTCATGTCGGATTTGCTAACATTTTCGACACCGGTCCCCGTCAATGGTAGTTTCTGTATCTCCACCGTAATGAGTGCGGGGGCTTACACCGGGAGTGTGTATTACATTCCGACTCCAACATCGCAGGTTGAATACTTCTCATCTTCGCTTCCGGGATCGCATGGAAACGACTCCGGGCAATTGTGGAGTGTTTACGGGCCGTTCGCATCCATGTTTTTCGTCGTGGGGTTCTAACGATGGCTAATAAAATCGTAAACGTCTGCTTTTTCGGTGATTCCGTCACTTCCAACGATCAAAACGATTCCGGAACCATCCTGCAAAGCCACGACGGATGGCAATACTATGTAAATACGAATGGTGGTGGAAAATTCTACTGCTCTAGCACCGGACAAGACGGAAACAAAATCCAGGACACCTATCAACGCGTGCAAAGCATGTTGCCCGTGATTGGTCAGTTTGTGGACGTTTTTTCGATGCAACTCTGGACCTGGAATAATACCGATCTAGTTTCGAATTACGGACTCATTCAAAGCGATGTAGTTGCCGCCGTAAATTTATTCACCGCCGCAAATAAGGCTTTTTTCCTCCATATTCTGAACCCTCCCGGATCCAACGGGGGATGGAGTACGAATGGTGCGTATACAACCGCCTGGACGAATCTAATAACTTGGGCGAACGCCACCTATCCGAATCTGGTGGTAAACACTTGTGCCGCGATGCAACAAACCGGGTCGCCGTTCAATTGGAATCCGGCCTACACTTATGATAATGTGCATCCGAATGAAGCCGGATCGCCAATTATGGGGGCGAGTGCATTGCCGCAAATCAAAACCATTCTTTCTAACTACGGGTATTTGGTATGACTGAGATATTCTCATCCTCTCAACCGGAAATCATTTTAGGGTCTGTGGGGTCTGGAGGTGGCAATTCCCCAGCCCTTAGCGGTGCCTCTCTCGTAATCGAAAATTTTCCATTCAACGAAGGTGGATGGATTTCCGATCCGAATGGAGATCTCTGGAATGTTTCTCCGGTCCTGTCATTTGTTTCCATGCTTCCGATCCAGAACTTTGGTTCTTTGATTTGGATGGAACAAATGATAAACCAGACCGCAGGACATCGCGTTGGAAATATCGGTATTTGGGGAATGACTGCCGGAACATTTGCCAGCGCAGTAAAGTTGGCCGATTTCGGACTCATTGACGCGGGGGAAGATTACCGATATGTTTTCCCGACCCCGCTTGTTTTGACCGGCTACCTTTTCCTTTGCATCGCCTCCGATCCCCCTTTAGGAGGTTCCGGGTTGAGCTATTGCAAACAACCCCGACTAGGCGCAGACGACATAAACTCGCCAACTTTCCAGTTTCCGGACTCTTCCTATTTGGGAGTTCATTTGGGGGGAGCGAATTCGACCTATTCGGCAATTCCGTTGATTCCCTCCAATAACTCAAAATATTTTATGGAACAATGGTTCCGGATCGGGGTTTCCTAATGCCTTATCTTTACCGTTTCAAAAATACGGCTCCATGGAGTACGGGAGCGGCAAAACCGCCCTTTTCCCCCGTTGCGGATAATTCCCAGGTCCTTTATTCTTATGAATTTAATTCGGCTCCTTATTTCCCCTATACGGCGAGCGGTCCGAATGTTTGCTTGACAAGCTCCCCTATTGATATAACTCAATTTTTTTCAACTTTCCGAAACGGAAATGATGCAATCTCGCAAATCACCTTTCGCCTAATGGTTCTCGCAAATGAACCATTAGCGTCATTCGCCGCGATTGTGAGTACTACTGGTAATGGTGGGGGTTCGGCAGGAATTTCCTTTCCAGCGGGTTTTTCAGTTAACCCTATGGGTTACGAAATTTTCGAAGGGTCTCTTGGAATTGGTGGAAGTTTCGGAACTTATCAGCAAATAGTAATGGGGTGGGCTAGTGCGAAAAATAGTGGAATCAATCAAGTGTGGGGGAGTACCCAATTGGCATTGTATACCGGAACAATCACCTTGAATCTCTGTATTGTGCCAGGAACCGCCGCCGGAACCGCTTTCGCGCAAAATATTGTTATTGAATCCAAGGTGGTGGGATAATGCCGCAAACATATCTAAATGACGGCGCTGGGAATATGGGGATTGGAAATAATCTCAAATTTCTGACAGACAAAGCGGGGATAGCTGGCACCGTACTTTCTACTTCCGCCAATGCCGGAATCGTCGGCGAAGTAATGTGGTCCAAACTCATTTCGGGTTCCGGATTAGCTTTTACCAATAGTGTAACCCGTGTTATTTTGTTTCTAGCTTTGACTGCTGGGGATTGGGATATTTCTGGGAATCTCAATATCCAACTAACTAGCGCGACTATTGCCGCAAATCAGTACGCTATAGCTGGTATTAATACGGCAACGAATCTGGTAACCACAGATGGAACCGAAATTTATCTGCCGACTCCTACCCTGGCCAGCGCGTCCACTTTCTTAAGTCTCGTTATACCACCCAAACAAATTTCGATTGCCAGCACCACCACTTATAATTTAGTTGGTGCCCTACCCTTTAGTGCTGGCACCGCGGTTGGATATGGCAGTCTATTTGCTCGAAGGAGGCGATAAAAATGAACGCAACCGATTTCGCTAACACCTACCAATCCGCCGCTCAAAAAGCATCGGACGCAACCGGAATTCCCGCCTTGCTCGTTTTAGCACAAGCCGCGCTAGAAAGTGGTTATGGTGCGCACGCCCCCGGAAATGCGTTTTTCGGAATTAAGGCGGGAACGAGTTGGAAAGGCGCAACGCAAATGCTTTCTACACATGAATTTGTAAACGGCGTGAAAGTCTCGATCCAAGCACCGTTCCGCGCCTATTCGTCTCCCGATGATTCGTTTGCAGATTGGGCGAATTTCCTAAAAGCAAACGAACGCTATGCTCCCGTTCTCGCTTCGACCGATAGCATTTCGGCGGCGCGCGCCTTACAAGCGGCGGGCTATTCTACGTCCCCAACCTACGCGGATGAACTCATTGTGGTGGCCCACAAGCTGGTCCCTTCGGCCATTGACGCCGCGACCTACGCGGAATCCCTGGCGCGGGTGCTCGGAACCACGGTCAAAAAGGATGCCGCCGCCGTTGTCCAGGTTGCGACCAGTGGCGCGGGACTTGCGGTTTTAACCCTTGCGGGAATCACCGGAATATTGTATTTTATCTCCCGTAGATACACGGGGGGGTAAAATGGACGATGGGGGGCAAGTCTCATTCGAGGATGATCCGGAAGGCGATGGAGCTAGGATAATTTTCGACGAAAAGTTTGAACGCGTTGCGGGAATGCTGGACGATGAGATTTCCGAACGTGTGGAATCCATTTTCGGCGAATGCACACAATGGAAATGCGCGGTCTACCATAAGCGGGACGGCATTTCCCAAACCACGTTGGTCGGGAATTTCGACAATGATATCCCCGACCCGGAGAGCATCGGGAAGCGTTGCGGTGGTGGAAAGGTTCGCTATCTTTTGCGGGCCAAAAAGGGAAAACAGAAACTTTTTCAGGATTTTACAATTCACCTAGACCAGTCCTACAATCTCGAAGCGGCAAAATACAAGGTCGACGCCGAACGGGAGATCTATTCCCGGCAACCGGTTCGCGGTGGGGATGATTCGGCGGCGCAGGCGCTTGTAGGGTTTGCTACGCGGTCCATGGAGATTTCGGCGACGAAACCGGATAACTCGTTGGAAATGTTCCGGTTTTTCGCCGAACAACAAGAGAAGGCGGAAGAAAGAACCGCTCGGATCCTGGAAAAATTGACCGAACGGAAGGAACCCTCCCTAGTCGATAAAATCCAGGAATGGAAAACTTTGCAGGAACTAGGTCTTTTCGGAGGAAATAACGATTCCAAAGGAATGGTTACCGAATTGGTGGAAATCCTTGCCCCCGTTGCTCAAACTCTCATCGAAGTTTTGTTGGGGCGTCAAGCGGGTCCGGTTGCTCCGCCCGCACAAATCGAGCCACCAAAAGACATCGTTTCCCTCGATTCCTTGGCTAAAGAGATCGTCGGGAATATAGATTATTGGATGGAGACGTGTTTCCCGGTTTCCACGGGAAACCCGCTCAAAGATCGCGCCGCGAAGTCGAAAGCGGAATTGGTCAAGAGCCGTGCAAAGGCGGATCCGAATGTCCAGGCGTTGATTAAGTCCGAAACGCATATGCGATACATTTTGCAGAACGTCGGAGAAACGAGATTTGCGAAATTGCAGGAAATCCTGCAATGATTCGGCGGAAGATTACGAATCTCCACAGCTATTCGGCCAAAAAGTTGGAAAAGCTACTTGGTGAATCTTTGAAAATGTACGAAACCAACCCGAACGAAATTTTGGGAAAATTGATCGTCTCGCTTGACGCGGAAAAAACCCGCCGTGAAAGCAATGATGGGACGATGAACCCGGTTCGGGGTAGTGGGTTGTTTTCGCGACTTGCGGAATTAACACCAGTTGTAAAGGCAGGAGAACCGGAAATGTTTGTCAAGCCCAAACCCGTTTTGTTGGTCAAATTTTACAGCACTCGAAAAATTCGGACGGTTTCCAGTGAAAAAACGGATTATACCGTTTCCAACATTCCGCACGATGGGCGACATTTGCCGGGGAAGTTTACCTCTAGTGCCGGTCCGATTCCTTGGGCGGAAATGCAAATCATTGTAGATGCGCTGATTATTCCGGAAGTAAAGAATATCACAATTCGGGACCAGCATGGAAATATCTGGTCGAAGGAGTTTGGAGTATGAGTATCCTTTCCGAACTCCTTGCCAAAGAGGGGAAAAATATCGCCCGCCAATGGGCAATCGAATCTATCCCCGGAATCGCCAAAACGATTTCGGAAAAGCTGGGGAAACTCCCCTTGTCGGTTTCTTCTGAGGAACTAGCAACTCTTATGAAGAAACCATTTCTCAACACAATCAAAAAAGAGGTCTAGTATGCCCACTCTCGTCGAACGCATCGCCGAACGTCTCATCGCCGAAATCCCGCACCAGTTTTTCCTGGATAAGGCTTTGGAGGTTTTGAAAACGGAATCCGAAACTTTCGCGCCAATCATCGCGAGCGAAGCCATCAAGCTCGCCGCGCCGTTCCTGGCCAGCAACCCCGAAATTGCTTCGGCCCTGGCGTTGGTCGGGGTCGATCTCACGGATTCCGCGTGGGTCGAAGCCCGCGTGATTGATGTCCTGGGGAAGGTGGAAGGGTTGTTCGGTTCCACCCCCACCCCCACACCCACCCCCACACCAGCGGCTTAAGATGTACGCGGAAGACTTCCCCGAGGGATCTATCTATGGCGACGGACTACCCCCTACTCCGATCCGTGGTCGACCTGTTAGGGTCACTCTCTGGGGTCCTTACTGCGGTCGGGGGGCTTCTGTGGTCGATAGCACGATTTATGCGTGCGAAAAGATCGGGGTGGTCCTGGTCGGGTCCGGACTCGCGGGGATCGTCTGGCGTTTCTTCGCGGGGTAGTCAAGGGGGAGGAGGGACCCCACCCGTAGAGACTAAGTCTCCCCCTCCGGGGAACCCTTGACGGAAACCCCTCGCTGGGAAACTGGCGGGGGGTTTTTTAATTTTAGGGCGAAGGTGCGAAAAACTTTTCTGCAAATCGGTCCTTTTTTCGTCTTTCTGTGTTTGGTGGCGCAAAGAGCCCGGCTCGTTGCGGGGGGGCAGGTGGGAGCCCTCCCGGAGGAGCTACGCGGAAAGAGCGGCGTACCGTGCGGAGGAGTACATCAGCGCGGACCACGGATCCGCCTTCGCGGCCACGGCAAACTGCTCGTCGGTCAGCCGTGCGGAGGCGAACTTCAGCGCGGACCCCGGTTCCGCCTTAGCGGCCACGGCAAACTGCTCGTCGGTCAGCCGTGCGGAGGCGAACTTCAGCGCGAACCACGGATCCGCCTTCGCGGCCACGGCAAACTGCTCGTCGGTCAGCCGTGCGGAGGCGTACATCAGCGCGGACCCCGGTTCCGCCTTCGCGGCCACGGCAAACTGCTCGTCGGTCAATTTTTTCCAGTCCATTTTTCGTCTTTCTGTGTTTGGTGGTGGCGGAGGGGATTAAGCGAGTTCGGTGCCGTCAGCGACTTCGCTGGCCATGCTGTCCGGCGCTTCGTCCTGTTCGGACTGGCAAAGCTCACACTTGGCTTTCGACTTGGGCTGGATGTAGTGGTGGACGCAGTTGCAGTCCCAGTGGGTCTCGACCGTTGCGTTGCTCATGTTGTCCTCGATGTCGGAGTTGCGTTGGTGTGATTGACCACGTTTGAAGTATACATCCAAACTCCGTAGTTATGCAACAAATTTTTCTCCCCGCTTTCCCCTCCCAAGCAAGAACCGTACCACTCCAACACTTGACAAAAAACGGGTGTGGATAAGTTGTGGATAAGTTTTTGGGCTTTTTCTAAACTTGTAAATCGACGGGAAGCCCCTTGTGGTGCGGGTTTGAAGGCGGTTGACGAAATCTGCGAAAACGAGTGCTCGGAAAGGCCGATGGAATGCGGGCTGAAAAGGATTTGACAAAATCCGAGAGTACGGAAAACAATTTTTGTCGTGGCGCGGAAACCCGCATGAATGCTGGGGATTTTGGCTATTGACAGAAAATGGTGAGGGTTTTATGTGTTTTGTCCAGGTCCATGTAGGGTCTTGACCAGAAATTGTCGTGTTGGGGCGCGGCGGAGCCCTTGTGGCGGGCGGTTTTGCGGTTTTGGGGTGGATTTGAGTGTGGATGAAGTGATGCGCGGTGCCCCCCCC
>Ga0302155_10001129_pt1 | contig 19703 bp, 14 predicted proteins | sample I_Bog_N3_1_FD_193508 | JGI IMG/M metagenome (GOLD analysis project Ga0302155, IMG submission 193508) | Peat permafrost microbial communities from Stordalen Mire near Abisko, Sweden - I_Bog_N3_1 | ecosystem: Environmental > Terrestrial > Soil > Wetlands > Peat | place: Sweden: Abisko, Stordalen...
GCTTCAATTGCTTCACGGCTTTCGATACGCACGGTCATGACAATCTTGATCACTTCGTTCTTGATCAGGTCGAGCATCTGGGCAAACAACTCAAACGCTTCACGCTTGTATTCCTGCTTGGGATTCTTTTGCGCGTAACCGCGCAGGTGAATACCTTGACGCAGATGATCCAGCGCTGCCAGATGTTCGCGCCAGTGACTGTCGATGCTTTGCAGCATGACACTGCGCTCGAAACCACTGAACGATTCCTTGCCGACCACATCGACCTTGGCCTTATAGGTCGTCTCTGCCGTCGACAGCACACGCGCCAACAACTCTTCAACACTCAGATCCGGCTCGGATTCGAGTATCGCCGCCAGTGGCACGGCCAATTGCCATTCACTGGAGAGCGCAGCTTCCAGCGCAGGAATATCCCATTGCTCTTCAACCGATTCGGGCGGCACATGGGTATGGAACAATTCTCCAAATACGCCTTCGCGCAGCGAAGTGATCATTTCCTCCATCTCGGCCGATTCCAGCAATTCATTACGCTGCTGATAAATCACTTTGCGCTGGTCGTTGGCGACGTCGTCATATTCCAACAATTGCTTGCGGATATCGAAGTTGCGCGCTTCCACCTTACGCTGTGCCGATTCAATCGAGCGCGTGACGATACCGGCTTCAATCGGTTCGCCTTCGGGCATCTTCAGCCGCTCCATGATGGCGCGCACGCGATCGCCGGCAAAAATGCGCAGCAAAGCGTCGTCCAGCGACAGGTAGAAGCGCGAGGAACCTGGATCACCCTGACGACCGGAACGACCGCGCAACTGATTGTCGACGCGCCGCGATTCATGACGTTCGGTACCGATGATGTGCAAACCGCCAGCGCCGACCACATGGTCGTGCAGCGATTGCCATTCATCGCGCAACTTGTTGGCTTGCGCCTCTTTGTCGGCATCGCTGAGCGCAGCATCGGCTTCAATGATCTGAATTTGTTTCTCGACATTGCCGCCCAGCACGATATCGGTACCGCGACCGGCCATATTGGTGGCGATAGTAATCATCTTGGGACGTCCGGCCTGCGCAATGATTTCGGCTTCGCGCGCATGCTGCTTGGCGTTGAGCACGTTATGCGGAAGTTTGGCCTGATTCAGGATGCCAGAGAGCAACTCGGAATTTTCAATCGACGTGGTGCCAACCAATACCGGCTGACCACGTTCATAGCAATCCTGAATGTCCTTGAGCATCGCCATGTATTTCTCTTGCGACGACTTGTACACCTGATCCTGGCGGTCCTTGCGGGCACTCGGACGATTTGGCGGAATGACCACCGTTTCCAGGCTGTAGATTTCCTGGAATTCATACGCTTCCGTGTCGGCAGTACCGGTCATGCCGGACAGTCTGCCGTACATGCGGAAGTAGTTCTGGAAAGTGATCGATGCCAGCGTCTGGTTCTCGTTCTGGATCTTGACCTTTTCCTTGGCTTCGACCGCCTGGTGCAGGCCGTCGGACCAACGCCGCCCCGTCATCAGACGACCGGTGAATTCATCGACGATCACCACTTCGCCGTTCTGCACCACGTATTGCTGATCCTTGTGATACAGGGTGTGCGCGCGCAAGGCTGCGTACAGATGATGCACCAACGAAATGTTGGCGGCATCATAAAGCGATGCACCTTCCGGCAGCAAGCTCATGTTGGTGAGGATCTGCTCGGCCTTTTCATGGCCGGCCTCGGTCAGTAAGACCTGATGGCCCTTCTCATCCTTGGTGTAATCGCCTGGGACTTCAACCTTGCCTTTGCCGTCCGGGGTTTCTTCACCGATCTGCAAGGTCAGCATCAACGGAACTTCGTTGATTTTGTGATACAGGTCCGTGTGATTCTCGGCTTGGCCGGAGATGATCAGCGGCGTACGCGCTTCATCAATGAGTATGGAATCGACTTCATCGACAATGGCGAAATTGAGGCCGCGCTGCACGCGGTCACCGCTGTCGAAGACCATGTTGTCGCGCAGGTAGTCGAAACCGAATTCGTTGTTGGTACCGTAAGTAATATCGGCAGCATAAGCACCTTGCTTGAGGTCATGCTCCATCTGCGAAAGATTCACGCCAGTGGTCAGTCCCAACCAGCTATACAGACGCGCCATCCATTCGGCATCGCGCTGGGCCAGATAATCATTGACCGTGACGACGTGCACGCCCTTGCCCGACAGCGCATTCAAATAGGCCGGCAGCGTTGCCATGAGCGTCTTGCCTTCGCCCGTGCGCATTTCCGCGATCTTGCCGAAATGCAAAGCCATGCCACCAATCAACTGGACGTCGAAGTGACGCATCTTGAGTACGCGCTTGCTAGCTTCGCGACAGACTGCAAAGGCTTCCGGCAAAATATCGTCAAGTTTGCTGCCACTGGCTATGCGCTGCTTGAATTCCGGCGTCTTGGCTTGCAGCTCGGTATCCGACAGCTTCTCGACATCCGGCTCGAGCGCATTGATTTGACGGACAATTTTTTGATATTGTTTGAGCAGTCGCTGATTGCGGCTACCGAAAATCTGGGTCAGTAATGACATGCTTGGATTCTAAAAAAGCGCCGAAAAAATGACTCTGCGCGGCCATATTTGCACGCGCGGAACCGCAATGAGGCAGAGTGAGGCTAATAAACCTTGGATTTTAGCACGCCGGCAAGCGCTGACAGTGTTAGCTCCAGCGCCAAGGACATGCCCGACATCGAGCTTGCCGTCGACATACCGTCAATAGATCAGGCCTGGCCGAAAAGATTCAAGATCATTGTTCCAACTCTGATTAATGCCCGGCGACGAAAACCGGCGCCGCTTTAGGAGCGTTGCCACCCAAAGCCAGAAACTTGCGCGGATCTTGCGCAACGCCGCGAATACGAACCTCGAAGTGCAGATGGGGACCGGTAGATCGGCCGGTAGTACCGATATCGGCGACATGCTGGCCCCGCTTGACGATGTCGCCTACCTTCACGTAGAGCCGGGAAGCATGCGCATATCGAGTGATGAGATCATTGCCGTGATCAATCTCCAGCATGTTGCCAAACTGATAATGATATTCGGCGGCAATGACTACGCCGGCAGCAGCAGCGACAATCGGCGTGCCGGTCGGCGCCGGAAAATCCAGACCTTCGTGAAACGCATTTTGGCCGGTAAAGGGATCGATGCGCCAGCCGAAGCTTGACGAATTATAGGCGACATTGACCGGTGGATTGGTCGGTAACAGGCGCGATTTGATCTTGTCACTCATCAGGGTCGATTCGACCGCATTCATATAATCACTGCGATGCCCGACATCAAGCGCGAGCGCATCAAGCATTTTTTGCAATTCGCTGATACTGAAGTCACGTCCAGGGCCACCGATGTCGGAGGTTTCCATGCCGCCACGACCTGGTTTTTCCTTGAAATTAAATGCCTCCGGGCGCACGCCGGCCAAACCCTGTACACGTTCGCCAAGTGCATCCAGGCGCATCAGTTGAGCCTGCATTTCGCCCAGCTTGACCGCCATTACAGCAAGGTTTTCTTTAAGATATTTTTCCTTGCGATCATCTTCCTGCCGGGTCATCGCCACTAACAGCTTGTGCAACATTGGTGAGCTTTCGCCATCGGCAGCATTGCGCAAGACTAGAAAAGACAGCAGGACGGCGCAAGCGATAATACTCGTAGACAAGAACAACAGCAGCGCCAACACATGCCGGGAGCTAAGGGTGACGGAGCGGGCACGGGTAAAGCGGGGGTGCAACAAAATAATTTGCATCTTTACTCCTATGTCTCTCATTCGCAAAGAATGAGATGTGATAAGGTCTAAAGATGAAGTATGCCCCCACATTTACCCCTTATCGCCGAGGCCCATCGGCTGCGCAGCTCATGCGCAAGCCCAAGGACGCTACAGATTTTTTGCGCTCTGATAATGCGATGGCAGCATTCATGCCTGCAATTACCCGCATGGCTGCGCTGCAAAAAAATTGCGCCGCGATCCTGCCGGCTCTTTTTAATTCTTGCGATGTCATGAATTTCGAAGCTGGGCAGTTGGTCTTGAGCATGCCCAATGCCGCACTTGCTACAAAACTCAAACAACAGCTGCCGAAATTGCAAGATCGTCTATTAAAAGATGGATGGCAGGTTAATGCAATCCGTATCAAAGTGCAAGTTGGCAGGAATTATGTCGTCCCGGTCGAGCGGCGACAACTGACTTTACCTCGCCTTGCGGTTTCGGCTTTCGCTGAGCTCAACGATGCGCTTGAGGATTCACCGCGTAACCAGGCGCTCAAGCTTGCCTTGGCGAACATGGTACGCCGTAATCTCGATGCTGGGTAAGCAAGATTTGGCACAAACAGAATGGCACAAGTCTGATTTCAGACGCTAAAAAGCCGCCGTATCAATAGTAACAGCGGCTTTTTGGCACGTACAAGACAGCAATCAGATCGCCTTCTCACACCTGATCAATTCAGCGCCCATTCCTGCTCAGCCTGCATGACATAGGTTTTCGGCGCGGTTTCCAGCGTGTCGAAAGTGACAATTTCATAGGCATCCGGACGCGCAAGCAAGGCGCGCAACAATTGATTGTTGAGGCCATGTCCTGATTTGTGCGCATCGTATCCCGCCAGCAAGGGATGACCAATCAGATAAAGATCGCCAATGGCGTCGAGAATCTTGTGGCGCACGAATTCATTGTCGTAACGCAAGCCATCGGCATTGAGAATCCGATATTCATCCATGACAATAGCGTTTTCAAACGAACCTCCACGCGCCAATCCCATGCCGCGCAAGGTTTCCACATCCTGCATGAAACCGAAGGTGCGAGCGCGAGCGATTTCCTTGACGTAGGATTCGAAACCGAAATCCACCTCGGCAATCTGCCCTGTACCATCGACAGCAGGATGATTGAATTCGATGAAAAACTTGAGTTTGAAACCATTGTATGGTTCCAGGCGCGCCCATTTTTCCTTATCGCCTTCGCCTTCTCGCACTTCCACCGGCTTGAGCACTCGAATAAATTTCTTGGCGGCATTTTGTTCTTGCAAACCGGCTTGCTGGAGCAAAAAGACAAAAGACGATGCCGAACCATCCATGATGGGAATTTCTTCGGCAGTCAGATCAATGACGAGATTATCCACACCCAGGCCAGCACATGCCGAGAGCAGATGCTCCACCGTGGAAACACGGGCGCCGTCCTTGGACAGCACTGACGCCATGCGGGTGTCGCCAATGCCGGTCGCCGTTGCCGGAAACTCTACAATAGGATCAAGATCGACACGCCGGAACACAATGCCGGCGTCGATTGGCGCCGGGCGCAGGGTCAACTCCACCTTAGTGCCGGAGTGCAAGCCTACGCCAATGGTGCTGACAAGTTTTTTAATGGTGCGCTGTTTTAACATCTCGTCATTATAGCCAAGATGCCTTGCCAGCTGCTTTTGGCTTGCCTCTTACTGTTGCAAAAATGTCCGCCGTGCAAGAAAGCAAATACAAAGCGCGGATGCTCTTAAGAAAGTATCCGCGCCGGTTACCTCAGGCCAGCAGATCAGCCCAGTTGCGCCAACAGGGTTTCTGCGTTAGACACTTCGAACTTGCCAGCAGCTTCCACATTCAGTTGCGTCACCACGCCGTCTTCGACCAGCATCGAGTAACGTTGTGAGCGGATGCCCATGCCTTTTTCACTAAAGTCAGCGTCCAGTCCAACCGCCTTGGTGAACTTGGCGCTGCCGTCAGCTAACAGACGCACCACGCCGGTGGCTTTCTGATCGCGGCCCCAAGCGCCCATGACAAACGCGTCATTGACCGAAATGGCCCAGATTTCATCGACGCCGTGCGCCTTGAAAGCAGCTGCGTGCTGGATATAACCAGGCAAATGCTTGGCCGAGCAGGTTGGTGTGAACGCACCAGGAACGGCAAACACGGCAATTTTCTTGCCTTTGACCAGATCGGAAACCTTAAATGTATTAGGGCCGAGTGCACAACCCTCTGTTTCGGTTTCGATGAATTCAGCCAATGCGCCTTCGGGCAGATGATCGCCAATTTTGATGGTCATGATGATTTCCTTCTGTTAAGTAAATTCTTGTATTGCTCAGGGCAAAAAAACGCCGCGCACAAAGGCGCGGCGCGCAGGCGGTAGTATGCCTGTTTATTACTTCAGCTGCAGCCTGAGCGAACTCAAGCGCGGCTGCGACGATGATCAGTCCGCCTGCTTGCGCAGGAAAGCCGGAATGTCATAAGTTTCCATGCCGTTCTTTTCGAGGGCGCGCACCGTGTCGGAAGCCGACTCGCGGCGCCAGACTGCCGGCGCCTTCATGCCACCGAATGCCGCACCGCTAGCACTGCCGCCGGCGCCGTTGAGCACGCCAGTGCCAGCCATCATCGGCTCGTTGTGGGTACCGGTACGTAGCATTGGGGTCTGTACCAGTTGTACCGACTTACGTGCGCGGCCCAGGCCCGTTGCGACCACGGTCACACGAATGTCGTCACCCATGGTGTCATCGTAGGCAATACCTTGTGCAATCGAAGCATCGGCTGCTGCGAAAGCACGCACGGTAGCCATGACTTCCTTGATTTCCTTGCCCTTGAGATTGCGGCTGGCGGTGACGTTGACCAGTACACCGCGTGCACCGGACAGATCAATGCCATCGAGCAGCGGCGAGGCGACGGCCTGTTCGGCTGCCACGCGGGCGCGATCAACGCCAGAAGCTGTCGCCGTTCCCATCATGGCTTTGCCCTGCTCGCCCATGATGGTTTTGACGTCGTTGAAGTCAACATTGATGTGGCCCGGCACATTGATGATTTCGGCAATCCCGGCGACGGCGTTGTTAAGCACGTCATCAGCATGGCCCAGCCATTCAATCATGCTGTCATCTTCGTAGATCTCTTCGAGCTTTTCGTTGAGGATGATGATCAGTGAGTCGACATGTTGTCCCAGTTCTTCCAGACCCTGGTCGGCGATGTCCATGCATTTCTGACCTTCGTAGGAAAATGGCTTGGAAACCACTGCTACGGTCAGCGCGCCCAATTCCTTGGCGATTTGTGCCACCACCGGTGCCGCGCCGGTGCCGGTGCCGCCACCCATGCCTGCGGCGATGAACACCATATGCGCACCGCGTAGCGCATCTTCGATACGCGAGCGGGTTTCTTCGGCCAGACGACGGCCGACTTCCGGCTGCATGCCTGCACCCAGTCCGGTTTCACCAATCTGGATGACATTGTCCGCTTTGGACTGTTTCAAGGCTTGGGCATCGGTGTTGGCTGCAATGAATTCAACGCCGGACACGCCTTTGTTGATCATGTGCTGCACCGCGTTGCCGCCTGCGCCACCGACGCCCACGACCTTAATGATCGTGCCTAGGGTGGCATTGTCGAGCATATCTATTTCCATGATGACTCCTTAAATTGATGATGTGCAGCTTGCAGTTGATAGGCATCACGCGGTGTGACGACTAGCAACTGAGAACTGCGCGTTGCTGATTCAATTAACCCTATTTCCTTAAAAATAAATAATGCAACCACTTAAAAATTACCTAAAAACCATTCCTTCATACGCTGCCAGATTGCTTTTACCGAACCTTCTTGGCGAGTCACGATGTAGCCGCGCAGGTACTGCTTTTTCGCTTCCAACAACAAACCTAATACCGTCGAATAGCGTGGACTGCGCACCACATCAGCCAACTGACCACTATATTCAGGCGTCCCCAAACGGGCCGGCTTGAGGAAAATATCCTCTGCCAGCTCAATCATCCCAGGCATCATGGCGGAGCCTCCGGTGAGGACGATGCCTGACGACAGCACCTCCTCGTATCCAGATTCGCGCACCACCTGATGCACCAGTGCAAACAACTCTTCTACGCGCGGCTCAATCACCGCCGCCAATGCCTGACGTGACAGGGTGCGCGGATTTCGATCCCCCAACCCCGGCACTTCCAGGGTCTCGCCCGGGTCGGCCAGAATCTGCTTGGCCACGCCATAGCGCAATTTGATTTCTTCAGCTTCCAGAGTCGGCGTGCGCAAGGCCATAGCGATATCGTTGGTGATCTGGTCACCAGCAATCGGAATAACTGCGGTATGACGAATCGCACCTTCGGTAAACACCGCCACATCGGTAGTGCCACCGCCAATGTCGACCAGTACCACGCCCAACTCACGTTCATCGGGCGTAAGCACTGAATCGGCCGATGCCATCGGTTGCAGGATCAGATCCGATACTTCCAGACCGCAGCGGCGCACGCACTTGACAATGTTTTGCACGGCCGAAACGGCGCCGGTGACAATGTGCACCTTGACCTCGAGTCGGATGCCGCTCATGCCGATCGGTTCACGCACGTCTTCCTGGTTGTCGACAATGAACTCCTGCGGCACCGTATGCAGCAATTGCTGGTCGGTCGGAATGTTGACCGCCTTGGCGGTTTCGATCACGCGTGAGACGTCTGCCGCGCTGACTTCCTTATCCTTGATGGCCACCATGCCGCTCGAATTGAAGCTGCGAATGTGACTGCCCGCGATGCCGGTATAGACATTGCGGATCTTGCAGTCGGCCATCAACTCCGCCTCTTCCAACGCTCGCTGGATCGACTCGACAGTGGCTTCAATGTTGACCACTACGCCTTTTTTGAGGCCCTTGGATTCGGATTGGCCCAGACCAATCACCTCATGGCGACCATCCGGCAAGACCTCGGCCACCACCGCCACCACTTTGGAGGTGCCGATGTCGAGGCCGACAATCAAATTTTTTGCGTCTTTTGTCATATCGTTTCGCTTATTTTTTCTTACCGTTCAATGCAGCCAGTACCAAGCCGTCCGCCTTCAATGCCAGGCCATTCGGGTAGCGCATGTCGACATCTTCAATTTTTCCCTGCAAGCGCTCCAGCAACTGTGGATACACCGACACCAGTCGGTTGATGCGATCCTTCAGGGTGACATCGCTGTCGGCCCGTCCCAGTTGCACTGTCATACCGTTGTCCAGCTTGACCGTCCAGGCGTAGCGATTAGACAAAGCGACTGCCTGCGGCTGCAGCTTGATCGGTGCAAACCAGTGACGGAATTGATCAAAGCGCGTCACAACTTCTTTCTCACTACCCTCCGGCCCGTCAAACTCCAGCAGTTCGCCATCGTCTTCAGCTTCTGCCAGATTGGCGGTAAACACATCGCCCTTGATCGACAACAAACGCCCATCGTCGCCCCAGGTACCCAAAGCACGATGCTCTTCAATCGAGACGATCAGCTTGTTGGGCCATTCGCGCCGAACCATCGCCTTGCGTACCCACGGCACGGATTCAAATGCTGAACGCACCGCATCGAGGTCAGCAGTGAAAAAATTGCCCTTGATGCGGGGCAAGGCGCTGGCTCGAATCGTCAATGCGTTAACCCGCCGCAACTGAGTCTGCGCTTGGCCTTCGACGCGTATGGTCTTGAGCGTAAACATCGGCCGCTGCGCCAGCCACCATCCACCGGACGTCAGCAATGCAAACAACACCAGTGCCAGCAAGGCATTGGTGATTGCATTCAACATTTTGACGTCCTGCCACATGGTCGCTCTCTATCCCTGATCTACTACATTTTTCACATCCGCCGCCAATTGCGGCTTCCAATCTGTCGAAGGCTGCAAATCCAGTGCTGCCGATTGTAAAATCTGGCAGCACAACTCTTCATAACTCAAGCCGTCTTGCTTGGCCGACATCGGCACCAGCGAGTGCCCTGTCATGCCGGGCGAGGTGTTGATCTCGAGCAGAAAGGGTTCGTTGTCGGTAGCGCGCAACATGAAGTCGACGCGTGCCCAGCCGCGACAACCCAGTGCGTTGAAAGCCTGTACCGCCAGCTCCTGCACACGCTGCGTCAAGGCTGCATCGAGCGGCGCCGGACAGAGATATTTGGTGTCATCGCCGAAATACTTGTGCTGATAGTCGTAGTTGCCATCGGGTGCGCAAATTTCGATCACCGGCAAGGCACGCGCCGTCCTGCCCTGTCCCAGCACCGGCACGGTCAGCTCACGCCCGCGCACGAATTCTTCGGCCAGCACGGTGGCATCGTATTTGGCGCATAAAGTGAAACCACCTTGCATGTCGGAATAGCCCACCACTTTGGCAATACCAATAGTGGAACCCTCATGTGGCGCCTTGAGCATGAGCGGCAAACCCAGCACATCTGGAACCTGCCGCAATTCTTCCCACGGCGTATCGCGCTCGAGCACCACAAAGCGCGGCGTCGGTAAGGCATGACCGAGCCAGATACGTTTGGTCATGATCTTATCCATGGCAATGGCTGACGCCATCACACCCGGGCCGGTATACGGAATGCCGAGTTGTTCGAGAGCACCTTGCAAGGTACCGTCTTCGCCATAGCGGCCGTGCAGTGCAATGAAGACACGGTCAAAATTCTCAGCAGCCAGCTCTGCCAGACTGCGTTCGGCCGGATCAAACGGATGGGCATCCACACCCTTGCTGCGCAAGGCCTGCAACACACCGGCGCCGGACATCAGCGAGACTTCGCGTTCGGCCGAACGACCGCCAAACAACACACCGACTTTGCCCAATTGTACGGATTGATCGTTTGCCATCATGCCCCTTGCACCGTCAGTTTGGCGGGTACACCGCTGATCGAGCCGGCTCCCATGGTCATGACGACATCGCCGTCACGCACTACATTGAGAATGGTGGCCGGCATATCGGCGATGTCTTCCACAAACACCGGCTCGACCTTGCCAACCACACGCAGCGCATGCGCCAAAGCACGGCCATCGGCAGCGACAATCGGTTGTTCGCCGGCAGCATAGACTTCACCCAGCACCAATACGTCGGTGGTGGACAGCACCTTGACGAAATCTTCAAACAAGTCGCGCGTACGGGTATAGCGATGCGGCTGGAAGGCCAGCACCAACCGGCGCCCCGGATAAGCACCGCGCGCAGCAGCGATGGTGGCGGCAGTTTCGACAGGGTGGTGGCCGTAGTCGTCCACCAGGGTAAAGGAACCAGCCGGCTTGCCGTCAGCATCGCGTAGCGGTACATCTCCGTAACGGGTAAAGCGACGGCCGACACCGTTGAATTCCGTGAGCGCCTTTTGCGTATCGACATCGGCGACATCCAGTTCGCGTGCAATGGCAATCGCCGCACAAGCGTTTTGCACGTTGTGCATACCGGGCTGATTCAGACTGACTTGCATCGGTGCGTAGCCGTTCTGTATCGCGGTAAATTCCATCTTGCCCTCGACTGCCTTGGCATCGATGGCGCGAATGTCCGCGTCTTCATGAAATCCATAGGTCAGAATCGGCTTGGAAATCATGGGCATGATTTCGCGCACATGCGGATCATCCAGACACAGCACGGCCACGCCATAAAACGGCAAGCGCTGGGTAAATTCAACAAACGCCTGCTTGAGCTTGGCGAAATCGTGGTTATAGGTCTCCATGTGATCGGCATCGATATTGGTGATGACTTCGATCACTGGGGTCAGATTCAGGAATGAAGCGTCGGACTCATCGGCCTCAGCGACGATGAAGTCGCCCGAACCCAGCTTGGCATTGGCACCGGCGCTGGTGAGACGACCGCCGATGACGAAGGTCGGGTCCAGACCGCCTTGTGCCAATACGCTGGCAACCAGACTGGTAGTGGTAGTTTTGCCGTGCGTACCGGCAATCGCGATGCCTTGCTTCAGACGCATCAACTCGCCCAGCATCACCGCACGCGGCACGATGGGAATGTGTTTTTTGCGTGCCGCCAGTACTTCCGGATTGTCGCCCTTGACTGCCGTCGAGGTGACGATGGCGTCAGCGTCAGCGATGTTTTCAGCAGCATGGCCGTACAGAATGCGCGCGCCCAATTGGGCCAGCCGCTGCGTGGCCGTATTGCTGCCCAGATCGGAACCGGACACGCCATAACCAAGATTGAGCATGACTTCAGCAATGCCACTCATTCCAGAGCCGCCAATGCCGACAAAATGTATATTTTTTACCCGATGTTTCATTGCTTCACCAATTTTTCCAGCACCTGCGCAATCGCCTCATTGGCGTCGCGCCTGCCTTGTTCATACGCTGCCTGCGCCATCTTGAGGCAGGCCGGCCTATCCAATTCTTGCAACAGTTGCGCCAACCGTTGCGGCGTCAGCTCGGTCTGCGGCAGATGCACGGCAGCCTTGGCCTGCGCCATCCATTTGGCATTGTCGCGTTGATGCGAAGTGGTCGACGCCACCAGCGGCACCAACACACTGGCCACACCAGCAGCCGTCAATTCCGACACCGTAATGGCACCAGCACGACAGATCACCAGATCGGTCTGGGCATAGCGGCGCGGCATGTCATCGATAAAATCGACCACTTCCGCTTCGACTCCGGCTTGCGCATATGCCGCACGCAACGCATCGATATGCTGCTTGCCTGACTGATGCGTGACGTGCATGCGCTGCCCGGCTGGCATGCTGGCCAATGCAGCCGGTACACATTCATTTAATACTTTGGCGCCCAGGCTGCCGCCTACCACCAGTATCCGCAACACGCCGCTGCGCTCCTGATATCGCGGCGTCGGTGCGCCCAGGGCGATGATGTCGGTGCGCACTGGATTGCCGGTCACTTGCGCCTTGCTGGCAGCCTTGCCAAAATCGGCCGGAAATCCGAACAAGACCTTGGCAGCCAACGGCGTGAGCGTCTGATTCGACAGCAACAAGGCAGCATCCGCATTGACCAGTACCAGCGGCACACCGCGCAAGCGCGCCATGATGCCGCCTGGCACCGTCACATAACCACCCATGCCCAGCACTACATCCGGTGCACGACGGCCGATGATGGCGAAACACGCAAAGAAACTAGTCAACAGACGCCATACGCCCCTGACCGTATGCAACCAGCCTTTGCCGCGTAGTCCAGCAAATACTATGGTGTCCATATCGATGCCATGGCGCGGCACCAGATCGCGTTCCATACCGTGCGTGGTGCCCAGCCATGACACTTGCCAACCGCGCGCGCGCATGGTGTCGGCAATCGCCAGTCCGGGGAAAATATGACCACCGGTGCCGGCGGCCATGATCAAGAGACGCTTGGTGCCGCTCATAGCCGCCCCCCGCGCATCAGGACACGATTTTCATAATCGATGCGCAACAGGATCGCCAGACCAATACAGTTGATCAACAAACCCGAACCGCCGTAACTCATCAGCGGCAAGGTCAGTCCTTTGGTCGGCAGCAAGCCGAGATTGACACCCATATTGATGAAGGCCTGCACACCCAGCCAGATGCCAATGCCTTTGGCCACCAGCCCGGAAAAGGTCAGATCCAGTGCAATTGCCTGACGGCCGATTTCAAAGGAGTGCTTGACCAGCCAGTAAAACAGCAAGACCACCACCAGCACACCGGCAAAGCCGAGTTCTTCGCCGATGACGGCCAGCAAGAAGTCGGTATGTGCTTCTGGCAGGTAATGCAATTTTTCAACACTGCCGCCGAGACCGACACCAAACAATTCACCGCGACCGAAGGCAATCAGGGAATGCGACAACTGATAGGCTTTGCCCAGCGCATTTTCTTCGACCCAAGGATTGAGATAAGCGAAAATCCGCTCGCGCCGCCATGGCGACAACACGATCACCAACGAGAAAATGCCCACCAAAGTGGCGCCAATACCGCCAAACCACACGCCGTTAATACCACCCAGGAACAGGATGCCCATGGCGATACAGACGATCACGCCAAATGCGCCCAAATCCGGCTCCAGCAACAGCAACAGGCCGACCACGCCAACGGCCACTGTCATCGGCATGAAGCCTTTGGTCAGCTTGTGCATCACTTCCTGCTTGCGCACCGTATAGTCGGCGGCGTACAAAACAATGAACAGCTTCATCAGTTCAGACGGCTGCAAGTTGAACACGCGGAACGATAACCAGCGCTTGGCGCCGTTGACGCCCTTGCCAATGCCAGGAATGAGCACCATCGCCAACAACACCAGGGTACCGACGAACAGATACGGCGCCATTTTTTGCCAGGTCTCGATCTTGATGCGGAAAACAACCATCCCGACCACCAGCGAAAAGCAAATGAACATGGCCTGGCGTACCAGGAAATAAGAATTATTGTAATTGGCGTATTTAGGTGAATCGGGCAAGGCGATGGAGGCGGAATACACCATGACCATACCGAACAACATCAACAACAGCACCACCCAAACCAGGGGCTGATCGTATTGCATCATGCGTGAGCGCTGTTCGATACCGCTGATACTTTTGAGACTGCCGGCACGCGCAGGCATCTCTTGCTTGGCGCCAAACAAGTTGATGAACGAGGGCAAGGTCAGTTTCATCACATCACCTCGCCGCGAGACAAGGCCAACTCACGCACCGCGTCAACAAAGACTTCTGCACGATGAGCATAGTTGCGGAACATGTCCAGGCTAGCGCAGGCCGGCGACAGCAAGACCGCATCACCACTTTGTGCCATGGCTCCTGCTTGCTGCACAGCTTCTTCGAGGCAAGCGCAATCGATCAAGTCAATTCCGGTGGCACTCACCGCAGTACGGATGGCGGCTGCGTCGCGGCCAATCAGGAACACCGCACGGCCATATTTGGCCAAGGGCGCCGCCAAGGGCGCAAAATCCTGTCCCTTGCCATCACCGCCGGCGATCAACAGCAGGCGATTCGGTTTGCCGCCATGGCCCAAGCCTTGCAGGGCGGCCACGGTCGCGCCGACATTGGTACCTTTGCTGTCGTCGTAATATTCGACCTCGCGAATGGTCATGATCAGTTCGACCCGATGCGGCTCACCCGTGTAATCACGCAGACCATGCAACAGCGGCGCTAGCGGCAAATCGACGGCACGGCACAAAGCCAGTGCCGCCAAGGCATTGAGTGCGTTGTGCAGACCGCGAATTTTGAGCGCATCAACCGGCATCAGGCGTTTGAGTTGAAACGCCTGTTCTGCCACTTCTTTATCTTTTTTGCGTCGTCCATGCGGCTTTTCATCCTCTTCGACAACCACAGCAATGGCCAACCACAGCATGCCGTTTTCATCGACCAGGCCGAAGTTCCCCGCCTTGATCGGCTCATCCAGTCCGAAAGTGGACACGCGAGCGCCCGGCACCGCCATTTGCATCACAATCGCGTCTTCGCGATTGAGCACGCGTATCGTATGGGTGCCGAAGATCTTTTGCTTGTCGGCAGCATAGGCTTGCATCGTGCCGTGCCAGTCCAAGTGATCTTGGCTGATGTTGAGCACCGTGGCCGCATCGGGCTGCAGACTATACGTTGTGTGTAACTGAAAGCTCGACAATTCCAACACCCATGCCTGCGGCAAAATACCGTCATACTCGGGCTCAGCCGGTTCTGGTGGCATCAGTTGCTCGGACTGAGCGTCCTCTTGTAGCGCTGCCGGTGCAAGCTCCGCTGTTTCCGGCTCAGCTAATTCCGGCGATTGCGTCAGTGACTCAGTCAAACTCAATTCATCCGGTGCCGCATCAACGTTAGCTGAAACTTCAGCCTGCAGCGCAGCCGCCTCGGACTCTACTTGCTGCTCGGTTTGCATTTGTACGGCGAGCGCATGCGTGGCATCTTCGATGAGCGCTTCCCGCAACACATCCAGTACCGCCGGACTGATGTTGCCAGCAACCTTGGTCGTCAGGCCGGCGCGACGGCACAAATTGCCGGTCAGACTGGTTACGGTGGTCTTGCCGTTAGTACCCGTAATGGCCAACACCTTGGGTGCATACGCACGTTCGACACGTAGCGTTGCCAGCGCTTGCGCGAACAATTCCATTTCGCCCCACAGCGGCAGATTACGTTGCACTGCAGCTGCACTCAAGTCAGCCAGTTCGCGCTGCGGCGCCAGGCCGGGGCTGACGGCCACAAAATCAATGCCATCCAGCAACGCCGCTGTCAATGGCTGGCCACCGATGAACTCAACATCAGGCGCGGCTGCACGCAGTCTTGTCAGACGCGCCGCAACAGCATGCTCATCCCGTGTATCGGCCACACGCACGCGCGCGCCGCAGTAGACTAGCCACTGCGCCATCGCCAGACCGGATTCACCCAGTCCGAGTACCAGAGCGTGTTGATTGACGTAATTCACGTATTCATTCCTGCTTCTCTTAATTAGCGCAACTTCAAGGTCGACAAACCGAACAGCACCAGCATCATGGTGATGATCCAAAAGCGCACCACCACTTGTGTTTCTTTCCAGCCTTTTTGTTCATAGTGATGGTGCAAAGGCGCCATCAACAGAACCCGCTTACCGACACCGGTACGCTTCTTGGTAAATTTGAAATAAGCCACCTGTATCATCACCGACAGTGTTTCGACGACGAAAATGCCGCCCATGATGAAGAGCACGATTTCCTGCCGCACAATCACCGCAATCGTGCCGAGCGCGCCACCCAGCGCCAACGCACCGACATCGCCCATGAACACTTGTGCCGGATAGGCGTTGTACCAAAGAAAAGCTAATCCAGCACCGGCCATGGCGCCGCAAAAAATGAGCAACTCACCGGCGCCCGGAATATGCGGAATTAATAGATACTTGGCGTAACTGGCACTGCCGGTCAGATAGGCAAACAGGCCGAGGGCGCCGCCAACCAGCACGGTGGGCATGATGGCCAAACCATCCAGACCGTCGGTCAGATTGACGGCGTTACTGGTGCCGACAATGACGAAATAGGTCAGCGCAATGAAACCCCACACGCCCAGCGGATAACTGATCGTCTTGAAAAAGGGCACGATCAGATCTGCCTTGGGCGACAGGTCGAGGTTGAAACCTGACTGCACCCAGGCAAAAAACAGATCGAGCACCTTCATGTTGCTCACTTCCGAGACCGAAAACGCCAGATAGAAAGCGGCCACCAAGCCGATCAGCGATTGCCAGAAATATTTCTCGCGCGAGCGCATGCCATTGGGATCCTTGTAGACCACCTTGCGGTAATCGTCGACCCAACCGATCATGCCAAAACCCAATGTGACGATCAACACGATCCAGACAAAACGGTTGCTCAGATCAGCCCACAGCAAGGTGGAAACACCAATGCCGATCAGGATCAGCACACCACCCATGGTCGGTGTGCCGGATTTGATCAAATGCGTTTGCGGACCGTCAGTACGTACTGCTTGACCAACCTTGAGCCGGGTCAGCATGCGGATGACGGCTGGGCCGGCCACCAGGCCGATCAACAGCGCCGTCAGCGTCGCAAAGACGGCGCGGAAGGTGATGAAGTTGAATACGCGCAGGAAACTGAAATCCTGCTGGAAATTTTGAGCCAGCCAAAGCAGCATGTTAGTGAGTCTCCTGTGATTGTGGCGCGGTGGACTGCGCCCCGACCAAATGCTGCACAACGCGTTCCATTTTCATGAATCGCGAACCTTTTACCAGGATCGAGGCATCGGCAACGGCAACTTGCTGCACCGCTGCGCTGATGGCTTCGATCGTCTCGAAATGGCGCGCCGTTGCAGCCACTGCTGCACTCGCTGCAATTGCGCCATTGAATGCCTGTACGGCGAAACGCGTGGCGTCGCCGAAGCCGAAGAAATGATCGATGCCCTGCGCTCTGGCATAAGCACCAATCTCTTCATGAAATTGCTGTCCTTCGTTACCAACCTCGCCCATATCGCCCAACACCAGCACGCGCGGTGCAGCGGCAGTGACCAGTACATCGATGGCAGCGCGCACCGAATCGGGATTGGCGTTGTAGGTATCGTCAATGACCAGCGCACCGCTGACTGCGGTCTTGCGCTGCAAACGACCATTGACTGGCGCGAAGGCTTCCAGTCCGCGCACGATCGCCGCCGCATCGATACCGGCGCCCAACGCGCAAGCGACTGCGGCCAGCGCATTGCGCACATTATGCTCACCAATGGCAGCCAGCTTGATCTGAAAATGGTGCTGCTCGTTGCCGATGGCGGCACGCACGTCGATCAGGCTGCCAAATGCCTGCACTTGGTAAGTGGCACAGACATCGGCTTGCTCGGTCAAACCGAAACTGATGACCCGCGTCAGTCCGCGCGCACTGACGATCCCGCGCCAGACCCAGGCAAAGTCATCTTCGGCCGGAAACACGGCGACGCCATCGACAGGCAAGGCCGCCAACACAGCGCCATTTTCGCGCGCCACTGCTTCAACGGTGGCCATGAATTCCTGATGCTCGCGCTGGGCATTGTTGACCAATGCCAGGGTCGGCCGGGCAATCTCGGCCAGCACCGCGATCTCGCCGGGGTGATTCATGCCCAGCTCAACGACGGCGGCCTGATGTGACGGCTGCAAACGCAATAGCGTCAGCGGCACACCGATTTCATTATTCAAATTGCCACGTGTGGCCAGGCTATGTTCTTCGCCAAAGGCGGCGCACAGAATGGCGGCCAGCATTTCCTTGACGGTGGTCTTGCCGTTGCTGCCGGTCACCGCCAGCAGCGCGATGGCAAACTGCTCACGCCAGCAACGCGCAATCCGGCCCAGCGCCACGCGCGTATCGGCGACCACAATGGCAGGTATCGTCAAGCCAGGGGGGATCCGTTCGACCACAACAGCAGCAGCGCCTTGCGCAACGACGGCATCGAGAAAATCATGCGCGTCGAAACGTTCGCCGCGCAGAGCGACGAACAGGTTACCCGGTACCACCGCGCGACTGTCAGTGGTGATGCCATGCACACTCGCAGCCGCACCCGGCGCCACATTGTGCAGCGGCTGCCCTAACCACAACGCCAATTGTGCAAGCGTGACCTGCATCACGTGCCCCCCTTCATCGTCACGCGCGCAGCCAGTGCCAGCGCCACATGATCCGCATCCAGGAAGGGATTTTTCTTGCCTGCGATTTCCTGATAGGTTTCGTGTCCTTTGCCTGCCAGCAGCAGTACATCCTGCTTGGCGGCGTGCCGCACGGCCCACAGAATCGCAGCAGCACGGTCTGTCATGACGCGCGGTGTCAGACGCATCATGCCGTTCTGGATATGTGCAATGATGGTGGCGGGATCTTCGGTGCGCGGGTTATCACTGGTCAGCACCACCTGATCAGCCAACTCGGCGGCGGCACCCATTTGCGGACGTTTGCCAGGATCGCGATCACCGCCGCAACCGAACACACACCACAGCGCACCACCGCGTTGATTGGCTACCGAACGCAAGGCATTCAAGGTCTTTTCAAGCGCGTCCGGGGTATGCGCGTAGTCGATCACAATCAAAGGTGCTTCCTGGCCGCCGAACTGCTGCATGCGCCCGGGTACCGGCGTGAGGGCAGCCAAGGTACCGATGGCAGCGTTCCAGACAATTCCTTTGGCCAGCATCACGCCAAGTACGCCGAGCAGATTGCTGACATTGAAATTGCCAACCAATTGCGTTTTCACCTGAGCCGAACCGAACGGCGAATCAATATGGAAACTGGTGCCACTATTGGTGCTGCGAATGGCTGAAGCACGCAGCACGGGAACATCACCGTTGACTGCATCGCCGATTGAATAGCCGATCACCGGCAAGTTACGCGCCTGGACATAAGGCACCAGACGCTGCCCCATTTGATCATCCAGGTTGATGACAGCCTGCTGCAGACCCGGCACATTGAACAACTGTACCTTGGCCGCTTCGTAGGCCAGCATGTCGCCGTGGTAGTCGAGATGATCGCGCGTGAAATTGGTAAACAAGGCCACATCCACATGCAGACCATTCAAGCGGCCTTGATCGAGTCCGATGGAAGAAGCCTCGATGGCCAGCACCGAAGCCCGCGCCGTACGCAAATCGGCCAGCTTGCGCTGTAGTAGCACAGCATCCGGCGTGGTGTAGCCGGTGACATCGAAT
>Ga0302155_10001131_pt1 | contig 19693 bp, 16 predicted proteins | sample I_Bog_N3_1_FD_193508 | JGI IMG/M metagenome (GOLD analysis project Ga0302155, IMG submission 193508) | Peat permafrost microbial communities from Stordalen Mire near Abisko, Sweden - I_Bog_N3_1 | ecosystem: Environmental > Terrestrial > Soil > Wetlands > Peat | place: Sweden: Abisko, Stordalen...
TGGCTGCGTTGCACTCCTTGCGCGTAGCACCGCTACGCGACGCGTCGTACGCCTTGCCAGCGCCCATTCTGAGTAAAACGCATCTCGCGTCTATTTATGAAATGAGTTCTAATACTTTTCCTCGACCACCGGTACGCGCTGCGCCGGGTCATAGAAGAATTTTTCTTCGGCGATGCGCTCACCTTCCCAGCGCTGGTAAGCCAACTCTTCCATATGCGTGACGGTACCGTCCTGCCATTCAAAATGGAAAATCCAGCGGATCACGACCTTGTCGCCGTCAACGAAAACCGGGCGGACGCATTTGGAGCGCAGCGACTTTACACGCGCCATGACCTGGCGTTCATTGGCAACATGGGCCGTGCGTCCCAGCCGTGGCGGTTCGTTGTTCTCTTGCATGGTCGCATCTTCGGTATAGAACGCCTCTACCGCTTCAACATGGGCATTGGCTTCGACGCGGGCAATGAAGTTTTCCAGTGTTTCCTTGCTAGGCATGTTTGTTCTCCTGTTCAGCCTTCGGTCAATTGGGCGTCATACAGCATGGTTACACCGTGCAAGTTGCATGACATGACGGCATGCCTGACGGCGTCGATGGCCGCGCTTCGGGTAAAGCTCTTGCGCCAGGCCAGTACCACCCGACGAGACGGCACCGGTTTAGCAAATGGCACGTAGCGCACCATGCCGTCTTTTGCATGCATGTCGGAGACCGAGGCCTGCGGCAAGACGGTGATGCCGATGCCAGAGGCGACCATGTGACGGATGGTTTCCAGTGACGAGCCTTCAAAGGTGCGGGCGATGCCATCACCGGCGGTCGAAAAGCGCGCCATTTCCGGGCAGACTTCCAACACCTGATCGCGGAAGCAATGGCCATTGCCTAGCAGGAGCATGGTTTCAGTCTTGAGTTCCTGGGCTGTGATTTCCTTGCGCTCGGCCCATGGATGATGCTTGGGCAGTGCCACGACAAACTCTTCGTCGTATAGCGGCTGCACCATCAGGCCGTGTTCTGGGAACGGTAGCGCCATGATGGCCGCGTCCAGCTCGCCCTGGCGCAGCAACTCGATGAGGCGCGTGGTGAAGTTTTCTTGCAGGATCAAGGGCATCTGCGGCACGGTTTCGATCATGGTTTTGACCAGCGAAGGCAGCAAATAGGGGCCAATGGTATAGATGATGCCCAGCCGTAGAGGGCCTGATAGAGGGTCTTTGTTCTGGCTGGCGATTTCCTTGATGGCCGCAGTCTGTTCCAGTACGCGTTCGGCCTGCGCGACAATTTGCGCGCCCAGCGGAGTAACCGATACTTCGGTACCGCCGCGCTCGAAAATGACGACGCCAAGCTCATCTTCGAGTTTCTTGATCGCCACCGATAAAGTCGGCTGCGCCACAAAACAGGCTTCTGCGGCATGGCCAAAATGTTTTTGCCGCGCGACGGCGACAATGTACTTGAGTTCGGTGAGAGTCATAGGGGGGATGCGAGCTGATATCTGCTGACTATAGCGCATTTGCCTGCGTCATGCAGCCTTGAGCAAGCATGATAAAGTGGCGCCGCTTGTATGAAAAGAGAGTCAATGGGAGCACAAACGTGAGCAAGAAAGATAGTCGGCAAGGCGTCGTAATAAGGCCTCTCTTGCTGGTGATGACGATGATGGTGATCGCAGCGATGCCGCAGGCTTATGCGGCCGGTGATGTGGCGGCCGGTCAGCGGGTGTTCAAGATTTGCGCCGAATGCCATCAGGTCGGGCCGTCAGCGCGTGCCGGATTCGGACCGCAACTCAATGGTATTGTCGGCCGTCGGGCCGCCTCGACCAAGGATTATCGCTATTCGACTGCGATGCAGAATTCCCACCTAGTCTGGACCGAAGACAAATTGCGCAGCTTTCTCAAGGGGCCGAGCGACTTGGTGCCCGGCACCAAGATGCGTCTGTGGGGGCTCAGCAATGAAGAAGACGTGAGCAATCTGCTGGCCTATTTGCGCAGCTTTAGTTAGAACGTATTTCGCGTCTATTTATGAAATGAGTTCTAGCTTGCGCTGATCGCGGCGCATGATGCAACGTCGAGCTGCCAATGTTATTCAGTTGTCTGCTTTTGCAAACAAGGGTTTGAGATCAGACACCTCACACCTTGAGAAAGTCTTCCTTGCCGCCGAGCCAGCGCTGGAGGTGCTGATCAACCACCACCGATTCCTGTTGCAACAGCGTCTGCGCCAGATTACGCGCCTTTTCCACCAGCCATTGATCGGTCTCCAGATCAGCAAAACGCAGCAGTGCCTGGCCCGATTGCCGGGCGCCGAGGAATTCGCCGGGGCCGCGAATTTCCAGGTCGCGCCGCGCGATCTCGAAACCGTCGGCCGTTTCGCGCATGGTCATCAGCCGTTGTTTGGCAGTGCCGCCCAATGGACTTTGGTACAGCAGGATGCAGGCACTGGCAGCGGCGCCGCGACCGACGCGACCACGCAACTGGTGCAATTGCGACAAGCCGAAACGTTCGGCATGTTCGATGACCATCAATGAGGCATTGGGAACGTCAACGCCTACTTCGATCACCGTGGTGGCCACCAGCACATGAATCTCGCCGGCAGTGAAGGCATCCATGACCGTCTGTTTTTCGGCTGGTTTAAGACGCCCATGCACCAGACCGATACGTAGCTCGGGGAGTGCCTCGGTGAGCATGAGGCAGGTGTCGGTGGCGGTTTGCAGCTGCAGTGCTTCGGATTCTTCGATCAATGGACAGACCCAATAAATCTGTCGGCCTTCCTGCGCCGCCGCATGCACGCGAGCGATCACTTCTTCACGACGGTTCTGGTCGATGGTGCGGGTGACGATGGGTGTACGTCCCGGTGGTAATTGATCGATCACCGACACTTCCAGATCGGCGAAATAGGTCATCGCCAGTGTGCGCGGAATCGGTGTGGCCGACATCATCAGTTGGTGCGGCACCGTGGCGGCCTGCGCGGACACGCCTGGCTCGTTGCTGTCGAAACCTTTATTGCGCAAGGCCAGCCGTTGGCCGACGCCGAAGCGATGCTGTTCATCGACGATCACCAGTCCCAGTTTGTGAAATTGCACGCTGTCCTGAATCAGCGCATGCGTGCCGATCACCAGACGTGCTGCACCGCTTTCGATACGGGCATTGGCGGCGGCTTTTTCCCTTTTCTTGAGGCTGCCGGTGAGCCAGGCCACTTCCACGCCGAGCGGTTCCATCCAGGCGGCGATCTTGCGGAAATGCTGGTCAGCCAGGATTTCCGTGGGTGCCATCAGCACTGCCTGAAAGCCGCTGTCGATGGCTTGCGCCGCGGCCAGCGCGGCGACCACGGTCTTGCCGCTGCCGACATCGCCTTGCAGTAAGCGCTGCATGGGAAAGGCGGCGCGCAGGTCGCAGCGGATTTCTTCCAGCACGCGCTGCTGGGCGGCAGTCAGCTGGAATGGCAGTTGTTGCAGAAAGGCTTGCGAGAAGCTGCCTACGTTCGGCAGGGCGCAGGCGGTGCGCGCACGGCGTGCGGCCTGGGCGCGCTTGAGCGAGAGCTGCTGCGCCAGCAGTTCGTCGAACTTCATGCGGATCCAGGCGGGATGCGAGCGTTCCGTCAATGCGTATTCATCGACATCGGTCGGCGGGTTGTGCAGTAAGCGCACCGCATCTTCGAAGCCGCTCAGCTTGAGTTCGGTCAATAACTCGGGGGGCAGCGTGTCGCGCCAGTCGAGGCGGCTTAGCGCGCTGGTGATCGCTTTGCGCAGATAGGCTTGCGACAGGCCTTCGCCGGCCGGATAGACCGGTGTCAAGGCGTTCGGCAAGGGAGCGCCTTCGAGCACGACCTTGTAGGTCGGATGGACCATTTCGGCGCCGAAAAAGCCGTGTCGCAATTCACCGCGTACGCGTATCCGTATACCTTCAGCCAATTGCTTGGCCTGATTGCCGTAAAAATTGAGAAAGCGCAGCACCAGTTGGCCGCTGTCGTCCTGCATGGTGACCACCAGTTGGCGGCGCGGCCGGTACTGAATGTCGCTCACGCTGATGACACCTTCGACCTGCACCACCTGCGTGCCGCGCAGGCTGGCTTGCTGGATCGACATGATGCTGGTTTCGTCTTCGTAGCGCAGCGGCAGGTGTAAAGCCAGGTCCATGTCTGTGTGCAGGCCCAGCTTGGCGAGTTTTTGCGCACTCTTTTGCGCCATACTCAGCGGCGCGGCATTGGGCCGGGCACGTCCCTTGGCCTGGATGGCAAGGGTGTCGTCGATGGCGGCTTTTTTCGTCTGTGCGGGCATGCAGCGGCAGTTTGGATGGCGAGAAGGCGTAAAATAACGGGTTCGGCGTTATTTTACTGTGTTTAATCACAGTATTGCTGCTTCTATCTTGAATTTCCCATGTATTCACTTTCCGATTTCGATTTCGACTTGCCGCCTGCGTTGATTGCGCAGACGCCTTTGCCTGAGCGCAGCGCTTCGCGTCTGCTGCAGGTGGATGGCGCGGTATTGACTGACCGCAGCTTCGCCGACATCGTCGATTTGCTGACGCCCGGCGATTTGCTGGTTTTTAATGATACCCGTGTGCTCAAGGCGCGCTTTTTTGGCGTCAAGGAAACCGGCGGCAAGGTTGAGGTGCTGGTTGAACGGGTGCTCGACAATCGTACTGTGCATGCGCAGGTGCGCGCGTCCAAGTCGCCGCCGCCGGGTACCCGTATTCGTCTGGCCGAGGCTTTCGAGGTGGTGGTGGGTGAGCGCTTCGGCGAGTTTTTCACGTTGCAGTTCCCGTCCGAGGTCTTTGATTTGCTGGAGCAATACGGCAGCTTGCCTCTGCCGCCTTATATCGAGCATGCTGCCGATGCCTTCGACGAAACCCGTTATCAGACCGTGTACGCCCGTGAACCGGGTGCGGTTGCGGCGCCGACTGCCGGTTTGCATTTTGATCAGGCACTGCTGGCCCAGCTCCAGGCCAAGGGAATTGAGCAGGCTTTCGTCACCTTGCATGTGGGCGCTGGCACCTTTCAGCCGGTGCGCGTGGAAAATCTGGCCGAGCATCAGATGCACAGCGAGTGGTATACCGTGTCAGCCGAGACGGCAGCGCGGGTCAGCGCGGTCAAGGCCGCTGGCGGCAAGGTGGTAGCGGTCGGCACCACCAGCATGCGCGCGCTGGAGTCGGCTTCCCAATCCGGTGTGTTGATCGCAGGCAGTGCCGATACGCGTCTGTTTGTGACGCCCGGCTATCGTTTCAAGACGGTCGACCGTTTGATCACCAACTTCCATTTGCCGAAATCAACCTTGCTGATGCTGGTGTCGGCTTTCGCCGGCTACGATCACATCCGTGCGGCCTATGCCCATGCCATCAGCCAGCAATATCGTTTTTTCAGCTATGGCGACGCCATGCTCCTAACCTGTGACCATCATGCTTGAATTTACTCTTCTCAATACCGACGGCAACGCGCGCCGCGGCCGCGTCAAACTGAACCATGGCGTGGTCGAGACGCCCATCTTCATGCCGGTCGGCACCTATGGATCGGTCAAGGCGATGTCGCCCTTGGAACTCAAGGAAATCGACGCCCACATCATCCTCGGCAATACCTTCCATCTGTGGCTGCGTCCGGGCCTGGATGTGGTGGCCAAGTTCGGCGGTCTGCATGCGTTCATGGGCTGGGACAAGCCGATACTGACCGACTCCGGCGGCTTTCAAGTGTTTTCGCTGGGGGAAATGCGCAAGATCACTGAAGAGGGCGTGCACTTCGCCTCGCCGATCAACGGTGACAAGCTGTTCCTGTCGCCGGAAGTATCGATGCAAATCCAGCGCGTGCTCAATTCCGATATCGTGATGCAGTTCGACGAATGCACGCCGTATGAGATCGAGGGTCGTCCGGCGACTCAGGTTGAGGCGGCGCAATCGATGCGCATGTCGCTGCGCTGGGCCAAGCGCTCCGGTGACGAATTTGCGCGCGGCGAGAACCCGAATGCGTTGTTCGGTATCGTTCAGGGCGGTATGTTCGAAACCCTGCGCGACGAATCCCTGGCCGGGCTCAACGAGCTTGGTTTCGATGGCATTGCCATCGGCGGTTTGTCGGTGGGCGAGCCCAAGGAAGACATGATGCGCGTGCTGGAACACATCGGCCCGCGCTTGCCGGCCGACAAGCCGCACTATCTGATGGGCGTGGGGACACCGGAAGATCTGGTGGCCGGGGTGGCCAACGGGGTGGATATGTTTGATTGCGTGATGCCGACCCGCAACGCACGCAACGGCTGGTTGTTTACCCGCTTCGGCGATATCAAGATCAAGAACGCCCGTTACAAGGAAGATACCAAGCCGCTGGATGAAAGCTGTGAGTGCTATGCCTGCAAGAACTTTTCACGCGCTTACCTGCACCATTTGCACCGTACCGGTGAAATTCTCGGCGCTCGCTTGAACACGATCCACAATCTGCATTACTACCTGCAACTCATGAAAGAGATTCGTGCTGCCATCGAGGTCGGTCAGTTCAGCCAGTTCGTCATCAAGTTCAAGCAAGAGCGCGCACGCGGCGCCTGATCCCTGCGCCCGGAGTTGCCGTGCAGCAGTTCGGGTACGGCCATCGTTACTCAGGCTGCAAGCATGCAGTCTGTCAACCACCTTGCCGCCACGCGGCAGGGCAATCCCCCTTTAGTGCCAACATTTGGTCGCCATATTTCCAGATTTAAATAATTGGTCCAACCAATTTATTCATTCCTTCTTCAATTCAATTCCCCTTTAACACTGTACTTGCGGCCTGTAAATTTGTTTTTACGTCACAGTCAGAGTGCATCATCGTTGACATGGTTGGACCAAAATGAGAGCATCTTTCAAATTGGTTTGCCATGGATTGCTTTGACTGCTGATTTTCTATACAGTGGATGGACCAATTCACAGCCAAAAAGAGGGTTTTATGGCAGATCGTCAACCTCGATCCGCAGACGCAAAAAACGATGCAACAGTGCGTAAGGCAGCTCGCCCCGAGTTGTCGGAGGTAGTCGGGGAGCGCTCCTACCAGCGGCTGGCGGAACAGATTGCCGAGTTGATTCTGGGCGGGGAATTCAAGGTTGGCGAACGCCTACCCTCCGAGCGTAGTCTGGCAGAGCGTTTTGAGATCAGTCGCACCTCGGTGCGTGAAGCCATCATTGCCCTGGAAGTGCAGGGGATGGTTGAAGTGCGGGGCGGTTCGGGCATTTATGTCTGCGAGGCAGCGGTCAAGCCGATAGGTTTTATTCCTGACGGCGGCGCAGGGCCGTTCGAGTTGCTGCGTGCACGTTGGGTGATTGAATCCGAGGTGGCGGCATTGGCGGCACAGAATCGCACCGATGCAGATATTGACAAGATTTATGCGCAACTGGCGGCAATGGGGCGCAACTTCCGTGACAAGAGCGCCAACGAAGATGATGACCGGTTGTTTCATATCCGTGTCGCCGAAGCCAGCGGCAATAGCGTGATGGCACAGGTGGTCACGGCGTTGTGGGATCAGTTGCGTGCAGTGTTGTGGCAGCGCCTGGAGCAGCATTTCCACACGCCGATGTTGCGTGAGGCTTCGCTGGAGGAGCACCAGAAGGTGTTTGATGCCTTGCTGGCGCGTGATCCGGTAGCTGCACGCGATGCCATGCGTGAGCATCTGGAGCGGGTGATGAATGAATTTAAGAAGGCGTGGCGTTAAGAAATATGACCGCGTTGTTGGATTGGTAATTATGGTTTTGAGTCGGGCCTTTTCTGATGAGGCCCGATTAATTTAACGCGGAGCGATACCGCAACCATCAGTAAGTAATCAGTACATAAATCAATTCGCATAAAAAAGAGGAGAGCATATGAAACTACGACACAGTGTTGTAATGGTAGGGTTGGCATTTGCCACAGCAGGCGTATCGGTACAAGCTTTTGCGCAAAGCAGTGTGACGATCTACGGTGCCGTCGATGATGCGTTGGTCTACAGCAGCAATCAAAACGGTCCCCACAATCTGTACGTGCGCACCGGTAATCTGGCGGCCAGCAAGATCGGTTTCAAGGGAACCGAAGATCTGGGTGGCGGAACGCTAGCGCTCTTCACTCTGGAAAATGGTTTCGACATCAACACCGGCGCCATGAGCACCGCGAACACCTTGTTCAATCGGCAATCCTTCGTCGGTCTGAGCAATCCATCCAGCGGTACTTTCCTGGTCGGTCGTCAATACACACCTTACTTCATGTTTGTCGGTGCACTGGGCCCAACCAATGTGTTGACCGGTGCTACTGGCGCGCATCCAGGCGATGTGGATGATCTCGATACCTCCATTCGCATCAGCAATGCCGTGACTTACAACTCGCCAGTGTTTGGTGGTGCGCAAGTCAGTGCCTTGTACGGTTTCGGTGAAACTGCCGGCAATACATCGGCTGGTAATGCATACAGCTTGGCGGTGAAGTGGGATGTCAGTGCCTGGAATTTCGCGCTGGGTTATCAACGGCTGAAGACTGGTGTCAGTAGCGCGACCTGGGCTTCTTCCGGTGCTTCCAGCAATATCCCGAGCTCGGCAGTCAACTTTGGCTATCAGACCGCAGATAATGTGCAGATGGTCGCTGCAGCGACACGCTATACCGTCGGCAAGCTGATGGTCGGCGCAAACGCCAGCCTTGCACAATATCGTCCAGGCACAAGTTCATTGTCAGGATTTACGCAAACTGCGAATTTCCAGTCACTGGGTTTGATTTCGACCTATCTGGTGTCGCCGCAGATTACGGTTGCCGGTGGTTATAGCTACACCGCTGCCAAGGCTGCCAACGGCATCACTAGCGCGGCCAAGTATCAACAGCTGTCGCTGGAACAGACTTATGCGTTCTCCCCGCGCACCTCGATCTACTTCCTGCAAGCGTATCAAGTCGCAGGTGGTAAGACGCTCAATGCATCGGGTGCTATTGTCAATGCGGTGGCATCGGTTGGCGATTCGCAAACCGGTACCACTCAAGCATCTTCCGGTCGCAGCCAGGCCGTGCTGATGTTGGGCGTACGTCACTTATTCTAAAATTCTAAGGCGCGGAGAAGTTACTTAACATCCGTACTAATAGCTTGAGGTTGCACTCGGTCGTTGATTCGACCGGGTGCTTTTTTTTGCGCCGATCAAGACACCACTGCTTGCTGGCGCCAATGGTTGACCTGCTCGCGCAGCGTGCGCCGGATCACCTTGCCAGTGGTGGTCATCGGCAACTCGTCGACAAAAAACAGCTCACGCGGATATTCGTGCGCGGCCAGGCGTACCTTGACGTGTTCCTGAATCTCACGCTTGAGCGCATCCGTTCCTTCGTGGCCATCATTGAGCACAATCACCGCCACCACAATTTCGGTACGCAGAGCGTCGGGAGCACCGACCACGGCGACCATGCGCACCGCTGCGTGCTGCAGGATGTTGTCTTCGATTTCTCCAGGCCCGATGCGATAGCCAGCGGAGGTAATCACATCATCATCACGACCGACGAAGCGGATATAGCCATCCTCATCCATGCGACCGGTGTCGCCGGTCAGCAGCCAGTGGCCGACATACTTGTCGGCAGTTGCCTGCGGGTTGTTCCAGTAGCGTAAAAACATCACCGGGTCGGGGTGCAGCACGGCAATATTGCCCTCGTCGCCGACCGCGACGCGCTGTCCCTGTGCGTCGACGATGGCCACTTCATGGCCGGGCGCGGCGCGGCCGATGGCGCCTGGGCGGCCATCCATCACGGCGGCGCAGGACGATATGGTCATATTGCATTCGGTCTGGCCGTAGAACTCATTGATGGTCAAGCCGAAGGTCTGGCGGCCCCAGTCCAGCAACTCGGCGCCGAGTGACTCGCCGCCACTGGCGACTGAGCGCAGTTGATAGCGCCAGCGTTGTTGTGGATCGCGCACCGTGCGCATCATCTTGAGCGCGGTCGGCGGTAAGAAGGTGTTGCGCACACCATGATCCTGCAAGAGTTGGAACGCCGCTTCGCCACTGAACTTTTCAAAGCGGTGCGCCACCACCGCCACACCGTGATGCCAGGCTGGCAGCAGCACGTCGAGCAGGCCGCCGATCCAGGCCCAGTCGGCCGGTGTCCAGATGCGGTCAGCGCTCTGCGGAAACAGATTGTGTGACATTTCAACCCCCGGCAGATGGCCCAGCAGCACCCTGTGCGCATGCAATGCTCCCTTGGGCTGGCCAGTGGTGCCAGAGGTGTAAATGATCAGTGCTGGATCGTCGGCGCTGGTTTGTAGCGGCGTCAGATCATTGCTGCTGTGCGCCAATGCCTGGTGCAGGTCGATCGTGCCGGACAAGGCGCCGTCGATGCTGAAGATGGTTTGCAAGGCTGGCAGGCGCTCGCGAATGGCCGCCAGTTTGGCAGCGCCGCTGGCATTGGTGATAACGACCCGGGCCGCGCTGTCGCGTAGTCGGTATTCCAGCGCTTCCTCACCGAACAGAGCAAACAAGGGAATCGCAATGGCACCGATCTTATAGGCGGCGACATGGGCAATGGCGGTTTCGGGCGCCTGCGGTAACAGAATGGCAATGCGCTCGCCGCTGTCGACGCCGTGGTGTCGCAGCAAATTGCCAAGCCGGTCGGATTGTTCCTTGATTTCGGCGAAGCTGTAATGGCGTGCGCTACCGTCGCTGGCGACATGAATCAGGGCCAGTCGTTGCGGCTCGCGCAGCGCCCATTGGTCGCAGACATCGATGCCGATGTTGAAGTGGCTGGGTATGTTCCACTGGAAGGGAGTTTGGAGGTCGGCATAGGACTTGGCGATTGTTGGCAGCATGATAAGACTGGTCTCCTGATTTTTATTGAGGTCATTATTGAATAATTTCTTGTTAATGTAGTGCTGTGTCTCCATATTGAGGAAGTTGCACAAGTGTTTTTTCTTGGCGGCAAGCATTTTTCTTGTAATAGCGGCGTTTGCGCGTTCAGGTCTTGCCCGGAAATAGGGGAATGGCCCGCCGCAATGCTAAAATGCGAGGCTATTTTTTTAAACAACCATTTTGGAGCGACACGTGTTTATTTCCGATGCAATTGCACAAACCACTGGTGCAACAGGCGTAGCAGGCCTGATGGGTAATCTGACCAGCTTCCTGCCTATCATCCTGATGTTTGTGGTGCTCTATTTCCTGATGATTCGTCCGCAGATGAAGCGTCAAAAAGAACAAAAAGCCATGATGGATGCCTTGGGCAAGGGCGACGAAGTCGTCACCTCCGGCGGTCTGCTGGGCAAAGTCGTCAAGGTCGCTGATGCTTATGTGACTGTGGAAGTCTCGGAAGGCAATGAAGTCGTGGTGCAAAAATCAGCAATCACGACCCTGCTGCCTAAGGGCACTCTCAAGGGACTGTAATCGGTCTGGCCGCATAGGCTGACATGAGCGCATCCGCAACCGTATGGTGCGGATGCGTTCTTGCTTATGTCGTGCCGCCCGGATGTCCCCTCATGTCGTCTACCGGATTTCATCCTCAACGCTGAATCAATATGAATCGTTATCCTCTCTGGAAGTACGCCCTCATCGTCGTCGCCCTGTTGTTCGGCACGCTCTATACGCTGCCCAACTTCTTCGGCGAATCGCCTGCCGTGCAGATCAGCAGCGCCAAATCCACTATCAAGGTCGATAGCGCGATCGCCGAACACGTGCAGCAGTTGCTGCAGCAAGGTGGCCTGGCGCCAGAGAGCGTTGTGTTCGACAACGGCGGTGCACAGCCTTCCGTGCGTGCCCGTTTCGCCAATACCGATATCCAGTTCAAGGCCAAGGCCTTGCTCGAAAACGGCCTCAATCCGGATGCGACCGATCCGACCTATGTCGTCGCCTTCAATCTGCTGCCCAATACCCCGCAATGGCTGCAAAGCCTGCATGCCTTCCCGATGTTTTTGGGGCTGGACTTGCGCGGCGGTGTGCACTTCCTGATGCAGGTGGATGTGCAGGCAGTGCTCAACAAGCGCCTGCAAGGTTTGCAGTCGAGCACGCGCAGCATTTTGCGTGACAAGAATATCCGCCACAACGGCATCAACCGTGATGGCGCGCAGATCATTATCCAGTTCCGCGACGAAGATACCCGCGCCAAGGCCAGAGAAGCGCTTGCTTCGCAATTGGCTGAACTGGTTCTGCAAGACAGTGGCAGCGGTGACGATCTCAAGCTGATTGGCACGTTGCGTCCAGATGCGCTCAAGCAGACGCAGGAAGAGGGCATCAAACAAAACATCTCGACCTTGTCCAAGCGCGTCAATGAGCTTGGTGTGGCCGAGCCGGTGATCCAGCGCCAAGGCGCAGACCGTATCGTGGTGGAGTTGCCTGGTGTGCAGGACGTCTCGCGCGCCAAGGACATCATCGGCCGTACTGCTACGCTGGAAGTGCGCATGGTCGACGAATCCGTCACCCGCGGCACCGAAGCGACCGCACCGGTGCCGTTTGGCTCGGAACTGTTCAAGGTCGGCAAGGGTACGCCCGTAGTGTTGTACAAGGACCCGGTCATCACTGGCGATTACATCTCCAACGCTTCGGCCAGTTTTGACCAGAATCATCAGCCCTCAGTGAGCATCGACCTCAACGGCGACGGTGGGCGCAAGATGCGCGAGGCCACTCGTGACAAGGTCGGCAAGTCGATGGCCATTGTGCTGTTTGAAAAAGGCAAGGGCGAAGTCCTGACTGTTGCGACCATTCGTGACGAACTGGGCTCGCGCTTCCAGATCACCGGCATGGGTTCGGCCGAAGCCGCCAGCGACCTGGCCTTGCTGCTGCGCGCCGGTTCCTTGGCTGCACCGATGGAAATCATCGAAGAACGCACCATCGGCCCGCAACTCGGTGCTGAGAACATTCATAAGGGTTTTAATTCGACCTTGTACGGCTTTGCCGCCATGGCCGTGTTCATGATCATCTACTACCAGTTGTTCGGTCTGTTCAGCGCACTGGCGCTGTCGGTCAACGTGCTGCTGTTGATTGCCGTGCTCTCGACCATGCAGGCCACGCTGACCTTGCCCGGGATTGCCGCGATTGCGCTGGCGCTGGGTATGGCCATCGACGCCAACGTGCTGATCAACGAGCGTATCCGCGAAGAGCTGCGTAACGGCAATTCGCCGCAGGCAGCCATTGCGATGGGTTTCGAACGTGCCTGGGCCACTATCGTCGACTCCAACGTGACGACCTTGATCGCCGGTCTGGCGCTGCTTATTTTCGGTTCCGGTGCGATCCGCGGTTTCGCGGTGGTGCATTGCCTGGGTATCCTGACCTCAATGTTTTCTGCGGTGTTTTTCTCGCGTGGCATCGTCAACCTGTGGTACGGCCGCAAGAAAAAACTGAGCGGCCTGGCCATTGGCCAAATCTGGAAAGGCGCCGACAGCACGTCAGCGCCAACCAAGGCCGCGAAGGTAAAGTAAGTCAGAACGATCACAGGCGCCGGCATGAGCACCAGACTCTGCCAGCGCCGCACAGAAAGGTAAGCGATGGAATTTTTCCGGATTAAAAAAGATATCCCCTTCATGCGTCACGCGCTGATATTCAATATCATCTCGGGACTGACCTTCCTGCTGGCAGTGTTTTTTCTGTTCAGCAAGGGTTTGCATTTGTCGATCGAATTCACCGGCGGTACGGTCATGGAAGTGGCCTATTCCAAACCGGCCAACCTGGATGAAATTCGCAAGTCGGTCGAAGGCCTGGGTTTTAACGATATCCAGGTGCAAAGCTTCGGCACTGCCCAGGACGTGATGATTCGTCTGCCGGCACAACACGGCGTCAATGCCACAGCGCAAAGTGAGCGTGTGGTAGCCGCCTTGAAGACGCAAGATGCAGACATCAAGTTGCAACGCGTGGAGTTCGTCGGACCGCAAGTTGGCGACGAACTGGCGCATGACGGTCTGATGGCGCTGGCCATGGTGGTCATCGGTATCGTGATCTACCTGGCGTTCCGTTTTGAATGGAAGTTCGCCGTCGCAGCCGTGATCGCCAACTTGCATGACGTGGTCATCATTCTTGGCTTCTTCGCTTTCTTCCAGTGGGAGTTTTCGCTCACCGTGCTGGCGGCGGTATTGGCGGTGCTGGGTTACTCGGTCAATGAATCGGTGGTGGTATTCGACCGGGTGCGTGAAGCTTTCCGCGACCGTCGTTACGGCAAGCTGAGCCCGCCGGAAGTATTGAACCATGCAATCACCAGCACCATTTCGCGTACCATCATCACCCACGGCTGCACGGAAATGATGGTCTTGTCGATGCTGATTTTTGGTGGCCCAACGCTGCACTTCTTTGCTGTGGCGCTGACCATCGGTATCTTGTTCGGTATTTACTCATCGGTGTTCGTGGCTGCCGCCATTGCCATGTGGCTCGGCGTCAAGCGCGAAGACCTGATCAAGCCGGTCAAACCGAAGGATGAAACCGACGGCGCTGTCGTGTAAGACGGGGCCGCAGCACTTCGCTTTATTTTGCAGGCTGTTTCTTCGGAAACAGCCTGTTGTACATTGTTGGCTACATAAAAAAAATATGTCTATCGAAAATAACAACAACATCGACTTTGATCGTCGATTCGGCGGTATCGCACGCTTGTATGGCGCGGCGGGGCTGGCGCGTTTTCGTCAGGCGCATGTGTGCGTGGTCGGCGTCGGCGGGGTCGGTTCCTGGGTGGTGGAAGCATTGGCGCGCAGCGCCATCGGCAAGATCACCATGATTGACCTCGACAATCTCGCCGAGTCCAATATCAACCGCCAAATCCACGCACTCACCGATACGCTCGGCAAGGCCAAGGTGACGGCGCTGCATGAACGCATCCTGCAGATCAATCCGACCTGTGAAGTGACCGAAGTCGAAGATTTCCTGACGCCCGACAATGTGGCCGAGATGATAGGCTCCGACCGTTTCGATTATGTCATCGACGCCATCGACAATGTGCGTGCCAAGGTGGCGCTGATTGCTTACTGTCGTGAGCATAAAGTACCGCTACTGACCAGCGGCGGAGCCGGTGGTCAGATTGATCCGACCAAAATCGAGATCCGCGATCTCTGCCGTACCGAGCAGGAACCCTTGCTGGCCAAAGTGCGCAAACGTCTGCGTGCCTGGCATGGCTTTCCGCGTGGAACCAAGACCAAGTTCGGCATCGATGCGGTCTTTTCGACCGAGCCGCTGCGCTTTCCCGAAGGCGAAGCTTGTGAAATCGATACCGAAGACGCCGCCGATGGCTTGGCCGGCGTCAATGCCGATGGTTACAAGCAGGATGCGGGCATCACCGGCCTCAACTGTGCCGGTTTCGGCTCGGCGATGGTGGTGACCGCCTCATTTGGCCTGATTGCTGCCGGATTTGTTTTGAGGAAACTTTCCGAGACGGCAATATTAATTGCTTAGCTGCTTATAACTGGCGAGGCTGTCATTTTGTGTTAAATTGGTAAATGGATTAATTTATCTATTCATATATCCATTCACAAATCTATTCCCGATATGACTGCTTACGCCGATCAAGTACGCTTTCAGCTCTCTCAAGGGCCGCTTTCTGCGCGCCAACTAATTGAAAATATTGGAATTAGTCAGCCTACGCTTTCGCGGGCGATTACCTCAATGGGTGGCGACTTGGTGCGTATTGGTGCTGCGCGATCTATTCAATATGTCTTGCGTGACAATCGGCGTGCGCTGCCGGACATAGATATTTTTCGAGTCGACACAGATGGCAAGCTTGGGCGTCTGGGATTGCTGGTGCCGGTCTGCCCAGAGGGTTTCGTGATGCAGGAAGTCGGCGGCGTGGCTCACCATAGTCACAGCCTGCCCTGGTGGCTTCTGGATATGCGCCCGCAGGGCTTCATCGGACGCGCGTATGCCGCCCGGTATGCCGCCATGCTGGGTTTGCCCAACCGCCTTGCCGATTGGAATGATACCCATGCGCTGCGAGCGTTGATGGCGCATGGTCATGATGCGGTGGGTAACCTGCTGCTCGGCCAGCTAGCTTGTGAGCGTTTCCTTAATGTTCCAGCCGCCTTGCCGATAGTAGAGCAAGACAAAGTCCAGGCCTATGCGCGCTTGGCTCAGGAAGCCGCCAACGGCGAGCAGCCAGGATCGTCTGCAGGAGGCGAACAGCCGAAATTTGCCGCCTTGGCGCAGACAGCACATGGTGTGCGTCACGTCTTGGTCAAGTTTAGTCTGGCCGACATCAATCCTGTCACCGAGCGTTGGCGCGACCTGCTGCTGGCCGAGCATCACGCGCTGAGTACGCTCAACAGTGGCGGTGTGCCGGCGGCGCGTTCCTGCGTGATCGATCATGGCGGTCAACGCTTTCTGGAACTGGAACGCTTTGACCGGATTGGACTGTCGGGACGGCGAGGCCTGTTTTCTCTGGCGGCGCTGGAGGCGGAGTTCGTTGGCGATGCCAGCGCACCCTGGCCGACGCTGACCAGGCGTTTGGCCAAGGATGGTCATATCGCGCAGGAATGTGCAGAAGGGGCGGCGCTGCTATACGCATTCGGTAGTCTGATTGGCAACACCGATATGCATCACGGTAATTTGTCATTTGTCAGCGATCAAGGTCGTCCTTATCTGCTGGCGCCGGCCTACGACATGCTGCCGATGGGATTCGCGCCAGGTTCCGGCGGCAGCTTGCCGGTTCACCTGACGCCGCTCAATTTGCGCGCCGAAATCGCGGCGGCAGTCTGGAGTAGAGCATTGATGCTGGCAGACGATTTCCTGGTCAGGATCAATGCTGATGCGCGCTTTACGCCAGGTTTTCGAGATTGCCTCACCAGTCTGGCGCAGCATATTGAAGATGCGCGTAGCAAGCTCACACGTCTAGCTTAGGTACTTTCCCGCACCGCCAGCTGGAAGCCCAGATCAAGCCGCGACTTGGCGATCGGTTCGCCCTTGAGTTTTTGGATCAGCAATTGCGCCGCCTGGTAGCCGATGTCATAGCGCGGCGTGACGATGGTCGTGATCGACGGCGTGGCGCAGGCGGCCCAGGACAAATCGTTGAAGCCGGCAATGGCCATTTGTTGCGGCACCTTGATGCCGCGTCGCTGGCATTCAAACAACGCGCCCAGCGCCAGATCGTCGTTGCAGCAGAACACCGCATCGCAATCGGGCACCATCTCTAGAATCCGGCTCAGCAATAGCGCGCCCATGTCGATGGTGGTCGGTTGCGTCAACAGCACTTCCACATTGGGATCGAGACCAGCTTCGATGAGGCCTTTGCGGAAACCGTCACGGCGTTTCATCATGCGTGGGTCGAGTTGCGCGGCCAGAAAGCCGGGGCGGCGATAGCCGCGTTCAATCAAGTGGCGCGCCACCGTATAACCGGCCTTGATCTGCGAAAAGCCGACCGACATATCCTCATTGCTCTTGCCCAGATCGAACATGCGCACCGCCGGGATCGCGCGAGTGGCCAACTGCTGGCGCAGGATCTCGTGCTGATCCACACTCGACAACAGAAAACCGGCTGGTGCATGGGCTAGATAAGTGGCAATGAGCTGGCTCTCTTTTTCGCGCGAATAACCGGACTCGCCAATCAAGAACTGATAACCGGCCAGCGCCAGATAGTCGCGGATGCCGCTCAGGGTTTCGATGAACACAGTATTGGTCAGCGACGGTACCAGCACAGCGATCACCTGTGAGCGCGCCGATGCCAGCGTACTAGCGGCCTGGTTGGGTACGTAGCCGAGTTGCTTGATGGCCAGCGCAATGCGCTCTCGTACCTCCTGCTGCACCAGCGCCGGCGTCTTCAAGGCGCGCGACACCGTCATCGAACTGACCCCGACATGGCGCGCCACATCCACGATGGTGACGCGACCGGTGGCGCGGCCGGTACGGCTGGGCTTGGCGGCGGGCTTGCTGAGGGCGGACGGGGCGGCTGCGGACTTACTCACGGATGGCTTGGCACAATGACGACGATAGAGAGAAATTCTGTTAGCCCACATGATACCTGCAGATGCAGCGGTATAGCTGATTCCAGGCGGCAGCAAGCCATGCTGCGGTGCGAGATATTCATATAAATGATTTGACAGCCAATTTTTGTTAGCGTTACCATCCGGCCAATGTTAACGCTAACATTGATCCGTGTTGCAGTAATCCCGACATGTTCGATGTTGCCCGTAGACAGATAATTTCTTCTAAAACACTACAAAGATAGTGCAATGCGCGGCTTGCGCACAGCGGCCGCCGACACTAACGCCATGGAGACTCCGCATGTTCGGATTGAGTAACGACGCAAATCTTTTGTTGAACGCCATTCTGGCGATCGTAGTGCTGATTGTCATGATCACGCGTCTGCGCATACACCCCTTTATTGCCCTGATTATCACCTCAGGTTTTCTCGGCCTGATATCCGGCATGCCCCTGCCGCAAATCGTCAAGTCCTTCCAGGACGGCTTTGGCGGCGTGCTCGGCTTTGTCGGTATTGTGCTGGGCTTGGGTACCATGCTCGGCAAGATGATGGCCGAGTCCGGCGGTGCCGATCAGATCGCGCAGACCCTGGTGCGCGCTTGCGGTAAGCAGCGCGTGCATTGGGCCATGATGATCGGAGCCTTTCTGGTCGGTATTCCACTATTCTTTGAAATCGGCTTCGTGCTGCTCATCCCGCTGGTGTTTATCGTCGCCCGCCGTTCCGGCATGCCGCTGTTCAAGATTGGCATGCCAATGCTGGCCAGTTTGTCGGTGATGCATGGTCTGGTGCCGCCGCATCCGGGTCCCTTGCTGGCCATCGGCATCTTTGGTGCAGATATCGGCAAGACCATTTTCTACGGTCTGATCGTTGGCTTGCCGACCGTCATCATTGCCGGCCCGATGTTCGGCTCCTTCATCTCCAAATACGTCGACATCAAACCATCCGAAGAGTTGATGGAACAATTGGCCGGAGAGCCGCAAACCAAGCAACTGCCTGGTTTTGCCATCACCCTGATCACGGTGCTGGCACCGGTGTTGCTGATGTTGCTCAAGACGCTGGTCGATGTGGCTCTGCCCGACGGCAACAGCATGCGCAACCTGATGGATTTCATCGGCAACCCTATCGTGGCCTTGCTGGCGGCATTGCTGCTGTCGCTCTATACTTTCGGCACGGCACGCGGATTTACCCGCCAGCAGGTACTCAAGTTCGTCGACCGCAGTCTCGCGCCGACCGCTGCCATTGTGCTGATCATTGGTGCCGGTGGTGGCTTCAAGCAAATGCTGGTCAATAGCGGCGTTGGTACTGCCATTGGGCAACTGGCCGTGCATGCACAGATTTCGCCCTTGTTGCTGGCCTGGTTTGTGGCTGGCGTGATTCGTGTGGCAACCGGTTCGGCGACGGTGGCAACCATCACCGGTGCCGGTATCGTGGCGCCACTGGTGGCCATGATTCCTGGCACCAACCGTGAGTTGCTGGTGCTAGCCACCGGCGCCGGTTCGCTGATGCTGTCGCATGTCAACGATGCCGGTTTCTGGCTGGTGAAGGAATACTTCAACATGAGCGTTGGTGAAACCTTCAAGACCTGGACTGTGATGGAAACCATCATCTCGGTAGTGGCCATCATTTTTATTATGTTACTCAATCTGGTCGTCTGATCAGCTGCGCGTCATCGCCGCCACAGGATGGCAGCAACCTGCCGGCGATGACCGAATAGGAAATTTTCATGTCTACCTTCATGCTCGGCGTCGATATCGGCACCACCAGTACCAAGACCGTGGTGTTTGCGCTGGACGGTCGGGTGCTGGCCCAGCACGCCGTTGAATATCCCTTGCTCTGCACCGCGCCGGGCATGGCCGAGCAGGATCCGCTACAAATTTATGCCGCGGTGCTGGAATCGATTGCCAGCGCCGTGCGCGCAGCAAAT
>Ga0302155_10001134_pt1 | contig 19647 bp, 17 predicted proteins | sample I_Bog_N3_1_FD_193508 | JGI IMG/M metagenome (GOLD analysis project Ga0302155, IMG submission 193508) | Peat permafrost microbial communities from Stordalen Mire near Abisko, Sweden - I_Bog_N3_1 | ecosystem: Environmental > Terrestrial > Soil > Wetlands > Peat | place: Sweden: Abisko, Stordalen...
CGCCGCCTGGCTCGCGACTACGAAAGACTGGCCGAAACCCTCGCCGCACTCCATTACCTCGCATTCGCCATACTCATGCTGGCAAACCTCGCTCGACAACTCGCGCAAAGTTAATAACAGGCTCTAGGTAGGCCTTTGTATTCACGGCGCGCTCAGAGGCGAGTTTGCCGGCACCCTTCTCGCCGCCTGCTGCATGCCCCACAAGTGCAACCTTCGCATCGGAACTGCGCTCTAGATTGAGCGCGATCTCATCCAGGCAGGCCTTCGCCTCGTTGTCCACCCGAGCCGGACGGCGCACGTCCCGATCGAACTGAATGGAGCACAGCGCGCTCGTCATGGGCTTTGCTGCGATGACCGGAGCTGCGACCGTCACTGTAGTAGTGCCTGAGGCGGTCTGGCCCTTGTCATCGGCCACAGTGCAGGTCAGGCCTATTGCACCAGTCGATGCTCCCGCGGTAGACAGGGTTGCCGTCGTGCCGCTGCCGCTGACTGATCCGGAGGTTGAGCTATAGCTGTAGGTGAGAGGACGACCTTCAGGGCTGACACCGGTTGCGGTGATCGTGGAGGGTTCTCCTGACATCACATTCGCCGGATTCGCGGTACAACTCACAGTCGGCGGTTCAAATTGCTTCACGACGTAGGAGGCTGAGCAGTCGGCATTTTCGGTAGGCTTGTCTCCCTCGGAAACGTGGCCTTTGAGAGTGTAGGAACCAGCAGCGAGGTTCTTTGTATCGATGCTCGCCGTGTTCGACGTTCCAGCGACTGTTCCGCCATCCGCGGACCAGGCGTAAACGGCAGTCTTCGCCGGGTTCAAATTCAGAGCGGTGCCGGACACCGCAATCGTATCTCCGGGATAAACCGACGAAGGCTGGACCGAGCACGAAAAGGCGAGCGGTGCGGGAGGCGGGAGCGGAGGAGCGGCGTTTCCGCCGAAGCGAAACACGATTCCGGAGGAAAGGCGAACATCGTTCTGCATCGCTTTGGTTCCCGTGTCCAGGTTCTCGAAACGGGTCATCATGTATTCGGCCTGAATGATGCGAATAGCGAAATGGTGGCGGACCCTACCGTGAGAGATGACCCGATCTGGAAGACCCAGGACGCATTGGGGTCTCCTTGAGCGTCGAGGGTGAGCGGCCCAAGCGTTATGCTCACTGAGCTCGCGTTCGTATAGACGCCGGGGTAAATCGTGGTGCCGCCTAACTCTGCCGCCAGAACGCCTGTGGACGGAAGTCCCTGAAGCGTGTTGTAAGCAGTTCGAGCTTCCAGCGCGGCCTGGGTCGCAATGGAAAAAGAGGTTGCAGTTCCTTCATTGGGGCACGCACCGCTTGGAGGTGGCGGAGCGGTATCAATAGCCCCATTCACCAGGCCCAGATTGCTTGGCGTAACCGTGTAAGAGCACGGATACACGCCGGCACTCTATTCTGCATCGGCCCTGACGACAGCAAGTGAAATTCAGTGCTTGCGGAGCGCAACGAATGCGGAGTGCTCTCCGTGCCGAACACCAGGACTGGCAAGCCCCATTCGCGTAGAGTCAACGCCAGTCTGGTGAAGTCACCGTCCCCGGAGTCGATACAGAATCCTTCCCCGCGACCACGGCTCAATTCGTCCATTACGTCGATCACGAGCGCTATGTTCGCGGCATTCTTCCCGCTCGTGTTGTGAAACACCTCAATCGGGTTGATGCCGAGATCGTGATCGAGTTGCAGGTGAGTCGCCAAACCGGAACCATTGGCGCGCCAGCAAGTTGGGTTCCAGTGCGGAGCAAGGCTCTCAAATACAGAGCGAATTGCAAAAATCATTGCTGACGTTTTCAATGTCGATGAAGACGGAGAGTCTTGGATGCGCCTTAACTCCGAGACTCGCGCACTCGACATCATCATTTTCTGGCGTGAGTCCCAGAGCCGAAAGCAGCTTAATGAACCGGGTGATGGAGAAATGCATTGATTGAACTTTCACCTGGTGCTCCCTTCGATCTGAGTTAAATCTCGACCTGCATCGTGAGGCCAACTTCGCGGGGAGAGGGTGTCTCCGCAGCGAGGTTGCCTGTGGTAGATTTCCTGTTTCTGCCCGTGCCATAACCCGCACCTTTTGACACGGCCGGATCGGAACGAGAGGGACTCGATGTTGAGCCGGTTGAATTCGTCCAGAACATCAAGGAAGTGCTTGACCGACCGGGCAAGCCGATACGAGGCCCAGACCAAAACGACATCGAACTTGCCGCGACGGGCATCGCTCATCCGCTGATCGAGGCCGGGCCGCCTGGTCTTGGCGCCGCTGATCCGGTCGGTGTATTCGTTGACGATGGCGTAGCCACGCTGACTGGCCATTTGTCGAAGGTCGTGCAGACCAGCTTCCCTTAATGATCGATATATTCGAAAAACGGCAATATCCCCTTGCTTTATCGATTACGTTACCTTTGACATCCACTCGCGTGGTTCACTATATTCTTGGCGAGGGCCGAAGGGACGTACGCGGCTCCGCCAACGATTCGATCGAAAAAGGGGGCGTGGATGCGTCGAAGAGAGTTTTGTAAGCTCATTGTAGCCGCGGCGGCGAGCAATGCCATGCCGGCGCCTGGGCAAGCCGGGGACGGTGGCCAATCGGCGCTCCCTGAAGGTTTCAATAACCTGACGCAGGATTACGCACAATTCTGCGCAATACCTGCAAACCAGAGAATTTACTACACCCTCAAAAATGGCAGCGTAGTGGAAACGAAACTGGAGGAAAAAACTTGGCAAGCCACCGACTGGGGCAAGCCACCTGACTTGCCAATTCCAAGCGGTTCGTGGGACGGCGTGCCAATGATTTCTCCCATTCCCGGTTTGAGCGGCGACGGTCCGTACAGCCCGACGTGGGATTCACTGATGCAGTATGAGGCCCCGGAATGGTATCGCGACGCCAAGTTCGGCATCTGGTGCCACTGGACGCCGCAGTGCGTGCCCGAAGCCGGTGACTGGTATGCGCGAAACATGTACATGGAGGGCTCCGATCAGTACAAATACCAGCTTGCGCAATATGGGCACCCCTCGCGGTTTGGCTATAAGGAGCTTTGCGCACAATGGACGCTGCTGAACTGGGACCCGGACCAACTGATCTCGCGTTTCAAGAAGGCAGGAGCCAAGCTGTTTCTAACTGTGGCGAATCATCATGACGGATTTGATACTTGGAACTCGAAGCATCAGCCGTGGAACGCCACGGCGATCGGCCCGCATCGAAATATTTTGGGTGATTGGGCCATTGCGGCGCGCAACCAGGGGCTCCGCTTCGGCGTGACGGTGCACCAGGCGCGCAACTGGTGGTGGTTCCAGACCGCGCATGGAGCCGACAGGAATGGCCCGATGGCCGGTGCCTCTTACGATGGCAACCTGAGCGAGGCGGCCGTGACCAGTGAGTGGTGGGAGGGATTCGATCCGCAGCGACTCTACGGCGTCAAGCATCCATACGATGCGCTGCCCGATATCTCCTACGTGAAAAACTTCTACGATCGTACGCGGGACGTAATCGACCAGCACGACCCCGACCTGCTTTACTTCGACAACTCTCTTCTGCCGCTGGGCTGGGCGGGCATGAACATCGGAGCCTACTTTTACAATCACAATTTAGCGAAGCGCGGCGGAAAACTGGAGGCAGTGCTGAACGGCAAGGATGTTCCCGACCGGATCGCCAAGGCGCTAGTTGCTGACTATGAGCGCGGTTTGACGAGTGGCATCATGCCCTATCCCTGGCAATCGGAAACCTGCATCGGAGACTGGCATTACAAGCGCAGCCTGTTCGATGCGCCCGGTCAATACGGCGGGTATCTGTCTCCGCGCGACGTGATTCACTGGCTGATCGACACGGTCAGCAAAAACGGCACATTTATCCTCAACATCCCCGGGCGTCCGGATGGCACCATCGACAGCAAGGAGATTGCAGTGATCGATGGAATCACCGCCTGGATGGAGGCCAACAGCGAAGCGATTTACGAAACCCGCCCATGGAAGATCTACGGGGAGGGACCGAACATGGTCAAGAGCGGCAAGTTCCAGGGCGATAGCGTGAGCAAACTGGGCGCAAAAGACATCCGCTTCACGCGCAACAAGGCCAACACGGTGGTGTATGCCATTGCACTGGGTTGGCCAACTGAACCCTTTGTGGTGCAGGCTCTCGGATCCGCTGTTGCAACCAGTCCGGGGAGGATAGTCAATGTGGAATTGCTCGGCAGCGGAGCAAAAATCGGCTGGAAGCAGTCTCCGGCCGGTCTAAGCATAGAAATGCAGGGGAATTTCCAGCCAATCAGCGACTTAGCCGCATCATTCAAAATCTCGATGGCATGATTGAGTGCTCGGCAAACGCGTTTCAGAAAAGTGTAGTTGGGGTTGTCTTAAGAAATAACATGCCATGCAAACGTTAAGAATGTCGAGTTCTTGCGGCATCGCGGGTTACCTGAATCAAAAATGCAATCACCTGGCAATCAAGCAGATTCGAGAATCAGGTTGGCATAGGGCGTCGTATCCCCGGTTCTGATCAACCCAATGGCTGATGGAACCCGTCTCCTAAACTCCTCATGGATTTCATAAGACACAGGGATTCCTTCGAGCCCGCGATCGTAAGCGAAGGCTGCCTGAGGCGTGGCGGTCGCATGAAATTCTTCAGCCATGAATACCCTGCCAATGTTGAAGTTGGCACGGATCGCGGCCAGGACATCGAGAACGCGGGGAAGGTCGTCCACCAGCGAGATATCCACTGTCTCGATTTCGGGCCAGTAGGGAAAGCCGCGATCGGCAATGACCAGAGTGTTTGTATGACGGACCCGGCTTAAGAGAGAATTGATGGCGGGATTCAGTATGCCGTTGATCAACAAGTTCCTTTCCTCTCTATCCGATTGGATTTACTGGGAAGTGTAACCAATTCATGTGATCCTTGAACGCCATTCCGGATGGAATGACTCGATGCCCGGCGACTAAGTCTTCTTCGCACGCGTTGAATCGCGAATAATCAGCTTCGGTTGCACCACAATTGTCTTTGGCTGCGCAGGACGCTTCTGTGCTGCAAGTTGCAGTGCCAGGCTCCCGGCGAATTCCCCGAGCGCGCTGCTGGAAACATCGATCGTCGACAGAGGCACCCGGAAAGACTCCGCATAGCGAATGTTGCCGGCTCCAATCAGGGCGATATCTTCCGGAATCCGGAGGCCGGCGGAGATGATCGCATTCATGGCGCCGATCGCCGCGGGATCGTTAAAACAGAAGACGGCGTTGGGCCGCGGCTTCAGTTTGAGCAGACTCTCCATCGCCTGACGGCCAGTGGTATCTCCTGATTCATCGGAGCGCTTGCGGGTGATCACATAGGAATCGGGAACGACAATTCTATGGCGGGCAAGAGCTTTTTTGTATCCTTCCATGCGACCAAGCGACGTGCTCGTTTTTCGTCCTCCAATATGCGCAATTCTTCGGTATCCCATCTCAATAAGGTGTTCGGTTGCCATCTTCCCGACGAGCACATCGTCGGTGCCGACGAAGTTAGCATCGAAATTTCTGAAGCGACGATCGAGCAGCACGAGCGGGGTTTCCTTGGCAACTGCGCGAAGGGACTTGGAGTCCTCCTGGCAGGAAGCCACAACCAGCACATCGATCCGATGCCGGACCATCAGCGAAATCTCATCCTGTTCGAGTTGGGGATCGTCATTCGATGAAGAAATCACAAGGCCAAAGCCTTTCTTTCTCACCATAGCGGAGATGCTCTTGGCCACCTCAGAGAAGAAGGCATGGACAAGATCCGGAACGATGAGTCCGACCATGAACGATTGGCCTGAAACCAGGCCCTGCGCATGAAGGCTTGGCTGATAGTTCAGTTCCTTCATGCGGCGCAGGACGCGTTCCCTGGTCGCAGGGCTGATGTCTTTGTGATTATTGAAAACCTTGGACACGGTGACAATGGAGACACCAAGGTCCTTGGCAATATCCTTCATTCGTACAGCCATGGTTTCCTCCATTGTGATTCTTCGCTGTAGAATACTATGGCAGCGTGGGTTCATGAAGTACTTGCAGCCACTCGAAGGGCGCACTGTTCTAGAATTCAGGCCGCATTGCTCAAATCAATACTGATTAAGAGGCGGCATGTACACTGCGAGTTGAATATCAATGCCGCGCTCCTCTTGACGCGGGAAAGTAAGTAAGTGCCGGACCCCGCTCCCTTGGCCGAGGTCCCAGACCGCTGTCCGATGCAGTGTCCTCTCAACAGGATTCGGAATCAAGCCACCCCTTGAATCCGCAAAGTGAATGCATGGTCGCCTCTTGGTTGAGGCGGCAACTGAATTGACAGGCCAGTTGGTTCGTTTTTGAATGTGAGGCTGTCGCCCCCTTGCAGGAGGCTGACGGATTGAGCATTCGCGCCAGCCAATGACCGAATGAGCAATTTGCCGGAAGCCGGCCAGGCAAGGGCGAACGCGTACAGTATCCCACCTTTCACAGTGAACCGGATATCCTCTGCGCTGTACTCAAGCTTCCCCTCGTTGAACATCGCTCCACTTGGACCTTGCCTGCCCTCTCCATAGACCTTCCATGGCCTGGTCCCGTAGATCGCTTCTCCATTGGCTGACATCCAATCCGCGAGGCTGGCGAGAACCCGCTCCTCCTCGGCGTCCAGCGTTCCATCCGCCCGAACCGGAAAGTTCAACAAAAGGTTTCCGTTCTTGCTCACGATATCGACCAACATCTGAATGACTGTGGTTGGAGTTTTGTATACGATATCCCGCTTGTAATACCAGTCGCCGACGCAGGTATCTGTTTGCCATGGCTCGTCCCGAATGACATCAAATACGCCGCGCTCCATATCCCGTACACACATTCCGTCGGCAAACTGGCCGCCATCGTCGGCCTTCTTGCAGTTGTAGACCGCATCCAGCCGGCCTCCGTTTCGTTTCATATTGGAGTTGTAAAAGTGAGCGAGCAATTCGCGTCCGTGCTTCCCGAATGGAAGGCTGCCATCGCTATAGAGAAGATCGGGCTGATAGCTATCGACCAGGTCCTTGATGCGGTTGAACCATTCCGCCTGGAACGACTCGGGCGCATTTCTGTACCAGGGCTGAAAACTCGGCTGCGCATTTCCAGAGTGATAGAGCTCGTCGTATGCAGGGTTTGCGCCATCATAGGGCACGCCAGCCAAAGGCCCGGTTGCGTCGGAAAGTTTAGACACGCCGAACCAATTCCAGCTTGCGCCAAGATGCTCAGTGACTCCGAAACGGAGGCCATGCTCGCGGGCTGTCTTAGCCCAAATGCCGATGACGTCCTTGTGTGGGCCCATCTTCACCGAATTCCAGCTATGAAAGCGGGAGTTCCAGCAATCGATGTTGTCGTGATGCTGAGCGATGGCGCAGAAGTATTTGGCGCCCGCCTTCTTATACATCTTCATCAGGCGATCTGGATCCCAGTTCTCGCCTTTCCAAAGGGGAACCATGTCTTTGTAGCCAACGTTCGACGGATGCCCATAGCGCTTGAGGTGGTCTTCGTATTGCACATGGCCCTGGATGTACATGTTGCGTGCGTACCAGTCTCCCATTTCAGGTACCGCTTCCGGTCCCCAGCAAGCCCACATTCCGAGCTTGGCGTCGCGAAACCAGTCAGGCGCCCGATACTTCGTAAGGGAATCTAGCTCTGGCAGAAAAGTCGCATCAGTTGTCAAGGTCTCGGCTTTCGTCAGGGCACCCACGCTTGCGGCTCCCGCGAGGGCAACAAACTCTCTTCTCGTGAATCTCATCCTTACAACCTCTTTCTCGCAATTCAGAATTGCGGATTAAAATGCCCGGGTTTTCACCCAGTGTGGCGCTGGTGTGTGCCCGGGGGACGAATTTCGGCGGGCGCGCGGCGCTGCCCAAAAAGCGAATAACAGGCGATGCAAATGTACCCCATCAAAGGAACACAGTATGCCAATGCGATGCTTCGGGTGGAGTCGGAGATGATTCCCATGAGTGGCGTAAGTATCGCCCCGCCAATGATGGCCATGACAATGAGCGATCCTCCCACTTTGCTATCCGAGCCAAGCCCTTGCAGGCCAAGCGCAAAGATGGTTGGATACATCAGGGACATAAAGAAGCTGGTCGTGAAGATCATCCAGACGCCCATCCAGCCGGGATGAAAGACGGCCAACGAGACAAGAGCGATATTCACAAAGCAATAGCTTGCCATCAGGGTTGCAGGCCGGATGTGCTTCATGAGGGATGCCGAAGCAAACCTCCCAATGCCAAACATGGCGAGGGTTCCCGTAAGGAAGTAACCCGCCACCTTTTCTGATTGCCCGGTGTAGTCCTGAATGTATTGGATGAAGTAGCTCCAGGTGCCCACCTGCGCCCCAACATAGAAGAACTGAGCCAGGATAGTGAAGCAAAGATGCCGGTTCTGGAGTAGCGCAAGGACGCTGGTAGGGCGCTCCTGCTGATGCAGTGGTTCATCTCTCATCGACGGAAAGGGGGTTCGCCAAATCAAGAATGCGAAAGCAAGGGAAACAAGCCCGAGCACGATGTACGGCTGGACCACGCGCAGAGTTTCAGAGTGCAGATATGCCTCGTATTGATGGCTGGCCTGCAGACGGCTTGCGGCTTCGGGACTCAATTCAACACCGGACAGTATGAAGGCTGTCCCAATGAACGCGCCGGTGATGGAGCCCAGCGGATTAAACGCCTGGGAAAAGTTAAGGCGGCGTTCGGAAGATTCTGCCGGCCCGGACAGTGCTATGAATGTATTCGAAGCGGTTTCAAGAAATGCAAGGCCGCTTGCCATGACAAACAAGGCGAACAGAAAGAAGGAATAGCGACCAACCATCGCCGCAGGCCAAAACAGAAAAGTGCCGAGCCCGAACAGCACGAGGCCGGTCACGAAACCGAGCCTGTAGCCGACCTTCTTCATGTAAAGCGCGGAGGGCAGCGCCAGGAGGAAGTAGCCCATGTAGAACGCCGATTGCACAAGGCCGGCCTGCAGGCGCGTAATGGCAAAGGACTTCATGAACTGGCGAATCAAAATGTCGTTGAGGTTGTTGGGCACCCCCCAAAGAAAGAACAGCGCGGTGACCAGGATGAATGGGACAACAGTGCCCCGCGTAAACAGGGGAGCATCGCGTTCCTGGCGCTCTTCTCGATTTGGGACGGAGATAGGGTTCAGCATCAAGACTCCTTTTCCGAGCTGGCCGCGATGTAGATATTCATCCGGGTCTTTCGAATCTATTCAGGGTATGTCGACTGTCGATTCCCGCATTTGTTCTGCGGTGCGACACATTGACCAGAGCGGCTTTAAAGTCGAGACCACGCGTTTGCCTGGACCTACGCATGGCAACCGGCGGCGAGTGATGGCGTGTCCTGGTGCTTATACATCAAGAAATACTCGCGGTGGCCGAGGGCTTCCGGCTTGGAGCAACTGCCCGCAGCCACTTCCTGCACCAGGTTCAACAAGCTGAGGCCGGCTTCCTCAAGGGTTTGCCTGCCATCGAGAATTGTCCCTGCGTCAAAGTCCATGTCCCCGCGCATCCGGGAAAAGGTGTTCGAATTGCCTGTGACCTTGAGCAGCGGAGCAATCGGACTACCAATAACGCTGCCGCGGCCGGTGATGAACAGGACAACCTGAGCTCCGGCGCAAATCAGATCCATGATGCCTTCCGTGTCATTTGGATTGGTGTAGCCAAACTGCATGAAGTGGGAATCGGGAACGGAATCCAGAATCCAAAGCCCGGGGTGCGGGAGGGGCTCGGAAACACGCACTACACCCTCAATGGGCCGGCTTCCCGATTTTGCGAATGCACCCATGCTCTTCTCTTCAATCGTGGTGAGGCCCCCGGCGAAGTTACCAGGCGAAACCGAGTATTGGCGAACTGCCTTGCAATATGCTTCAGCCTTGTCATAGGCCGCTTCCAACTGCTGGGCTGCGTGGGGAGTGGCGGCTCGCGCACGCATCACCTCGCGCAGCCCGATCATCTCCACAATCTCCTCGAACACGGCGCTGCCGCCGCGCTCAACGAGCAAATCAAAGCATTTGCCTACAACGGGGTTCCCGGCAAGCCCCGATGTGCCATCCGATCCTCCGCACTCGGCGCCGATTGTCAAGTCGGGCCAACTCATGGGAACCATTTCCACGCCGGCGATGTGCGCGCGGAGAGAGTTCAACGCCGCTTTACCCTTGGCGATGCCAGTCTCTGTTCCGCCTGCATCCTGGATGTAGAACCACTCCGCAGGCCGCCCTGATGCGATTGCGGCATCCGCCAGTTTCGCGGGCTGCGTGTATTCGCAACCAAGTCCGACCGCGAGACACGCGCCTACATTGGGATGGGTAATCAACGCCAGCATCTGGCGGATGGCATAGGCATTGTCATAACAGCCTGGGAACCCGATCACATGTACATCCTGTTCCCTGTCCCCGATGGCGTGGGCAACAAAGCTCGCACACTCCACGGTATAAATGACAACGATGAGGTTCCGGATGCCTTTGCGACCATCGGAACGAAGATACCCTTGCCATTGCGCATCATGCATAAGGAGTGTCCCTCGCGGCACCGGTCTTGACGTCAAGCGTGCCTGAGCGCTCGTCCACCCGGCTGCGGCAATTGTGAAGGTGGACCCATTGGCCGCGCCGAATCGGAGTGGTCGACAGGCCGATGGGAACGCCGAATTTCACGATCGGCACTCCGGAGGCAAGTTCCTCCAATGCAATCTTGTGGCCCCTCGCGATCGGTTCAAGCGCCTGAACCTCCGATGGAGGGTGTGTCCCGTGAATCATGACGATGCCGGGAACCACATCGTCCAGAAGGGTAGCGACATTGTCCAATTCGTTGATTCGAACGGCGCGTTGCGCGGCAGAATTCAGCTCGATTGTCATAGGATTCCATACTTGCGAAAGACTTCAGTGCTGGACATGCCTGCTTCGATCGCCTTGCGCACTACTTTCTCGCCGGTGGCTTTCTGAATGGCGAGTTCGATTACCTCATCCTCCACATTTCGCGGAATTACCACCACTCCATCGAGATCCCCGAATACGAGGTCACCTGGCAAGATTTGTACTGAACAGATTTCGATGCGGCAACGAAAATCCACAACCTTCGAGCGGATGCCTGCGTCCTGCGCAAACCTTCCCCGGCTGAACACCGGCCAGTGTTGCTCGAGGACGCGCGGGGTGTCGCGGTGGAAGCCATCGATGATGGCGCCTGCGGCCCCGCCGGTGCGCGCGGTCGCCGTCATAATTTCTCCCCAGGCAGCGCAATTCATGGAGCCTCCTGTAGCGACGTAAATCTCGCCGGGGAGGATCGAGTCCAGCGCCTCGGTCATTCTCCCAAAGGGAGCTTCCTGCTTTCCCCATGCGTCGGAGATCTGGACAGGAAACGCCCTGCCCACGATCCGCATTTCAACTTGAATGGGCTGGATCGGCTGGGGAAGAAACTGGTGTGAGTATCCCAGTCCGTCCAGAATATCTCCGATGACAGGGGTGTAGAGAACCGAGATCATGCGGTGGAATCGATCTTCGTCGCCGGCAATCTGCATTCGCGAGGTTCCATTTCTCCGCGGCCACGATGTTAACAAGTAACCGCTTAAGTAGACAAAAAAACTATAGAGACAAGAAGATGCGGCGTCAATCTCTTTTAGTTCCTGGCCTCGCTTTTCACTCCTTTGCTCCCCGCGCGGAAAATTCGGGCTCGCCTTCTGCAATGGCGGCCGGAAGGAAAGTTTGGCAGTTTTCCCCGGGGACTCGTCCCCGCGTTGAGCGGCGCAAGATATTTCGATTCAATCATGTGAAGCGAAAAGCCGCGCCGAGGATGAAGGGTTCAACCGTCCCATAAAGGGTCAGACCCCAGCGCTCCCAGGCATTCGCAGACGCCGGAGTGAAGAGCGAAAGCGATAAAGTATTAGTTTTTGCTTGACAGTCGTTTCAACTCTCGATTATTGTCTGCGTCAGTAATTTCCTAGGTATCGCGGGGTCCGTCTAAGAAAGCGTTTACCTGGCCAGTGAATGGCACGACACAACCACAAAAATGAAAGAGGTCCAAAGTGAGAAGTCGGCGACTTGTTCAGCAGAAAACGAATGCGTTCAATCGGAGACGGAGGCAAAACGATATCCATAAGCTGTGCGTGCGCATTTTCCAACAGCTTCTCCCTTGCCTTGTCCTTTTCGTCGCGTTGACATCGGCGCATGCCCAGACCTCACAGGCTACGGTGCGCGGCAACGTTCATGACTCAACAAACGCAGTGGTGTCAGGAGCCAAACTGGTGCTGACGAACTTGGAGACGCGCGTCACTTCCGCGACCGTCACCAACTCTGCGGGGGATTATCTATTCCAGAACATCAACCCCGGGACCTACACCCTTGAGGCTTCCCGCCTTGGTTTTTCCGCGATCAAGTTGAAGCCTTTCGACCTCGTCGTGAACCAGAGTAGTACGCTCGACTTCACCCTGACAGTCGGCGCAGTGGACACGGTGGTCCAGGTCCAGGCCGTGGGCAACCAGATCGAAGCCTCCTCCACCGAGCTTGCGCTGACGCTTGAATCGAAGCAAATCGCCGATCTGCCCCTTGACAGCCGGAACTTTACCGAACTGTTCATCGCGGCGCCCGGTGTTTCGCCTATTGTTGTCGGGGGCAGCCAGACCATGAGTTACACAACCGCCATTGGCCCCTCGATGATTCCTTCCTTTAACGGGCAGAGCAACCGCAGCGATCTGTTCATTGTCGACGGTATTCTCGACGTTGAGACCTTCGGAAATGCGTACGCGGTCCAACCCGGCATCGACTATATCGAAAATATTAAACTCGAATCTCACAACGACTCGGCGGAGTTCGGAGGCAGTTCCGGCGGCACCATCAACGTCTCCACGAAGTCGGGCACCAATACCCTGCATGGTTCCGCATGGGAATACAATAAGACGCCTTCGCTACAGGCAGAGGGCTACTTCACTCCCAAGGGGACGCCGCAGACCCCATTCACGCAAAATCAGTGGGGCGGAACGATCGGCGGACCGGTGGTTATTCCCAAGCTTTACCATGGAAAGAACAAAACGTTCTTCTTTGCCGGCTACGAAGATCTCCGATACTCGGGGCCTGGAACCTGGAGCGCAATTGTTCCCACTGCGGCGGAACTTTCGGGAGATTTCACGGCAGACGCTCCCATCTACGATCCCGCGACCACCGTCTGCGATGCCAACCTGAGTTGCACCCGGCAGCAGTTTTCCTACAACGGCGTCAAGAACATGATCAATCCCAATCGGATTGCCGCCGGCAACGTTTACTACGCGCAGCACATTTGGCCGGCCGCAGGCCTGGCAGGGACGCCAGCCGGCTCGAACACGTTCCAGAATGCGCCCAACAATCAGGATCTTTACACTTTCGATGCCCGCATCGACGAGAACATCGGGAGCAATAACTCGACGTTCTTCCGCTATATGGCGCTGAAGGGGAATCAGTCCAGCGGCCGCACCCAATTGCCTGCCGTGCAAGCAACAAACGCGTACTCGTACGTCGGCAGTTATACGCGCACCCTCAGCGCGCGCAGCGTGCTGCACGCCCAGGCTGGGAGAACCTATGAGTCTCGCCCACAGACTTGGCGCTACAACGGCGTTCCTTCCGATATCGACGCCAAAGCCGGGTTTCCGAGCGGATTCGTTACCGGCTTTCTCACCTTGGGGAACATCATTCCCGGCATCGCCATTCAGAACGGTGTATCCGAGATTGGAGAAGACGACAACTCGGAAGTAACAGCCAACAGCTGGTCCGTCAAGAGCGACTATACGCACCTGCTCGGCAAACACACGCTTAAGTTCGGCGGCGAGTACAACGGTATAGGAGAATCCCAGTCCATCGAGTGGTCGCAGCTGAATTTCTCCAACGCCGAAACGAACAGCCTGCAAGATCCGACATCCGGAAACGGGGTGGCGTCTTTCGTCATCGGGACGCCCAACAGCTTTACGAAGCGCAACCTGGGAGAATCGCTCAGTCCCGGCGGCATCATGGGTTACTATGCCCAGGATCAGTTCCAAATGACGCCCAGGCTGACCATCAACGTGGGCATCCGCTACGATCTGGCCCTGATTCCCAAGTACGGCACGCCGGCGCTCAACAACCAGGCCGTCGGCAACTTCGACTTCAACAACGGAACTTATGTCGTCTACAAGGTTCCCGGCTCCTGCGCGACCCTGGGAAATGCTCCCTGCATTCCCACTGCGGACGGTTCGCTACCTGCGAACGTTGTCGCAAGCAAGGATGGCAAAGTCCTGGAGAACCAATACAACAACTTTCAGCCGCGCCTCGGCGCGGCCTTCCGCATCACTCCCACTACAGTGCTTCACGGCGGTTTCGGCGTTGCGTTCGACAATTACGCGGCCCTGGTGCAGAACCTTCGTGGAGTTAGCGGTAATTGGCCTTCTGTCGGACAGATCGGAAAGTCGAACATCAATCTGCCGAACGCAACGTCGGCGTTCCCTGGCTATTCAACCCAGAATCTTCCTGCGCTGACGGCGTTTCCCGACCCGACCCCATTCAATCAGTTCAACTGGTTCGTCGATCCAAATATAAAGGATGCCTACTCGCTGCAATGGAACTTCGGCGTTCAGCGCCAGTTGGATGCCGCTACGGTTGTTTCGGCGACCTATGTGGGTTCCGCCAACCGCCGCTTGAACTATGGCGACTTCTACAACACTGCGCTGACACCAGGCCCCGGCGATCCAGCACTTCGGCGTCCCTACCCAAAAATCGCACCCACCTTCTACTCCCTGAGCAAGGGAGAGGGAGACTACAACGCTCTGCAGATGCAGCTGACCAGAAGCTTTTCCAAGGGATTGGCCGCCACTGTAGCTTACTCTTGGTCGAAGTCAATCGACGAAGGTTGCTCGGGATTCTTCGGCTCCGAGGGATGCAGCATCCAGCAGATTTACAACATCAAGGCGGAACGCAGCGTCTCAGCCTTCGATGTGCCGCAGAGCCTTGTACTCACATGGAACTATGCATTTCCCGTTGGACGAGGCAAGGCGCTCAATGTCGACAATCGGCTTCTGGATCTGCTGGTTGGGGGATGGCAGTACAGCGGGTTTGCTAAGTTCCATAGTGGTAATCCCTACAACGTCACAGATGCTGCTGACATTGCCAACATTGGCAGCGTCTCGTGGTGGCCGTATGAACGGCCGAACATCGTTGGCAATGTTAAGCCCGCCCATCAGACTGCGCAGAACTGGCTTAACACCAGCGCTTTCGTCGATCCGGCGCAGTATACGTACGGTACAACCGGACGCAACAACCTTCGCACCCAGTTTTATAAGGGAACCGACATGTCGATCTTCAAGGAAGTCAGATTCAAGGAGCGATATGCCGCGAAGTTCACCTTTGACAGCTTCAACACGCTCAACCTGGCCGTCTGGGGACAACCAAACAGCGCGTTCGGGTCCTCCACCTTTGGCCAGGTTTCCAGCACCTACAGCGGTCCACGAACCATCCAGATGAGCGGCAAATTTACCTTCTAACCCAACCGGCACGGAGGAGGGCAATCTTCTCCGTGCCGTTTTTCTTATCGTGTTACGCGCCGAGGCCCTCAACCTGCCCAACGAACATGTCCTCGGCGCTTCCTCGTCCAGGGTTCGATCCCGTGGAGTGAATCGAAAGGCTACCGGCCATTGGGACCGCAACATGCCTGCGCGCCCTTTTCAAAGGCGAGAGCGTGCCTGCCATCGGCTTCTCCTAACCTTTGAATTGGCTCATTAATTTCTGTCCTTATGGGAAAGAAATTCAATCGCCTGAGCAGCTTCACGATCGTCTGGGTTCATTGCAATTGCCTTCCGCAATTCAAGTTCTCCCTCGGTGACATCGCCGCTCTTGCAAAGGGTGAGGCCCAGGTTACGGTGCAGAGCCTCCTCTGCCTCGCAATCCCCGCAGACCTGGAGGGCTTCCCGGTAGAGTTTCACAGCGCGCATCCAATCCTTCTCCAAAGTTGCCCCAAACGCCTCATTGCCGATGTTCTTGCTTCGAACCACTTCGGCATTGTGTTTTCGCAACTCGGAGAATCGATCAGCAAGGCGCTTCGATTCCGCGGGGTTGCTCTTGACGAGTACCCTTGAGAGCAGATAGGTCGCATCCGTCGATTCGGGATCGATGGTCAGCGCGCGTCGCAGTGCGGCTTCGGCCTGGGTATTCTTCGACTGCTCCATCAGGCTCTTCGCCAGCAGGATAAACGCTTTCCCATTGGTTGGCTGCAATTCCACGACACTTCGCAGCAGGGATGTCTCCTTGCTGAAATTGCCGTTTGCTCGCTCGACAAACGACCAGTAGAAATACACTGCCGGATCATCGGGAGCAAGCTTTCCTGCGATTGCGAACTCATTCTCCGCCTCCGCTTCTCTCTTTAAATCGTCTAGAATTCGCGCTCTGTTCAAATGCGCCGAGGGGAGATTGGGAGCGAGCTCAATTGCCTTTCTCGTTTCATCCAGTGCGAGTCTGAGATTTCCGGAGTCAGAATGTGCGATCGCAAGATCCACATGTGCATCCGCCGACTTTGGGTCGATATCGACGACGCGTTGAAGGAGCTTGATCGCTTCAGGAAACTCGCCGAGTCGGCTCTTTACCTTTCCGAGCAGCGCGAGAACCTGCCGGTCTTCGGGAAGCAGTTGAGCCGCCTTGTCCAATGCCACTTCGGACTCTGCGAGCCTGCCTTCGCGTGCGAGCCCTTCGCCTTGCTCGAAGAATTCCTGCCCGGAAGTGGCTTGAATGCCGGGCTGGACAATTGCGAAACAAAGAACCGGAACTCCGAGCATGAACACGGCGAGCAATCGAACTCGATGTATCCACCGCGTAAGCGTGGCAGGTTGCCCCGAGGCAAAGGCCAATCGATTCATAGCGTCTCCAGGATTCATAGCGTCTCCAGTAAGGACGGAGCGGTGGATTTGTTCAGAGCCCGACCAAGCGCACTTGGCTGCGGGGTCCATTCGTCTGGATATCGTCTCATCTTCAATCTCCGCGCACTCGCATCATAATACGAGTTACTTGGATTGCAGCGCGCAACACACATGTTTCCTCGCTGATCTATTCATGCGGGCCGGTTCAGCTGCGTTGTCCATGCAATCGAAGACGGTTCGAGGAATAGGATAGACAACGAATATGTGATGCGATATCCTCTACTTTATCGCTTCTGGAGTAACTTTGTAAGACTCTGCAAAGTGCTGTTGCGTGAAGTTATTGTGTATTGGCAGAGCGGGGGGAAAGAGCCGGTGGCACTATTCGATCTGGATCAGAAGGTAGCCGTAGTAATTGGCGGCACGACAGGGATCGGGCGAGCTCTTTCCTTAGGACTTGCAGATTTCGGCGCCAATGTCGTTGCTTCTTCGCGGCGTGCGGAACAGGTAGATCAGATTGCAATCGCTATCGAAGACCGGGGCAGGAGGACGCTAAGGATTACCTCGGACGTGGTGAACCGGGCGTCCCTCATTGCCTTGAGAGACGCTGTCTTGAGCCAATTTGGCGCGGTTGACATTCTGATTAATTGCGCCGGCATGACAAGGCGTACACCGACTATCAGCCTAGCGGAAGAAGAGTGGAGTGCAATTCTCGATACCAACCTGACGGGTACGCTCCGCGCATGCCAGATATTTGGTGAGCCTATGCTGGAGCGCGGCTATGGACGAATTATCAACATTGCTTCCTTATCTACATTTGTGGGCCTCTTCGAAGTAGCGGCCTACGGGGCCAGTAAGGCCGCGGTTGGCTCACTGACCCGCTCGCTGGCGGTTGAGTGGTCAAAACGCGGGGTGCTTGTGAATGCCATCGCACCTGGCGTGTTCCGAACCGAGATCAATGCCCACATGCTGGATGAAACAGACCGCGGCCGCGAATTCCTGATGCGAACACCGATGGGGCGATTCGGAGAAACGGAAGAATTGGTAGGCGCGGCAGTTTATCTTGCATCCGACGCCTCTTCGTTTGTGACCGGGCAGATTCTTGCCGTAGATGGTGGATTTCTTGCCAGTGGCGTTAACTGCTGAAGGGCCGAAGTTAGCTAGGAGCCGCAGTTGTCAAATGGTGTGCGGGGATGAATTCGGATCGAGTTGCGGATGGCTTGGAGATTTCTGCGAAGGGAAGCGTTGCCTGGGATCTCGTGAGCCTCGGCGAAGTCATGCTGCGTCTTGATCCGGGAGAGATGCGAGTTGCGACAACGCGCAGTTTTCGGGTGTTCGAAGGCGGTGGAGAATACAACGTGGCCCGCGGATTGAGACGATGCTTTGGCCTGCGCACCACAGTTGTTACAGCGCTCGCCGATAACCCGGTTGGGCGGCTCGTTGAAGATCTGATTTTGCAGGGAGGTGTCGACGCCTCGTGCCTGCAATGGCTTCCGTACGACGGAGTTGGGCGCCAGACTAGAAACGGCCTCAATTTCACAGAGCGCGGGTTTGGCGTGCGCGCGGCTTTGGGTTGTTCCGATCGAGGACACACTGCTGTGTCCCAGCTCACGCCCGGTCAGATCGATTGGAATGCGATCTTCGCGCAAGCTGGATCGCGGTGGTTTCACACAGGCGGGATCTTCTGCGCCTTGTCCGAATCGACTCCGCTTGTTGCCCTCGAGGCAATGGAAGTCGCGCGCAAGAATGGCGTGATTGTCTCTTACGACTTGAATTATCGCGATTCTCTCTGGAAGGCGGTTGGAGGCAAGGAACGGGCGCAAGAGGTCAACCGCGAACTTGCACCTATGGTGGATGTAATGATTGGGAACGAAGAAGATTTTACTGCGTGCCTTGGGCTGGAAGTGGAAGGTATCGACGCGAACCTTTCCAGCCTGGACTCCCACAAGTTCCGGCGGATGATTGAGCGAGCCGTGGCAGCATATCCCAACTTCAGGGTGGTTGCCACCACACTGCGCAATGTGCGCACCGCTACGTTGAATGACTGGGGCGCGATTTGCTATTGCGCTGGCGACTTCTTCGAGGCTTCACCCATGCAGAGCCTTGAAATCTTCGACAGAGTCGGAGGGGGAGACTCGTTTGCCTCGGGGTTGATTTACGGATTCCTTGAAGGCAGGGGGCCGCAATGGGCCGTTGACTGCGGCCAAGCGCACGGAGCGCTCGCCATGACGACGCCGGGAGACACGAGCATGGCGACGTTCAAAGAAGTTGAACACCTGATGGCCGGAAAAAACGCGCGCGTCATTCGCTAGAGGAGCAGGACGGTGACAAAGCAACAAGTGTTGAGCCAAATCGGCGAATCAAGACTGATTCCGGTTTTGCGCGCCGATTCGGTCGATGAAGCGGTTGCGATGGCCTGTGCGATTGAGGCGGGTGGAATTTCAGTATTAGAGGTCACCATGACCGTGCCTGGAGCGGTGGAAGTCATTCGCCGGCTGGTCAAGGAGAAGGGGGATCATATGCTGATCGGCGCGGGTACTGTGCTCGATTCCGAGACCGCGCGCGCCTGCATCCTTGCCGGAGCACTATTCATCGTAAGTCCGGCGCTCAACTGCGAGACGGTGAGGCTTTGCCGCCGGTATTCGGTCCCGGTGTTTGCTGGAGCACTTACTCCAAGCGAGGTGGTTTCTGCCTGGGAGGCGGGCGCCGACGCGGTAAAGATATTTCCATGCAGCGCCATGGGGGGAGCCAAGTATCTCAGAGCCTTGAAGGCGCCATTTCCGCACATCGAAATGATTCCGACTGGGGGAGTCTCGTTGGCGACGGTGCGC
>Ga0302155_10001140_pt1 | contig 19586 bp, 17 predicted proteins | sample I_Bog_N3_1_FD_193508 | JGI IMG/M metagenome (GOLD analysis project Ga0302155, IMG submission 193508) | Peat permafrost microbial communities from Stordalen Mire near Abisko, Sweden - I_Bog_N3_1 | ecosystem: Environmental > Terrestrial > Soil > Wetlands > Peat | place: Sweden: Abisko, Stordalen...
GTGTATCGCAAACACCCGCTTTGCCAAGTTTATTCCAATCGTCGTAATATACATGTCGGACTTCTCGTCTCAAGTGGTTGGTCAATACTGCCACTTTGGCACATCGATGCCGTCGGCGCAGGAGTCCCTCGTCGTCTTCCTGTCCGAGAAGGCGGCGTCCATACCATTTCATCTGAACCGTCTGTACGAAAGTGTCCAAAGACGCCACAGTAGTCCCCACTAAAAATAGCGGGAACTACGATGGATACACTGGCTGGAGCTGGCCGCAAGAAGCGGCGTCCGAATTTTTCATCTGAGTTTAAAAAGATACTGGCACAGCAAGCCTGCGAACCTGTTCATCAGTTGGGTGCTCTATGGATATCAATGATAGGGCTGTGCGGGTCGGCGTTTGAATATTTGATAAGGGCGGAATAACCAGCCATTGGCATGTTGATGGTGACGCTGCTGCATTGCTCTACACTGATTGAATCGATGCTACTGCTGGTATGCTGACTGATTTCCAGACTATTTGGTGAAATACGTGTTTGGACCATCGTCACTGCATTTTTCAGAGAGTCAGATACGGATGGCTTCTGAATATGAGGCTGCTGAAAATCTACATTCACCGCCTCTTTAATTATGGGGGAAGACGTAGACCTGAAACTCTGTGATTGGGGATATGTAGCGTCGTATGACGGAGGAGGGCTAGACGGAGGGCTGAGTGACGGGGCAGTTGGATAGGTCCGCATGATATATTCCTTCCAATAATTGTAAATGGAAGTAAATCATGGTCGATATCGAGATTTCCGTAAAGTAATATTTTTACTTTGCAAATTTTTTGTGAGCAGATGTACAATTTTATCGCGGAAAATAAAAAGGGCCAAGTCTGTATAAAACAGAACTTGGCCCTTTGTTATCGAGTCAATTTAATTCGCTACAAGCTGTTGCGAATTAAAAGTCCAGACATTTTCTGAAGCCGCTAAGAAACGAGCGATGTTTTCCGATGTGCTCGAACTCCGTAGAGTCCGAGCACAGTCGATTACATCATGCCGTCCATACCGCCCATGCCACCCATGCCACCCATACCGCCGCCCATACCGCCAGCTGCCTTATCTTCCGGCAGTTCTGCGATCATGGCATCGGTAGTCAGAATCAGGCCAGCCACCGAAGCGGCATTTTGCAGCGCTGAACGAGTTACTTTTGCTGGATCCAAAACGCCCAGTTCAACCAAGTCACCGTATGTGCCGTTTGCAGCGTTGTAGCCGTAGTTGCCAGTGCCAGCCAGCACAGCGTTGATGACGACCGAAGGTTCATCACCTGCATTGAATACGATCTGACGCAGCGGTTCTTCAACAGCGCGCAGAACGATCTTGATGCCAGCTTCTTGATCAGGGTTGTCGCCCTTCAAGTTCTTGACATTGGCACGAGCGCGCAGCAGAGCAACGCCGCCGCCCGGCACAACGCCTTCTTCAACAGCAGCGCGAGTAGCGTGCAGAGCATCTTCAACGCGTGCTTTCTTTTCTTTCATCTCGACTTCAGTTGCAGCGCCAACTTTGATCAGTGCAACACCGCCGGCCAACTTGGCAACGCGTTCTTGCAGTTTTTCGCGGTCGTAGTCGGAAGTTGCTTCTTCGATTTGTGCGCGGATTTGCTTGACGCGTGCTTCGATAGCGATGGCTTCGCCGTTGCCGTCGATGATGGTGGTGTTTTCCTTGCCAATTTCAATGCGCTTGGCTTGGCCCAGTTCTGCCAGTGTGGTCTTTTCCAGAGTCAGACCAACTTCTTCAGCAACCACTTGACCGCCGGTCAGGATCGCGATGTCTTCCAACATTGCCTTGCGACGATCACCGAAACCAGGTGCCTTGACAGCAGCAGTCTTGAGAATGCCACGGATGTTGTTGACGACCAGAGTTGCCAGTGCTTCGCCTTCGACATCTTCTGCAATGATCAGCAGTGGACGACCCGACTTTGCTACTTGTTCCAAGATTGGCAGCAGATCACGGATGTTGGAGATCTTCTTGTCGAACAACAGAACGAATGGATTTTCCAGCGCAACAACTTGCTTTTCTTGGTTGTTGATGAAGTAAGGCGACAGATAGCCGCGGTCGAATTGCATACCTTCGACGATGTCCAGTTCGTTTTCCAGTGACTTGCCATCTTCTACAGTGATAACACCTTCTTTGCCGACCTTATCCATTGCCTTGGCAATGATGTCGCCGATATCGCTGTCGGAGTTGGCGGAGATCGAACCGACTTGGGCGATTTCCTTGCTAGTTGTCGTTGGCTTGGCCAGGTTCTTGACTTCGATGACGATGGCAGCAACTGCTTTGTCGATACCGCGCTTGAGATCAGTTGGATTGAAGCCGGCTGCAACGTACTTGAAACCTTCGCGAACGATTGCTTGTGCCAGCACGGTTGCAGTAGTAGTGCCATCACCGGCATTGTCGGAAGTCTTGGAGGCAACTTCTTTTACCAGCTGCGCGCCCATGTTTTCCAGCTTGTCTTTCAGTTCGATTTCCTTGGCGACCGAAACACCGTCCTTGGTCACGGTTGGAGCGCCGAAGCTGCGCTCGAGCACAACGTTACGGCCCTTAGGACCCAGTGTTACTTTGACTGCGTTAGCCAGGATGTTGACGCCATTGACGATTTTTGCACGTGCGTCATCGCCGAAAATTACTTGTTTTGCTGCCATGTTGGATTCTCCAAAAATTCGTTTGAGTGCCTGTTTGAGGCTAGTCCGGAAGGGTTTTGTGCGCGGCAAGCGGGTTGCGCTTGCCAAGCCGACGATTATTTTTCGACGACAGCGAACAGGTCTTCTTCGCGCATGACCAGCAGTTCCTGGCCGTCGATCTTCACGGCTTGACCGGAATATTTACCGAACAGAACGCGATCACCGACTTTGACAGCCAACGGACGGACCTTGCCGTCTTCCAGGATCTTGCCGTTGCCGACAGCCAAGACTTCACCTTGATCTGGCTTCTCAGCTGCTGCGTCTGGCAGAACGATGCCGGATGCAGTCTTGGTTTCCTGGTCGAGACGCTTGACGATAACGCGATCGTGTAAAGGACGAAGACTCATAAAAACTCCTTAAAATCAATTAGTTATAAATAATTGCGGCAACCGCTGCAAAGTTCACTTAAGCCCTGCAGCGTCAATCCGTGCCACATCGGAAAAGTAGGTAGGCCAGAAAGAAGGCTGTTAGCACTCCTCCCTGACGAGTGCTAAGTATAGGGGCGGTATGGGTGTTTTTCAATAGCAGTGTTCGTTTCGGGGGCAATTAATTCTTAAAATTTGCATGAAATGGATCAAAAAAGTTTTGTATTTATATTTCAATGATTTCGCGAATTAAATTGCCCGTTTTTTCTAAAAATTTAATTTGCCTCAGAGCGTATTTTTGAGAGTTGGCATCGATGAGCAAGGTCTTGCGATGATTGCGCGCGCATAGCGTAGCCAGGTTGACTACGAGCATGGCGCTTCTGAGGTGAGGGGCGCTGAAGGTGGCAACAATCATGGGGCCTCTTATCGACTGCAATTGTTGCGATAAGATCAGTCTGGAGTCGGCAGCCTTAAGTTGTCGTAAAAATAGGCTGGGATGGTATAAAAATACGTGAAGCTCAATGAACTGGCTGCGAATGCAGATGGCTTGCCCGGTTCTTGCACATGAAAAAGCGCCCCGGGATAAGCCGGGGCGCTTTCAGTTGAAGCAGTTAAAAATTACTTAACCACGCTCAGCAAGGTGCGCTTGCCATCCTTGTACGAGTACAAGGTCAAAGTGCCGTTCAGGATGTCGCCCTTAGGATCGAAAGCGATTTCGCCGGTCACGCCCTTGTGGTGGATCTTGGCCAATACTGGCAAATACACCTTAGGATCGGAGGAACCTGCTTTTTGCATTGCATCAGCCATGGTCATCAACGCATCATAGGTATATGGCGCGTAGATCACGACTTCTTGCTTGAACTTCTTTTGATACGCAGTCTTGAAATCGTCCAACGCCTTCTTGCCTGCAGGAGTGACACCGCCTGCTTCTGCGCAAACCACTTGGCCGTCCTTCATGCCAGTACCAGCCAGTGCTGGCAACTCAGTTGTACAGATACCGTCGCCGCCCATGAACTTGGCCTTGATACCCAATTGGTCCATTTGGCGCAGCATCGGGCCAGCAACTGCATCCATACCGCCGAAGAAGACCAGATCAGGGCTCTTGGACTTGATCGAAGTCAGGATGGCGTTGAAATCGATTGCCTTGTCAGTGGTGAACTGGGTCGCAACGACAGTGCCGCCAGCAGCAATAGCGCTCTTGCGGAATTCTTCTGCAACACCTTGACCGTAGGCGGTACGGTCATCAATCACAGCAATGTTTTTGCCCTTGAGTTCGCCAATTGCATAACGTCCCAGCACGCCGCCGAGTTGGCCGTCGTTGGCCACAACGCGGAATGCAGTGTTAAAGCCTTGTTGGGTGTACTTAGGGTTAGTTGCCGATGGCGAAATTTGCGGAATACCTGCATCAAAGTAAATTTTCGATGCTGGGATTGTTGTGCCCGAATTCATGTGGCCGATCACGCCTTTGACGCCTGCATCGACCAGCTTTTGTGCGACAGCAGTGGCTTGTTTCGGGTCCGATGCGTCATCTTCTGCTACCAGTTGGAACACAACCTTCTTACCGCCGATCATCGTTCCCTTGGCATTGAGTTCATCAATTGCCATCTGGGCGCCGTTTTCATTGTCCTTGCCGATGTGGGCGTTAGGGCCAGTGATCGGAGCGACGTGTCCAATCTTGATAACCTCTTGTGCAGAAGCCGGGCCTGCAAAAACGAATGCCAACGAAATTGCGCCAGCCAATGGAATCAATTTGATTTTTTTCTGCATGAATTACTCCTGATGATTTAAATAACTACAGTCGGTGGTGCAATTTATTAACGAATAATATTAGAAAAATTCGCATTTGTGCAGACTCTTATCTTGCACCAAATCAGTGCGTCTTGCAAATTGTTATAACGCAATTTCGACTGACGTTGCGACATATGCAAAAAGTAGGCCATGTTTTTTATTAGTTTCGGGCAGCCAATCTTTCTCTGTTGGATACGAAGTATCTTTGTGAGTCACGCGTGCTCTTGGTTTACGGATTTGGCGCGGACCTGCCAAAGAGCTCCAGGCTTGGCAATCTGAGCTTTGGAGGCCGATTGAGCGGCCTGCTATAAGTTGATATGAAGAAGCTCGCATTCTCATTGAGCGCATTTTTTTGGGAAATTGATTGTGTTTTTTATATTTCAATTAATTTATTTTTCCCATTTTTACGATGATGAATTCGATTTCAGACAATATCAAGACGCGAATTTTATCTCTCTGTTTGACTTCCATTTTGGTGCATTGCATTGGCATATTCGTATCACGTCATACACGGCTACGTCGGCGTCAGCTTGCCGACGTAGCGTGTGACAAAGGTGGTATCTGTCAGGCATTCAAGCTCGGCTTATTTTATTAGTAAAGCAGATGGAATATTGACCCTTGCGCCCCTGATAAGCGGCTTGAGCGAGGTTGAGGGACTGCGGCTGCCGCCGACAAGTTTGAAAACACTGACCGCTTGTGACAACTTGAGGGCCTGCTCTTCCAGGCTGGCCGCTGCGGCGGCGGCTTGTTCAACCAGCGCGGCATTTTGCTGCGTTGCTTCGTCCATCATGGTCACCGCTTCATTGACTTGTTGAATACCGGTATTTTGCTCTCCTGATGCCAACGAAATTTCGCTGATGATGCTAGTGACGCGCTTGACCGAGGACACCACGCCTTCCATGGTCGTACCGGCCTGTGCTACCAGTTGTACACCTGCATCGACTTTTTCCACCGACACGTCGATCAGAGTCTTGATCTCCTTGGCAGCCGATGAGGAGCGCTGTGCCAGGCTGCGTACTTCGGAGGCGACGACGGCGAAGCCGCGTCCTTGTTCGCCTGCGCGGGCCGCTTCTACCGCCGCATTGAGCGCCAGAATATTGGTCTGGAAGGCAATGCCGTCAATGATGGCGATGATATCGACAATACGTCTGGCTGATTCGCTGATTTCACCCATGGTAGTGGTGACTTTGCTGACCACTTCGCCGCCGGCGATGGCGACTTCGGAGGCCGAGTTGGCAGATTTGTTTGCCTGCGAGGCATTTTCGGCATTCTGCTTTACCGTCGATGCTAATTGTTCCATGCTGGCGGCGGTTTGCTCCAGGCTCGATGCTTGCGCTTCAGTGCGTCCGGACAGATCCATATTGCCGCGGGCGATTTCCTTGGTCGAGACCTGAATCGAATCCACATTGGCTCTGACGTCGCCGATGATGGCGACCAGATTTACCGTCATCTGTTGCAAGGCGCGTAGCAGCTGGCCGGTGTCATCCTTGCGTTTGGATTCAAACTTGCTGGTCAGATCGCCGCCGGCGATGGCGCGGGCCACATTGGTGGCAAGTTTGATGGGGCGTGAAATTGCACCCAGCAACGAGTACCAGAAATAAGCTGCTGCACAGACGCCCAGCAAAGTGGCGCCGCCAATCCAGTAACTGCTGGTGCCAACCTTGCCAGTGGCATTCAGGCCGGCACCGCCTAGGGTGATCGAAAGCAGCATCATGAAACCCATGATCAGACCAATGCGCATGGACAGTGACATCTGCGCAACGGCGCCCAAACGCGCCATGATGCCAGTACTGACGACCTCACCTTGGCTCACAGTGAGCCCCTTTGCCTGTCCTAGTCGAAACAGTTGATAGGCTTCATTGGCGGCCTCCACTTGCTGCCGTGTTGGCTTGGTGCGCACCGACATATAGCCGACCTGCTGACCGTTTTCACGTATCGGGGTGACATTGGCCATGACCCAATAGTAGTTACCATTTTTGCAGCGATTTTTCACCAGCCCATTCCAGGGAATGCCAGACTTCAAGGTTCGCCATAGATCAGCAAAGGCCTCAACCGGCATGTCCGGATGGCGCACGATATTTTGTGGCGCTCCTATCAACTCCGCTTCAGTGAAACCACTTACCTCAATGAAATAAGGATTCACATAAAGAATATTGCCCTGTAAATCCGTTTTCGAAACAATGGACGCGCCATCTTTCAACAAATGTTCGACCTCAGTGACCGGCAGATTTGTACGCATGATTGCCTTTCGATGTGAGATATTTCAACGCAAGTCTTCGACGACTGAGCGCCAGTTTTTTTCGAGATTGACAAGGGCACAGAGCTTACGCGCATGCCAAGCAGAGCCCCAATCTGCTTGAGCAAAACATTTTTTGATCGCTAAGAAGTCTTGTTGACGCAAACCCAGCATTGCGGCCTTTGTCTTCGCTTCTTCTCGTCTGCTTATGGTGCGTCTGCCCGATGCTGAAGTAGTGGATTGCTACGGGTAGATTCATGGCCTGTTTTTGTGGTCTTGCCTTCTTCAGAAGCAGGCACTGCGTTATCAGGTTTGAGTACGACGGGGAAGATACCCGTACGGATATTTTTATTGACGCTTCGAATCAAGTTGCAGATGAGTTGGCGCTGTATATTTTTTCGATAGTACATTGACTCCATTACGCGGGCATATTTCTTCTATCGATTGCACAAATAAATGCGAAATTACGCAACAGCAGCCATGTTTTCGCACTAGAGGGATTGCCGCATTGAACGTTTTACGATGCTGGCAGAGCAGCTCAGAGGCATCAGTCGGGCCGGCTAAGCCAGTATTGAACAATGGCAAGAAACGATACCGCTGTAAACGGTTTGGCAAGATAGTCATCCATGCCAGAGGACAGACAACGTTCACGGTCACCTTCAATGGCGCTGGCAGTCAGTGCAATGATGGGAATACGTGTGCCGTATGCTGCTTCACGTTCACGCCACAGGCGGGTGGCTTCATAGCCGTCCATGACCGGCATCATGCAATCCATGAGCACCAGATCGTAGCGCTCACGCGTGAGCGCATCGAGTGCTTGTTGGCCATTTTCTGCTACGCCGACCTGGTAGCCCTTTTTGACGAGCAGCATGCGTGCCAACTGTAGGTTAATTTCGGTATCTTCAGCAATCAGTACGCGCAGATTGGCAGGAACAAAGTCGATGTTGCTCAGTTGTTCACTTTGGAGAGGCTGTGTGCTGATGGGTTGTTCAGTCGTTATCTCAGAGGTATTTTCCATGCTTGCCTCAGTGATGCGGCAGGGGATTTCGAAACTGAAAGTAGCACCACGGCCAATCTCGCTCTCACAGGAGATATTGCCTTGCATTAACTCAACCAGTTTTTTACAGATAGATAGGCCTAGTCCGGTGCCGCCGTATTTACGGCTGATCGTCTTGTCGGCTTGTGTGAAGGGTTCAAACAAGAGCTCCTGTTGCGATTGACTGATGCCAATGCCACTATCGGTGACGGTAAATCGTAGTCTGACAATGCCTGGTGCAGTGATGACGGGAAAGGCTTGCAAACGCACGGAGATGTTGCCGGCGCTGGTGAATTTGATGGCATTGCTGATCAGATTCCCCAGTATTTGACGTATGTGCAGCGCATCGCCTTCGACCGTCTCAATGTCATTTGCAGGGAGCTCGATGTGGATCAGCAGATTCTTTTTTTGTGCGGATGCACGGTGCAGATCGACCACCGCGTGCAGTAGTTTTGTGGGCGAAAAAATTCCTGTTTCGCTTTCCATTTTCCCCGATTCGATTTTAGATAAATCGAGTATTTCGTTGATGATGCGCATTAATTCACTCGTGCCGTCATGAATTTGCCGGGCATAGGTTTGTTGTGGATGATCGAGCGACGTATCGAGCAACAGTTCGCTCATGCCGAGAATACCGTTCATGGGCGTGCGGATTTCGTGACTCATGATCGCCAGAAAATGCGATTTGGCTTGATTGGCCAGATTGGCTTGTTCCTTGAGCAAACCCGCTTGCCGGACGTCGCTTTCACGACGCTTGAGGATGGTAGCCATAGTGCCAAAGGCCACAACTAACGCCATCATGCTGCCGACAGCAAGAGCTCCGATCAAACGCATGGCGCGCAACCAATCATCCTTGAAGCCACGTTCGGTGACGCTGACCTCAACCTGCAATGGAGTGTTGCGGACCAATCGTATGGTGCTGATCTTGGGGCTTTCATCGTTGGCGGACTGCCAGAAATGACGTGCCTCTACAGTATTGTCCGAACCTGGAGGCCCTGGCGGCTGACGAAGGACGTCGCCAATCGCATGATTGGTCGCAGGCCAATGACCAAGCAGTTCCTGATTGCCACTGATGAGCGAAATGGACACATGCTTCTCCAGCCCGACACGTTTAAAAAAATTGCTGAAAAAATCACAGGAAATGGCAACTAGCGCAATCCCGCGCAGATTGCCGTGAGGGTCATTGATGCGGCGGGTCAGATAAAACGTCCAGACATTGCTGTTGCGATTAATGACAGGTTTGCTGAAAAAAGTCTGAATGGATTGATGTGACTGATGATATTGAAAATAATCACGATCACGTACATTAATACCGCCGGCGCGCAAGGGGCGAGACAGCAGCCTGACATCGCCGTTGCTTGAGATCAAGGCTGCGCCTGAAATTTGCGGCAAGCCTGCAATTTTGTCGCGCATCATTTGTTCTGCATCGGTGAAATTGTTGCGTGACGTTTTGCTGTCAAACGGTACCTTGCTGGCAATGTCGCTGACACCATCGAGTACAAGTTCAGCCGAAGCCATTGATTGCGCAACGTTTTCGCTTAAAACCAGTGATAAGTTGTTGATGTCATCATGCCAGTCCTGGATGGCCCAGTTGTAGAGAATGAAACTGGACATCACGGTGGCGCTGCCAAGCAAGCCGATCAGGACGATGCCGATCGCAATGCTGATGCGTCGTGTACTTTTGCCGATCCAGTGCAAGGGCTGCAATAGAAATTGTAAGCGCGCAAAAATTGCGGGAAGGGTTGGCGGCATCGAGAGCATTCAGTCAGACGGGTTGCTGCTGGCGCGATCGTTTTTTGCCTTGAAATGGACAATGCTGTCGCGTACCTCTGCCTGGCTCGCCGCACATAATGTTGTCAGTTCGGTCATCATGGGTTTGATGTCGTCAATGGTGGCGCTATGCGACATAGCTTCAATACGGCTGAGCAACGTGGCGGTTTGCTTCGCTCCGACCAAGGCGAAAGTACTTTTGAGCGAATGGCTTTCCAGAGTGATGGCCTGCATGTTGCCGCAGGCGATAGCCGTCTGCAGGCGCATGAACATCGGCGGGACAATGTCGAGAAAAGTGGCCGACAAGTCAAGGAAGGCCTCAATATCATTGCACGCAGCATCGAGCAGCATTGAGGGATCGATATGTTGGTATTGGTGCTGTTCTGATGTCATGGTTTTGTCCCCCAATGCAAGTATTCAGCCGTGCTGCGATTCAATTGTACGCGTCGCATCGGCAGATGGAACGGGCATCATCGGTAAGCGAATAGAAAATTTACTGCCAGCCAGTGGTGCCGATTGCACCGAAATTTCTCCATCCATGAGTTCAATCAGCAAGGCAGCAATGGTCAGACCTAGACCGACACCACCATGTGTACGGGAAGCTGTATCGTCACTCTGGGCGAATTTTTCAAAAATCTTGTCCTGCAATTCAAATGCAATGCCGCAACCCGTATCGGTAACACTAAACAGGAAGTTTTTTCCATCTCTGCTCACGCTTAGTACGATACTGCCGGCTTCGGTGAAGCGCACGGCATTGTCGAGTAGTTTGTCGAGCACCTGCAGCAGCTTGGCGCGGTCGCACCAGATGTTGGCGGGCATGTCTGCAGCGATAGCGACGGAAATGTGCAATCCTTTTTTGACCGCCATTTCTTCATGGCGAGTGACGGCGTGGGTGGCGAGGTCTTTCAGGGATTCTTCGCTCATTGTCAGCTCGACTTTGCCAGAACGCAGTGCACTCAGTTCCAATACCGCTTCCACCAAGCCCAGCAAGCGCATTCCGCTATTGTGGATGGCACGAGCGAAATCCCCGTGGTGAGTGCCGGAAAAGTCATCCATCAGCGTTTCTGAATAGCCCAGAATACCGTTGAGGGGAGTGCGGAATTCGTGTGACATGTTCGATAGGAAATGTAATTTTGCCTTGCCAGCCTGCAAGGCTTCGCTGCGGCTTTCCATCAGGTTACCGATCAGGATGATCAATGCTGCCGTACCGATGAGGATCAGCAGGGAGGACAGACTGGTCAGCATGAGAGCAATCGTGCGACTGGTATGAAATTCGGCCAGACGTTCTTGGATGTCGATGCCTACGGCGACATATAAAGGATAAGGCGAGAGCTTGTCATAGGCAAACAAGCGTTCTCGGCCGTCGAGCTTGCTGATGGAATGGATTACACCACTGCCATTGGCACGCATGGCCTGGAATACAGGACCGTCGGAGACGTCCTGCCCCATCTCGTCGTTGCCTCCGACGTGACGCACACGAATGATGCCGTCATTACCGATGAGTGCGATCGCTCCGAATTTTCCGACATCAATGTCCCGGTAGAGCGCTGTGAAATAATCGGGATCTACCGAGGCCACTACCACCCCTTTGAACATACCGTCAGGAGAACTGATGCGCCGGGTCAGTTGGAGCGACCATTTTTTCGATACCCTGCCCATTATCGGTTTGCTGATATACAGGCCGGTGTCGGCAGACTGTATATGTACCTTGAAGTGATCACGATCGGCCAGATTGACGGGCGCAAAGGGCCGGGTCGACAAGACCAGATCCCCATTGTTGTCGATGATGGAAAAAAGATTGTAGATATCCCTCTGCGCCAGTCGCTCTTGCAGATCCTGGACGATATTGAGTTTGTTGCCCAGGATGTTGTAGCGATACCGCAAATAGATCATGGCCTCGTCGGTCGCTTCAATGGTGCGGTCCGCATGCTCCTTGAACAGTCTGGCCAGGCTGATGGCATCGCGGCGTGCACTGTCGAGCTCGACTTGCTCGTTCTTGCGCAATTGCCATAGCGTGATCGCCCACAGCGCAGCAATGAGCAATGCGGCAAAAACACACAAAGCCAGCCGCACATCGATTTCCCAAGCCGATGTTTTCCTGTGAATGCGCGCTGTCGGCTGCGCTAAATGAGCGGATGGTTGCATGCTATTGATGAGGCGTCCAATGTGAGCTAACTACGCGCCAGGCGTGCTTTTTGTGCGCAGCAGGCGCGCAGGTAGCCTGACAGTTCATCGTAATTGACCGGTTTGCGGAAAAATACTACGCCATCAGGAATGCCGCCGCGCTCTTCAAGCTCCTCCGCGGACAGACTCGACAAGATGGCAATATTGGTATCTGCCAGCGCCGGATAGGTCAAGATGGTCGAGATGACTTCGTAGCCGTCAATGCCTTCCATGACGATGTCGGCCAGTACGATATCGGGCTTGTTGCTGGCAATTTCTATCAGTGCCTGGTAACCGTTTTCGCAAAAGGTGGTAACAGCGGAAAGGTTCCATGAGGCAATTTTCTTGGCGTAAATTTCCCTCTGCAATTTGTTGTCTTCCACAACCAGGATGGATGTGGTCTTGCTGATCACCGCGCGCTCCTGTTGATCCTGAGTGCTGCCCGGTGTTGACTTATATGCCAGTACTGCGCTCATCGGAATACGTCGATGGCCGCCTTTGGTTTTCCATGCCTCGATTACACCGGCTTCCACCAGTTGTTGAACCGACGTCACAGAAATGCCCAGAATTTGCGCTGCTTCTTGCGTCGTGCATACATCAGTCGTCGTCATAGTTATCTTTCGTACTCTGTGGAGTGATTCTAAACGAATTAAATAAATTTGCAAATTTAATGTTTAATTTGTTAAAATTAACTTATTCGATTTTGGTTGTTGGAGTTGCTTTTTGTTAAGTAGAAATCTGTAAATATTATGGATTGAAACGAACGAGCCTGAAAGAGGGAAAATATGGAAAACACCGAAATTGTTGCCTCCGAGGGCATTACTGATTCTTTCCGTCTCTCGCCAGGGGCTCGTCTGTCTTCTTTGCCCGTGCTGCAAGATGTCTGCGGCCAGATAGGCCGGGGCTGCGTCACTTTCAAGGGGATGTTGTGAGGACACCCCGAGAGCTGCTCAAACGCGCATGGCGCCGCTTCAAGGTACGTCATTTCTGCCTGCTGCCAGGCTTGTTGCTGGCAACTGCCCTGCTCGTGGCAACGTTGGGTCCGGCATCGTCAGACGAGTTGCGCTGGATGGGGGTGATAGCGGCCTTTGCCATCTTGCTCTACAGCGCGTTGATATGGCATTTCATGCGCCATAAAAACCATCTTGAGCTTCAATTGCTGCGTGCCAAACAGGCTGTTAGCCACGCAAATGGTGCACGCGGTGAATTTTTATCGTCTGTGAGCCACGAAATCCGCACGCCCATGAACGCCATCATCGGCATGACAGAGTTGATGCGCGCCACGCCATTGGATGCGCAGCAGGAAGGCTTTGCCAAGGGGATCAACAAGGCTGCCCAGGCGTTGATGGCGATCATCGAAGATATTCTCGATTTCTCCAAAATAGATACCGGTACCTTAATACTTGAATCGATTGACCTCAATCTGCTTGCCATCGTAGAGGCCAGCGTTGACGTATGGTCAGTTCGGGCGCAAGAGAAGGGCTTACGTTTGGCCAGCTATGTTGATCCAGCGTTGCCAGCGATATTACGTGGCGACCCGGGGCGGGTGCGACAGATATTGCTCAATCTGCTTAGCAATGCCGTCAAATTTACCGTCAGTGGAAATATTACGGTCAGTGCATGCCTGGTTGAACAAGATGCGGGGCAATGCCTTATTCATTTTGAAGTCAAAGACACTGGTATTGGCATCGACGCACAGACGCAGGCCCGGTTATTTAAGCCTTTTACACAAGCAGATGGATCGATGACGCGACAATTCGGCGGTGCCGGCCTCGGCTTGTCCATTTGTCAGCGGCTAGTCGATCTCATGGATGGCCGCATCGGTAGCGGCAGCAGTCAGAAAACTGGTTCAGTGTTCTGGTTTGAGCTGTGCTTGCCGGTGGTGCAGGCGGCACCAGATGTGCCGCCGTTGACGAGTGAGTTATTGCTGATTGCACCCGACGATGGTGCCACGCACAGCTTGTGTGATGCTGCCATGGCGTTCGGTATGACGGTACGACACGTCGCCAGCATGGCGGCCGGAAAGGCGTTGATCAATCAGCTCACGCAGCAGGCTGTGCTGGTCATTGATACGGCCGTCAACGATTTTTCTCTTGATGACGACACCTATCTGGCGGCCAACGTGTTGCTAGTCGCCCATGAAGATGCACGCACCGATTTGCCGTTGCAGACCGGCATGCCAATCTTGCTTTTTCCGCTCAAGCAGGCCGACTGGTACCGGGCATTGACGGGCGTGCCGCAGCAACATCAAAAAAACATCTCAGCCAGGCCCATTACGCTCGACGCATGTCAGGCCGCAAGTGCGCTCAGCGTTGGCGACAAGCAGATTTTGCTGGTCGAAGACAATCTGATGAATCAACAAGTTGCGGTGCATCAGTTGCATCGTTTGGGTTATTCCGTCGATGTCACCGTCAACGGTGAAGAGGCGCTGGCCGCACTGACAACGAAGTCCTATGCAGCGATTTTGATGGATTGTCAGATGCCGGTGATGGACGGTTTTGAGACGACCCGTCGCATTCGTCGCAATGAGCAGGTCAGCGGTAGACATATTCCTATCATCGCCATGACGGCCAATACCATGAAGGGGGACCGCGAACGTTGTCTCGAAGCCGGCATGGATGACTTTCTGAGCAAGCCCATTCTGCGCGAACAGCTCGATACTGTCCTGGCCGGACATATCAAATCGCAATGGTCTGCAGTCAATGTTTTGCCGGAGCATTCACAAACGCATTTGTCGACGCCAGAAGTGCTCGATATAGGTCGGTTGTCCGATCTGTTTGAGGATGATCAGACAACCATGTGCGCCATGCTGGACTTGTTCATCGTCCATACCGGAGCGCTGCTTGAAGAACTGCAGCAACTGACGACCCGTAGCGACCTCGTGTCTGCCGCTGCATTGCTGCACCGATTGGTCGGTGCCTGCGCCAACCTTGGGGCGGGACAAATGACCGCACTCGCACATGCCGCCGCTGCCGCCGTCAAAAAAAATAATAGTACGCAGTTGAGCCTGCTTTGCCGCGAGCTTGTAGATGCTTTTCAACGCCTGTGTGTGCAAATCAATACCATGAAGGACGCAAAATGAACGTTCTGATAATCGATGATGACAGGACGAATCTAGCCTTGTTCTCACATTTGCTCAAAGACTTGCCTGATGTGACGACCATCGAAGTGGCTGATCCGATGGAGGCCTTGGAGTGGTGTCAAAGTCATGAAACTGACTTGTTATTACTTGACTACATGATGCCGAAGATGGACGGGTTTGAATTTCTTCAGCAATTCCGTAATCTCACGGGCCATGATAGCGTACCGGTCATCATGATTACCGCCGACGCCAAGACTGCCGTCAAATATGCTGCACTGGAGTTGAGCGCCAACGATTTTCTGACCAAGCCGGTCAATAAGGCCGAATTGCGCGCGCGCGTGACCAATATGCTGAGCTTGCGCAAGGCACAATTGACCCACCGCGAACGGGCGCAGTCGTTGTTGGATGAGATGCACGTCATCGATGCAAAACTCAAAGCCCACGAGCATACGGCTGCCGATCTGCTGGCCAAGGCCGCCAAATTTCGCGATCCTGAGACTGGGGAGCATTTGTTGCGCATGGCCAGCTATGCGCGCCTGCTGGCGGCCAACCTGAATTTATCGGTGCAAGAGCAAAACGCTATTTTTGATGCCGCGCCCTTGCACGACATCGGCAAGATTGGCATCCCCGATCATATTTTGCTCAAACCAGGACGTCTGAGCGAGGACGAGCTCGAGATCATGCGTACCCATCCGACCATCGGCGCGCAGATTCTGGCCGACGGCGACTCGGACCTGATGCGCAATGCCGCCGTGATCGCCTTGACACACCATGAAAAATTCGATGGCAGCGGCTATCCGCAAGGATTGGTGGGGGTGGAGATTCCCTTGTCTGGTCGCATCGTTGCCATCGCCGATGTATTCGATGCGCTCACCTCCAGTCGGCCCTACAAACAGGCTTGGAGTATGGAGCGAGCGACGCAATGGCTGCAGCAAAATGCTGGCAGCCATTTCGATCCGGAATGCGTGACTGCTTTTTTGCAGGATGAGGAAAAACTGCTTCAAATACATAACGAATTGCAAGACGAAGGGTAGTGTCATGAGCAATGAAATCATTGATTTTGATGAAGTCAGGCAAGCCAGGCAATTGCCATCACCGACCGGTATTGCGCTCAACATCATGCGCATGTGTCGCAATGAAAATGTTTCTTTGAGCGACTTGGCTCAGCAAATACAGGCCGATCCGGTCCTGGCGGGACGGCTAATCAAACTGGCCAATGCCGGTAGGAGTCCAGCGGTGCGTCCCGTCGCATTCATTTCAATCGAAGTGTTGCTGCTCATTGGGATACATGTCGTACGTCAGGTTGCGCTGGGAGTATCGCTGATCAATTCCTACCAGAGGGGGACATGCCAAGCATTTGACTTTTACGGATTTTGGGCGCGTTCGCTAAGTATGGCTTGCGTGGCGCAGGCGATTGGCCAGCAGGTACAGATTGCTCCTGCCGCCGAGCTGTTTACCTGTGGTTTGTTGGCCGGTATCGGGCAACTCGGATTGGCGGTCGTGCGACCGCAAGCGTATGCAGAAATACTAACCGAACAACGTGCCGCACCGATTGCGGCCTTGCGGCGCAGTGAACGGCGTCGCTTCGGTTGTGACCAGATTGAGCTGTCCGTGGCGATGCTGCGTGACTGGAATATTCCCGGATTGTTTGTGGACGCTGTCAGCTTCTATCAGGAACCTGAATTATCGGGTTGGGATGAAGAGAGCCGGCGTCAGCGGCTGGCGCGCATATTACATGTTGCAGCCCAGGTGGGGGCGATTGATCTGACGACAGAGTGTGCACAAGAGGCCTTGATGCCGGCTTTGAGCGAACAGTTCGCCTTGCTTGGCCTGAACGAGGAGCAGGCGACGAACATCATCACGCAGGCATCGCAGGATCTGCTCGAATGGCGCCAATTGCTGCGCTTTTCGGCTTGAAGGGCCAGCCGTAGTAGGCGATGCAGAAAGTAGAAATGCCGCAAAAGCGGCATTTCAGCGTTTGCAGGCATCCACTATTTTGTGATTATGGGCGTATGGTTCTGCTTGCGATAAGCAAAAATCAAGAGTGCGATACCTGCGACTACCATCGGCAACGATAACATCTGCCCGGCCGAAATTGTGATGCTGCCAAAGCTCACGTTGTAATCGGGGATGCGGAAATATTCGGTAAAAAAGCGTGCACAGCCATACAGCAGCGAAAACATGGCCGCTACCGCCATGCGCGGATGCGGCCGGCGCGCGAAGAACCAAAGAATGATGAAAAGCAGTACACCATCGACCAGCATCTGATAAATCGGCGAAGGATGGCGCGGCAGGTTGTCGACATTGGGCCAGATCATGGCCCAGGGCAGGGACGGATCGGCGACGCGGCCCGGCAACTCGGCATTGATGAAGTTGCCCAGACGGCCGCAGGCATAGCCCAGCGGCACCATTGGCGCAATGAAATCCATGATGTCCATCAATTGGTGACCACGCTTGCGTCCCCATACATACATCGCCAGCAATACGCCGAGGAAGCCGCCGTGGAAGGACATGCCACCTTTCCAGACTGCGACGATGTCGGCCGGATGCGCCATATAGTAGCTAAAGTTATAAAACAGCACTTCCCCGAGGCGCCCGCCGATGACTACGCCGAGCACGCCATAGAAGAGCATGTCGTCAAGATCTTCCTTTTTCCAGCCGGCAGCGGCGATATGGGGCTGTTTGATGCGTACGCGACCCAGCGCGATAAATTGGGCAAATGCCAGCAGGTACATCAGACCGTACCAGTGCACGGAGAGTGGGCCGATGTGGAAGGCGATCGGATCGGGCATGGGGTGTATCAACATGAATAACTCTTTCACAACGAAAATGGTTAAAACCGTCTCTGCGCTCGCAGCTCGGACGTCAGGCAGGAATCAGAAGTTCTGAATCTGACTCAGGAAGCCATATCCAGAAACGCCCGCAATACCGCTGAAGGATTGTCGCGCCGCCAGGCTAGTCCGGTTTCGATCAATGGGGTTTTATCGCTGAGCGGGCGGTAGTCGACTCCGGGGCGCTGCAGATTAGACACGGATTGTGGCACAAGTGCCATGCCCATGCCAGCCGACACCAGACCGACAATGGTTTGCATCTGAATCGCCTCCTGGCCGATATGCGGCGTCTCACCGGCGTCACGAAAACAGCTCAGGATTGTGTCGTGGAAGGCCGGGGCAATACGTCGAGGGAAAATGATCAGCGGCAGTGCGCGCAGGGACTTGAGTGCAACGGCCTGCTTGCCACGCACGGCGCCGACCGGCAATGCCGCCACTAGCGGTTCCGACAGCACCGGCAGGTAGTCCAACACGGCTGCCGCCTTGTCCGTCAGCGGTGGTAGCAGCAGACCGGCGTCGATTTTTCCTTGCATTAAGTCTTCCAACTGTACATCCGTGGTGGCTTCACGCAGGTCGATTTGCACTTGTGGATAGCGTGCACGAAAGCGTTGCAACAGCGGAGGCAAGATGCTGTAGTCGGCGGTGGAAATGAACGCCAGCGAGAGCAGGCCGGAAGCGCCGCTGGCGGCCCGGCGAGCGAGGTCGGGTAGCGCTGCGGCTTGTTGCAACAGCCGTTGCGCTTCCGGCAACAAGGCCAGCCCGGCCGGCGTCAATGCCACGCTGCGCTTGGTGCGAGCAAACAGCGGCGTGCCCAACAGCTCTTCGAGCGCCTGTATGGTTTGTGACAGCGGCGGTTGCGTCATGTGCAACCGTTCGGCGGCGCGGCCGAAATGTTTTTCTTCTGCAACAGCAACAAAATAACGCAGTTGGCGCAGTTCCAGTCGGGGTTGATTCATAGGAGGATGATATTAATAGATCATGAATCATATCGATTGCAGATGGTATTGTACAAGCCCTTAACGCTAGGTGCGATGGATCGTTGTGGTATCGCGAAGGGTGTTTTGTCATTGCGCGCTTCGACAGTTTTTATGACTATGTGCATGATGCCTATATGTGTGGGCGCATACAGGGACATGGACAAACAGCGGTAGAATGTGCCACGCGCATTTCGTCACTGGTCGGGCATGGCTGAAATGGCTTTTTAATTTCTCGGAGGATAATAATGAAACCGATGTTCATGATCGCATCAGCCCTGCTGGCGCTAGGTGTATCAACTCAGGCCTGGGCTCAGTTGGATTTGGCCAAGGCAAAAAACTGTATGGCCTGTCATGCCATCGACAAGAAGATTGTCGGTCCGGCCTATAAAGACGTTGCCAAGAAATATACAGGACAAAAAGATGCCGAAGACAAGCTGACCCAAAAAGTTCTCAAGGGTGGTTCCGGTGTCTGGGGGCCGGTACCGATGCCGGCCAATTCACAAGTCACCGAAGCCGAAGCACGCACCTTGGTGAAGTGGGTGTTGAGTCAGAAGTAAGCAGATTGAACGAAACAAAAAAGCGCTCTTCGGAGCGCTTCAGACTGCTGATAAACCCCCGATTTTTCGGGGGT
>Ga0302155_10001153_pt1 | contig 19457 bp, 19 predicted proteins | sample I_Bog_N3_1_FD_193508 | JGI IMG/M metagenome (GOLD analysis project Ga0302155, IMG submission 193508) | Peat permafrost microbial communities from Stordalen Mire near Abisko, Sweden - I_Bog_N3_1 | ecosystem: Environmental > Terrestrial > Soil > Wetlands > Peat | place: Sweden: Abisko, Stordalen...
CCTTCCTGGTCTGGCTGGTCTACCGTAATCACTTTGCGGCAACAACCGATGGCAATCTCAAGCTGGCGGCATTTTGTACTTCACCTGCAATTCGCAACATTAAAGGTAACCTGGTGTCGGAAGTGGTTGGTACTTTCGTGCTGGTTTATTGTGTGCTCAATATCGCCTCGCCAAAAATGGGATTGGGTGCGCTCGATGCGTTGCCGGTGGCATTGTTGGTGATGGCTATCGGTGTTTCCCTGGGGGGGACGACAGGTTATGCGATCAATCCAGCGCGTGATTTTGGCCCACGTCTAATGCATGCGTTGCTGCCTATTCCAGGCAAGCGCGACAGTGATTGGGGTTATGCGATGGTGCCCGTAGTGGGTTCGATTTGTGGCGGTGTGATGGCAGCCGTGGTGTACGGTCTGCAAATGGCGCATTAATGGCCGCCACAGCCCAATACTGAAATGTCCGGACCGCTTGCCCATTTGGGCAAGCGGTCCGGTTGGTTTTTATCTGTTTTTTTAATAAATTTCCGATCTGCGCCGAAAGTTGTTGCTGCTTGTTCTGCGACACAAAACAGTCCACTATATCCCCCATCCTTGGCATGTTTTTAGGCTTAGGGGTAGTCAATTGCGCCGAACAGGCAAATCTGGTAAGGCCAGCCATCTCATAAGCCACGTGTAAGCAATTTTTTGTATGATTGCAAAGCCACCGTGGGCAGTTGCATTCCACAATGGCAGGAACATCAGATAATCGCTGACATACCGTGTTGCGTCTTCGAAGTCTGGGTTGCTGTTTGTTTGGGCGATTGAAGCATTATCCGTACCTGCCACGCATTGGTTGTTGATCAGCGAACAAGGCTCGACGGTAACTTAGTGAGGAGACTGCCGTATGCTGGACTATAAAGATGGGGCGCTGGCCATGGTGGTCAAAGGCGTCCTGGCAATTGTCGTTGGTACTGCCATGTTTGCCGGATTCAGTCGCCTGCCTGTTGTGATGTCAGTACTCTCGCCGCTCTGTCTGGTTTTGCTGGTGATGACAGTGGCGGTGCTGTTGTCTCAGTTGAGCATGCGTAGGAACAGGCAGCAGGAGGGAGGACTGGTCGAAAAAATCAGTGATCAAGTTGATCACATCATGATCGGCGCTGCAGAAACCTCCTATTTTGTCGAATCCATTAAAAGCAAGATCGGTCACGACCTCAAGGCCGCTGACGGGATTGTCGCCGGGTCCGAGAAAAACGCTGCTACCACGGAGCAGATTGCCGTCAATGCCGAGCGTGCCTTCACTGTTGCTGCGCAGGTGCGTGCCGAAAGTGTGGCCGGTCGCGCGGAGGTGGACCTGGGCTTGGCACAGATCGGCCAGGCAAGTAATGATGCCCATGCAGCCTCGGCGATGATGTCCGAACTGCAGGAAAAATCGCGCCGGATTCATGGTTTTACTGAAGTCATCAGTGAGATTGCTGCACGTACCAATTTGCTCGCACTCAATGCTGCAATTGAAGCCGCGCGCGCTGGCGAGCATGGCCGCGGTTTTGCCGTGGTGGCAGGAGAAGTGCGCCAGCTGGCATTGCGCACCAAAGAGGCCACCGACGACATCGGCGTCATGGTGCGGGCAATTACCGAGCAGGCGGAACGGGCCGCCGTCGGGATGGGAGCGCTCAGTGGCAAGGTGCTGGAGGCATCGCAAAATGTAGGACGGGTGCACGGTTTTCTTGGCAATATCGAGCGCTCTGCGATTATCTCGGAAGAAGAAATTCGCCAGATTGCCGAAGCATCGCGCCAAAATGTCAGCATCACCCACAAGATTGCCGCTGCCATCATGAAAATCCGTGACGGCATGCTGGCCACAGATAAGGAATTGCCGCGCGTGGCCGCTTCCGCAATGGCATTGTCGGAACGCGCTGAATTGATGTTCGAGGCGATTGCCGAAACAAAAGCCAAAACCCAGCATGATGATATTGAGCGGGCGGCAAGTGCGGCGGCAAAACAAGTCGGCAAGTTGTTCGAGGACGCAATTGCTGCCGGTCGCATCAGTCAGGCAGCGTTGTTTGATCGTACCTACAAGGAAATTGCTGATACCAATCCGCAGAAACACTCAACGCAATTCGATGCGTTCACGGATAAGGTCTTGCCGGATGTCCAGGAGGCGCTGCTGAGCGCCATGCCACAGCTGGCATATGCTGGCGCGGTGGATAACAATGGCTATTTTCCGACCCATAACAAGAAATTTGCTCAGCCGCTCACGGGAGATTACGCCACCGACCTGGTCAACAATCGCACCAAACGCATTTTCAGCGACCGCACGGGCAAGCGCTGTGGTGCCAATACCAAACCGTTTTTATTGCAAACGTATAAACGCGATACCGGCGAGGTCATGCACGACCTGTCGGTGCCGATTTACGTTGGCGGCAAGCATTGGGGCGGCTTTCGCGTCGGCTATGGGTCTAGTCGTGATGGTGTGGACGAATTCGTCGCCAATACGGTGCTGACGCCTGCCATGCTCAATCCTGCACCACAACGCACGCGCACGCAGGGCGGTAAGCGGTTGCCAAGTCAGATTTCAGCCTGAACAGCTTGACCGGGTGGGGTTGCCTGATAGATTATGGGACAAGGGGGCTTGCTTGTTGACGCAGGTAGGTCGGTCCGCATAAAAAAAAGGAAAATCAACTTGAAAACGCCATCGCAGAACAAGTCTGATTCTGTTAAAGAGTTCGATTTTACGAATCGTGATTTTGAGCGTGTTCGTGACTTGATTTACAAGCGTGCCGGCATTGCATTGGCCGAGAGTAAGCAGGAAATGGTCTACAGTCGCCTGGCAAGGCGTTTGCGAGCAACTGGCATCGACTCGTTCGTGCAATACCTGGATATGCTGGAGCGGGGCGGCGACGGTGACGAGTGGGAAGCATTCACCAATGCGCTCACGACCAATCTGACCTCCTTTTTTCGGGAGTCGCATCACTTTCCCATATTGGCCGATTTTGTCAAAACCTTGAAGGAACCGGCTACGGTCTGGTGTTCTGCCAGCTCGACAGGGGAAGAGCCTTATTCGATCGCGATGACCTTGTGTGAAGCCTATGGCAGTCTGACGCCGCCGGCGCAGATTGTGGCGACCGATATTGATACCAATGTACTGGCGACCGGTGCCAATGGTGTGTATCCGCTGGAACGCATCGAAAAAATGGCACCCGAGCGTGTCAAGAAGTTCTTTTTGCGTGGCAAGGGCGCGCAGGAGGGTTTTGTTCGGGTGCGGCCAGAGTTGCGCAAAATGGTGACTTTTAAACAATTGAATCTGCTTGGTGACGGCTGGCCGGTCAGTGGGCCGTTTGATGTGATTTTTTGTCGCAATGTCATGATTTATTTCGATAAGCCGACACAAAGCAAGATTTTGTCGCGCTTTGTGCCGCTCATGAAGCCGCATGCCTTGTTGTTCGCCGGTCATTCCGAGAATTTTTTGTACGTCTCGGATGCCTTGAAACTCAAAGGGAAAACAGTCTACGAGTTAGGTGCAGGCGGGGCGCGCAATGCAGGAAAGTAGTTTATGAGTGTACAAGGGCAGGATCAGTTTTCCTCGAATGTTTATTTTGACCGCACTTTTGATTGCGATGCGGCGAAAATTCTGCCAGGGGAATATTATTTTACGCACAAGGACATGATGATCGTGACTGTGCTCGGTTCCTGTGTCGCGGCCTGCATTCGGGACCGGCTCAGCGGTATTGGGGGCATGAATCATTTCATGTTGCCCGACAGCGGTGATGGCGAAAGTCCGGTCTCCGCATCGATGCGTTACGGTAATTATGCGATGGAGATTCTGATCAATGATCTTTTGAAGGCCGGCGCCAAGCGTGAAAACCTGGAGGCCAAGGTTTTTGGTGGCGGTAATGTCTTGCGCGGTTTTGTCGCCATCAACGTGGGCGAACGCAATGCCAGCTTTGTCCGAAAGTACCTGCACGACGAGCATATTCGCGTGGTCGCTGAGGACCTCAATGATATTTGGCCGCGCAAAGTCTATTTCTTTCCACGCACCGGCAAAGTATTGGTCAAAAAGCTCAAGCAATTACATAACAACACCCTGGTCAATCGCGAGCAGGATTACGCTCACGCGCTGGTGGCCAAGCCGATTGGCGGCGCCGTCGATCTGTTTTGAACTTGATCGTCATGCACACAGGCGTGGCGCAGCGGTGTGCGGTGTATCATCTGACCCGGCAATATCATGTCAGCGTAAGTTTTTGGAGGGTAGTTGCAATATGAAAATCAAGGTATTGATCGTCGACGATTCAGCGTTAATTCGCGGTGTCATGAAAGAAATCATTTCTAGCCAGCCTGACATGGAAGTTGTCGGTGTTGCTCCCGATCCTATCATCGCGCGCGATCTGATCAAGCAAACCAATCCGGATGTGCTCACGCTGGACGTGGAAATGCCGCGCATGGACGGTCTCGATTTCCTGGAAAAACTCATGCGTTTGCGGCCGATGCCAGTGGTGATGGTGTCGTCGCTTACCGAGCGCGGCTCTGAAATCACCTTGCGCGCACTCGAGCTGGGGGCGGTCGATTTTGTGACCAAGCCTAAAATCTCGATCAAGAGTGGCATGCAGGAATATACTGACATGATCGCCGACAAGATTCGCGCTGCTTCCAAGGCCAGCATACGGCCGCGTGCGGCCGCGCCGGCAAATGGCGTCAAGTTGCCCAATGAAGCCTTGCCACTGATTCGTAATCCGTTTACCAGTAGTGAAAAATTGATCATCATCGGCGCCTCCACTGGCGGTACCGAGGCGATCAAGGATTTTTTGATGAAAATGCCATCCGATTGTCCCGGCATCCTGATCGCTCAGCATATGCCGGAAGGTTTTACGCGTTCATTCGCGCTGCGACTCGATAATCTGTGCAAGATATCCGTGCGGGAAGCCGCTGGTAATGAGCGGATATTGCCCGGACATGCCTATATTGCACCGGGACATTCCCATTTGACGCTGGTACGCAGCGGCGCCAACTACATGACTCAGCTTGATCAGAGTCCGCCGGTGAATCGTCATCGACCGTCAGTGGATGTGCTGTTTAACTCAGCTGCTGCCTGTGCCGGCAAGAATGCGGTTGGTGTGATCATGACGGGAATGGGCAAGGATGGGGCCCTCGGCATGTTGGAAATGAAAAATGCAGGGGCTTATAATTTTGCCCAGGATGAGGCCTCCTGCGTGGTCTTTGGTATGCCGCGCGAAGCCATTGCCATCGGCGCAGCGCATGAAGTCGCTGCGCTGCAGGCCCTGCCAGGGCGCGTATTAAGTTATCTCGCCGAGCACGGCAGTCGTGCATTGCGTGTGTAGTTCTAGTACCATGCTGCCAGTCGTATGAACTGGAAGTTGGAGATGCAGTATGCACATGTCTAATGACCGAGCCTTAAATTTCGAGATGACATGTCGTTATTGTCAACATTTGTTTTGAATCAATGGAGTTATCATGTCAGGCCCAAATACCAAGTTTCTCGTTGTAGATGATTTCTCCACGATGCGTCGCATTGTCCGTAACCTGCTCAAAGAGCTTGGTTATACCAATGTCGATGAGGCTGAAGATGGTGTGCAGGCGCTGCAAAAGCTACGCGCCGACCAGTTTGACTTCGTTGTATCGGACTGGAACATGCCCAATATGGATGGTTTGACAATGTTGCAGGAAATCCGTAAAGATCCTGCACTGTCGAAGCTGCCGGTATTGATGGTCACTGCAGAGGCCAAGAAGGAAAATATTGTGGCAGCAGCGCAGGCCGGTGCCAATGGTTATGTTGTCAAGCCTTTTACGGCTGCGACGCTGGATGAAAAGCTGGGCAAGATTTTTGAAAAGTTAGCGGCTGCTGGAGGCTGATGTGGATAATGCAGCTCAGGCGAGTGTGGAGTCCACCGAAATAGCAGATCATCAGCAAAGTCAGTTTCTGGCACGTGTCGGGCAAATGACGCGTAGTCTGCATGACAATCTGCGCGGTCTCGGTTTTGATCGTTTGCTGGAAAAGGCGGCAAGCGATATGCCTGATGCTCGTGATCGCCTTGAGTATGTGGCGATGATGACGGAAAAGGCGGCGCAACGGGTGCTCAACGCAACCGAAATTGCCGGCCCCATGCAAGATGGCATCGGTCAGGGCGCAACCGATCTGGCGGCGCAATGGCAGGCAGTGACTTCGGCGCCTTTCTCTCAAGCCGCGTATTGCGCCATGGCTGAAAAAACCCAGTCCTATCTGACGTTGACGCAAGATAATGTGACGCAAACCAAGCAACAGTTGCTCGACATTATGATGGCGCAGGATTTTCAGGATTTGACCGGCCAGGTGATCAAGCGTGTGACCGAACTGGCGCACAATATCGAGAGTCAACTGGTGCAACTGCTGGTCGATTATTCGCCAAGCGATGGCAAGCGTGAAGAAAATACTTTGCTCAATGGCCCGCAAATCAATCCCGTTGGCAAGGACGTCATTGCCAATCAAAGTCAGGTTGATGATTTACTGGAAAGCCTCGGCTTTTAAACTGACCGGTTTGTTGTTTTTTTTGAATATTATTTTCCCAGTTCCGGCGCTTGCGACGGGCTGTCGAAGCCACAATTCTGCTGTATTGCCGCTATATACTGCCTGATTTTTTCGCATGCAGATATGGCGCGCTTCTCCTGTGTCGAAATGCGGGGCGTTTCGCCCCTTATTCGCCCGATGATATAAAACATCTTTCGCCAATAATTGCTCGTAATAGTATCAAAATTCCGTCTTTTTGAAGGCGGGTAGCGACAGGGAGCGGCAGTGGCCGAAGAAAGCGATCAAGAACGGACCGAACAGCCCACGGGTAAGCGCCTTGAAAAGGCCCGTGAGCAGGGTGACGTGCCGCGTTCTCGCGAAATGGCTACCTGCGTCATGTTGCTCGTCGGTGGCAGTATCTTGTGGGTATTTACCGGGCCCTTGGTTCAGAGTCTGAGCCATTTGATGATTGATACGCTTAGTTTTGAGCGTGAGATGGCCTATGACCCAGCCTTGTTGCTGGGTTATCTGAGCGGACATTTCCGCGATGTTGCCTTCGCTTGCGTGCCGATTGCCGTCATGATGCTGCTCGCGGCAGTGGCGTCTCCGCTGATCATGGGTGGCTGGTTGTTCAATACTGGCGCGCTGATGCCCAAATTTGAACGGATGAATCCGATCAAGGGTGTCATGAACATGTTGTCTCTCAATTCTCTGGTTGAATTGGGTAAAGGCTTGCTCAAGTCTATCTTGGTCGGCTCGATTGCCTGGTTTGCCATGAGAAGTCATATCGAGGCCGTCCTCAATCTTAGCGTCGAGCCGATTAAGACTAGCAGCAGCCATATGCCGTATCTGTTGTGGTCCAGTTTCATCATGATGGTGTGCGCCTTGATTTTGATTGCCGCCATTGATGTGCCGTATCAGCTCTGGAATTACTCGCGCAAGCTCAAGATGACACGGCAGGAAGTCAAGCAGGAGCACAGGGAGTCCGATGGCGACCCTGTCCTCAAGGGCAAGATTCGCCAACTACAGCGTGCCGCAGCACGTCGTCGCATGATGTCGGCCGTACCGACGGCAGATGTGGTCGTCACCAATCCGACACACTTTGCTGTGGCCTTGAAATACAACGAGGGGGCAATGTCGGCCCCGACTGTCGTGGCCAAGGGTACTGAAGCGGTGGCGTTGCGTATTCGTGAACTGGCCCGCGACAGCAATGTGCCCATCCTGGAAGCGCCGCCCTTGGCACGTGCCCTGCATTACCACACTGAAATTGGCGACGAAATTCCCGAGTCGCTCTACACGGCCGTAGCCGAAGTGCTGGCCTATGTGTTTCAGCTGCGCAGCTACAAGGATCGCGGTGGCGTACCTCCGCAAGCGCCGGATGAACTCGATGTGCCGAAAGAATTGGATGATCCTTTATACAAACGCAAGGCTGCCATTTCAGCTGCACGCGCCAGGGCTGCTCAATGAATCTCAATAGCCTGAAATTCCCGGTATGGTTCCAGGTCAAGCATACCAAGGCTTTGGCGGCACCGATTCTGATCATCATGATGTTGGCAATGATGATCTTGCCGTTGCCATCGTTCGTGCTCGACATCTTGTTCAGTTTCAATATCTCACTGTCCATTATTGTGTTACTGACCGCGCTCTACACGGTCAAGCCGCTCGATTTCGTGGCGTTTCCAGCCGTGCTGCTGGTGAGCACCATGTTGCGCCTGTCACTCAACGTCGCCTCAACCCGGGTGGTGCTGACCGAGGGGCATACCGGCCCTGACGCTGCGGGCAAGGTGATCGAGGCGTTCGGTCACTTTTTGATCGGCGGCAACTATACCGTTGGTATCGTGGTGTTCATTATTCTGACCATCATCAACTTCACTGTGGTGACCAAGGGCGCCGGCCGTATCGCTGAAGTGGGTGCGCGTTTCACCCTGGACGCAATGCCCGGCAAACAAATGGCGATTGACGCCGATCTCAACGCCGGTCTGATCGGCGAACCAGATGCCCGAGCCCGCCGCAAGGAAGTGGCGCAGGAAGCCGAATTCTATGGCGCCATGGACGGTGCCAGTAAATATGTGCGTGGCGATGCCGTAGCCGGCATTATTGTTACCGTGGTCAATATTGTCGGCGGCTTGGTGGTCGGCATGGTGCAGCATGATCTGGCATTCGATCTGGCGCTGAAAAATTATACGTTGCTGGCCATTGGTGACGGCCTGGTGGCGCAGATACCATCGCTGATCATCTCTACTGCCGCCGGTGTGGTGGTCTCGCGGGTGGCCAATGATGATGACGTCGGCAACCAATTGATCAATCAGTTGTTCGCCAAGCCCGAGGTGTTGTACATGACGGCAGGCATTATTGGCGGCATGGGGTTGATCCCGGGTATGCCGCATCTGGCTTTCGTGATGCTTGCTTTCCTGTTGGGTGCCTCCGGCTACGCAGTCAGACAGCGCATCCTCAAGGTGCGCGCTGACGCGGCGCCGATTGCACCAGCCGCAGTCCCGCAAGAAATGGAAGAGGCAACCTGGCAGGATATTTTGCCGGTCGATACCTTGGGTCTGGAGGTTGGTTATCGGCTCATTCCACTGGTCGACAAAGGGCAGGGTGGTGAGCTGTTACGCCGGATCAAGGGTATTCGCAAGAAATTTGCTCAGGAAGTTGGCTTCCTGTCTCCCCCGGTGCACATTCGCGATAATTTGGAACTGAAACCTTCGGCCTACAGGATTGCCCTCAAGGGAGTCGAAATCGGCAAGGGCGAGGCGACCTTCGGTCAGTTCCTGGCGATCAATCCAGGGATGGTGACGGGACCATTGCCAGGGCTCATGACCAGCGATCCAGCCTTTGGCCTGCCAGCCGTATGGATCGACAGCGGCATGCGGGAACTGGCGCAAACCATGGGCTACACAGTGGTCGATACCGGTACTGTGATTGCTACCCATCTGAATCATCTGATCACGCTGCATGCAGCAGAATTGCTGGGGCGTCAGGAAGTGCAGCAATTGCTGGACCACATCGGCAAGGATGCGCCCAAGCTGGTTGAAGATCTGGTGCCAAAATTGCTTCCGCTTGGTGTGGTGCAAAAGGTGTTGCAGAATTTGCTGGCCGAGGGTGTGCATATTCGAGATATGCGCACCATCATCGAGTCGTTGTCTGAAAATGCATCGCGTACGCAAGAGCCGAATGAGTTGACCTCGGTGGTGCGCATTGCGCTGGGTCGGGCGATTGTGCAGCAAATTTTCCCAACCGAAAGCGAATTGTCTGTGATGACCCTGGACAGCAAGCTCGAACGCCTGCTGCTGCAGGCTCTGCAAGCCAGCGGTCCGGACGGCGGCGGTATCGAACCTGGCCTGGCCGATACGCTGATCATGCAGACGGAAAATGCAGCGCGTCATCAAGAACAGTTGGGATTGACTCCCGTATTGCTGGTTCCCGCCCCACTGCGAGCATTGTTGGCGCGCTTCTTGCGGCGCACGATGCCGCAGCTGCGCGTGCTGTCGCATGCGGAAGTACCTGATTCGAAAACGATTAAAGTTACTAGCCTAGTTGGAGGGCAAGCATGAACGTTAAAAAATTTATTGCGGGGTCGTCTCGTGATGCTTGGCGCCAGGTGCGCGAAGCACTTGGCCCGGATGCCGTTATTCTCTCCAATAGGAATATCGCTGATGGTGTCGAAATTCTGGCCATGGCCAACGAAGACATGTCTTCATTGGTCGTGCCTGGAATGGCCAGAGAGGCAATGCCTCCTGCCGCAGTACGAAGACCACCGGCTCAGGGGCAACCCTTGGGCGGTCTCGCCCGTCCCCGGCCCCCCGGCCCGGCACAATTGTCTGCGCATGAGCAAAGTGTGGCGCAAGCTGATGCCAGAGTCTGGCGTACGCGCAACGATATGCGGGTCAGGGAAGCGGCTGCGCTGGCAGCCAAGGAGCAGCCTGTCGTTGAGCCAAGGCCGGTGGCCAAGGCTCCGGAAGTGCCCGCGCCGGCCCCTGTCAGGCCCGAGTTTGAGGGCAAGGCTTACGACACCATTTTGTCTGATGTGATGACGGAAATCCGCTCCATGCGCGGTGTCCTTGAGACCCAGTTGGCAGAAATTTCCTGGGGCGGCACACAAAAACGTGAACCACTCAAGGCCGCGATCATGCGGGAAATGCTCGCTGCCGGTTTTAGCGCAAGTTTGTCGCGTCTGATTACGGAAAACTTGCCTAGCAGCCCAAAATCACAGGATGCCATGTTTTGGGTCAAGTCAGTGCTGGCCAAAAATCTAACAACCATGGCCAATGAAAACGAACTGCTGGAAGACGGCGGCGTATATGCCTTGGTTGGTCCAACCGGCGTCGGCAAGACCACCACCACGGCCAAGCTGGCAGCACGTTGCGTCATGCGCCACGGCCCCGGCAAGCTGGCCTTGATCACCACTGATGGTTACCGTATTGGTGGTTATGAACAATTACGCATCTACGGCAAGATCCTCGGCGTGATGGTGCACTCGGTCAAGGATGAAGCCGATCTGCGCATTGCACTCGATGAGTTGCGTGGCAAGCACACCGTGCTCATTGATACCGCCGGCATGGGGCAGCGTGATCAGATGGTGGCCGAACAAGCCGCCATGCTCTCGGGTGCCGGTGCCAACATCAAACGTTTGCTCTGTCTGAACGCCACTGCTACAGGCGGCACCCTCAATGAGGTTGTCAGTGCCTATTCCGGCAATGGTGTGGCCGGTTGCATCATCACCAAGCTGGACGAGGCGGCGACGATCGGTAATGTGCTCGATGTTGTCATTCGCCAAAAATTGAAGCTTTATTACGTTGCGAATGGTCAACGGGTACCGGAGGATTTGCACGTGGCCAACAAGCTGTATCTAGTCGATCGCGCATTTAAGCTTAAACGCGAAACTGCACCATTTGAGTTTTCCGACTCAGAACTGCCCGTGGTGGTCGGACCGACTGCGACGGCGATGAATGACAAGACTCTGCGCGAGGTGATCCTTGGCTAGTTACGATGCTGATCAGGCCGAAGGTTTGCGTCGGATGCTGGAGCGTCCAGTACCCCGCGTATTTACATTCTTCTCGGTATTGCCTGATGATGAAAAAGGCGCCATGTTGATCAATCTTGCCGCTTCGCTGGCCGCCAGTGACAGCCATGCTTTACTGGTGGATGCGTGCATGACGCCGTCTAGCGTACTGTCGCGCTTTGGCGGCATGGGCTTGGCTACCTTGCTCGATGTTGCCAGCAAGGAGCGCCAACTCGATGATGCCGTGCGTCTGGTGCCGGAAGGCTTTACGCTTGCCCGCTTGTCGCGCAAGAACGTCTCGGCGGTAGCGCATCCGCAAGCTTCTCTGTTGGCGCAGATTTTTGATACGCTCACTTCCAAATCGGATGTGACGCTAGTCAATGCTGAGCTTGGCGAAGATGATTGTTTGCCGGTGCCCGCCATGGAAATGGGGGAAATCGTGGTGCATATGTCGACCAATCCGGCTTCGATCAAGGCCGCTTATGTAATGCTCAAGGATCTCAGTGATCGCCTCGGACGGCGTCCTTTCAGCCTGCTCGTTAGTGGTGGATCGGATGCGGAAGCGCAAATCGTGTTTGCCAATATGGCGCAAGCGGCCAATCGATATCTGGCTGCGCAATTGAGTTTCATGGGGGCCATTCCGGCCGACGAGCACATCCGTCGCGCATCGGGACAGGGGAGAACCGTATTGGAAGCGTTTCCTCTGACTGGCGCCACACTGGCGTTCAAGCGTTTGGCGCGTCAGTTTTCCTTGTCCAGCCTCACCAGGGGCACCTACGGTATGGCAATCGATGGTGCCAGTCTCGGGGTATGACGTGTTATGTATAACGTCAAAGGTAAGTCAAGCAAGAACGGTTTGCTGGAACAGCATGCGTTGCTGGTAAAGAAGCTGGCGCATCAGTTGAAGGCAAAGCTGCCGGCCAGCGTGGAAGTCGATGATTTGATTCAGGCAGGCATGATGGGCTTGCTCGATGCAGTCAATCGCTATGAAGAAACGCACGGCGCGCAGTTCGAGACCTATGCTGTGCAGCGTATTCGCGGCGCGATGCTCGATGAGCTGCGCAGCAGCGATTGGTTGCCGCGCAGTATTCGTCAGAACTCACGCAAAATTGAAGAGGCGATTCACGTCTTGCTGCAGCAGTTGGGACGGCAACCGCAAGAGGCGGAAGTGGCCGCGCATCTTAAGCTCAGTCTGGTTGACTACCAAAATTTGCTGTCGGACTGCGGTGGTCATCAGTTGATCTATTATGAAGATTTCCATGATGCCGACGGCTCGCAAGAACATTTTCTTGACCGCTATCGCACCGGTGAAAGTGAAGATCCTCTGCAAAATCTGATCAGCGGCGGTTTTCGCGAAGCTGTGGTCGATGCCATTCGTGCACTGCCTGAGCGCGAGAAAATTTTGATGGGTTTGTACTACGAGCAGGAAATGAACCTCAAGGAAATTGGCGCTGTCATGGGTGTTTCCGAGTCACGGGTTTGCCAGCTGCATAGTCAGGCCATCGCCCGGATGCGTTCGACATTGAGGGAGCAGGCGTGGACTGGAGTAGCGTAGGGGGATTGCTGCTGGCACTGGGAGGAATTGTCCTGGGCCTGATGTTGGAGGGGGGGCATCTCGGTTCGATTGTCCAGCCGACCGCATTCCTGATCGTTTTTGCCGGCACCATCGGCGCTGTGTTATTGCAAACCAGGCTGGGTAATTTCATCCATGGCCTGCGGCTGTTGCGTTGGGTGTTCATGCCGCCTCAGTATGACGATCGCAAGCTCCTCGAGATGATCGCGATATGGAGCAATGTTTCACGGCGCGAGGGATTATTGCATCTGGAAGGACACATGAATCAGAGCGCAGATCCTTTCATCAAGAAGGGGTTGCGACTGCTCATCGATGGCGTCACGCCTGTCAAATTGCAGGAAATCATGGATATTGACATCGGCACCTACGAAAACGAGCATCGTCATGCGCTCAGGATCTGGGAATCCGCAGGTGGTTATGCCCCCACCATCGGCATTCTGGGTGCCGTGCTTGGACTCATTCATGTCATGGAAAATCTGGCTGATCCCGCCCGCCTTGGCAGTGGCATTGCAGTGGCCTTTGTGGCAACCATTTATGGGGTTGGTCTGGCGAACTTGTTTTTTCTGCCGGTGGCCAACAAGCTCAAGGCGTTATTGGCAATTGAAGTCAATCGACGCACCATGATTGTCGACAGCCTCGCCGGTATTGCCAGCGGCGATAACCTGCGGCTCATTCTAGAGCGTGCAGAATCCTATTTTGACAAACAGGCCTGAAGCAGCGGATTGTCACCATGGCACGTAAAAAAAACGAAGAAGAGCACGAAAATCACGAGCGCTGGTTGGTTTCCTACGCCGATTTCATGACCTTGCTGTTTGCCTTTTTTGTTGTCATGTATGCCATTTCACAAGTCAATGAAGGCAAGTACAAGATACTTGCCGATTCGCTCGTGAATGCTTTCGGCAAGGAGCCGGTAACGAGCGCGCCGATTATTGTGCAAGTTGGCGGCACGGCGCAACAGCCAAGCCAGACCCCGAAACTTCCCGTCCCGCCGCGCAGCAATGAAGCCTTGCGTCGCGAGAAGGAGCGCATGACAGGCATGGCACGCGATATCATGCAGGTGCTTGCACCCTTGGTGCAGCAAGGCAAGGTCCGGGTCACGCAGACCAGCATCGGTGTGAACGTGGAAATCAATGCCAATGTCCTGTTTGCGCCAGGCGATGCCAAGATCGGCAAAGAGTCCGAGCAAACCTTGATTGCCATTGCCCAGGTACTCAAGAGTGACGATCACGCCATTCAGATCGAGGGGCATACCGATAATACGCAGATCAGCACCACCCTCTATCCCTCCAATTGGGAGTTGTCCGCCGTGCGTGCCAGCGCAGTTGCACGCTTATTGAGCAATGAGGGTATTGCAGAGGCGCGTCTGACGGCTGTCGGACATAGCTCGAATCAGCCGGTTGCCGACAATGACAGTTCCGAAGGACGCTTGCGCAATCGACGGGTCGATGTGATGATCCTGTCTCGTCAAATCGAGCAGGCAACCGAAGTTCCGTTGACGCCCAAAAATGCACCTTAGAATTTGATTTCATGCGTCCCTGAAATGGGCTTGGCGAAACTGAAAATGACGATGGCAAGCTGGGCCGACGAAGATGGGGCCAGGTATCGCAAGTCGTATTTTGTTGAGCGCGCTTCAAAACCATCAAGGCCTGTGTATTCGGCACAGGCCTTGATGGTTTGCGTTCCTGGGAGTGGCGGGTGTGTCTAGCCGACAGCTAGTGGCCTGCCATTATTGCGGATTTTTGATTGGCCGTCGGGGCCGTAGAAATTACCATTGCTGCGGCCTTGCAGCGCATTCATGGCACCTTGATTGATGGCCATCTGGCGTCCCACCAAAATACCGTTGAGACGATTGAGTTCGCGCGCCGTTTGCGCCAGTACGAACAGTTCATTCCAGATTTGCTTGTCTTGTTCGCTACCGCATTGATCGATCCAGAACTGCATGCCGTCTTCAGTGGCAGGTAAGCCCAGAGAAGTCAGGATCTCATGGCGTTGGCCGGCCAGTTCTGCCATGGCGGCAACGATATTGGCCTTATCGCTGATGACGACAGGAATCTCGTCCACTTCGCCATTGCCGACTAGCAACTCCTGTTCTTGCTTGAGTGTCTCGATCAGGCGCTGTGTTGCCAGTTTCTCATCCATCAAGCTGTGCGAGGGGCGGATCAGAGCAGTAGTGGTCATCTCTTTAGCTATATCCACGTGTGCTGATCAGATCTTGTGCCGTATTGAGCACGCCGTTGGCGACCTTGTCAGGATCGACCTGAAAGGTGCCATTGGCGATGGCCGCCTTGATTTCTTCCACTTTCTTGGCGTCGTAGCTCGTCGCGGGAGTATTTGCTTTCGCGCCCACGGCCTGTTGGTATTGCGCAGACAGTTGTACGTTTGCCGCGCTGCCGGCAGTCACTGCGCTGGCGTCAGCCTTGGCAGGCGCAGCAGCGCTGGCCGCCGTCGAAGCAGCGGCCGTAGTTGCAGCGGCTGAACGCGTTTGCTGCGGCGTTACTTCCGGTAAACCATTGCTTTTAATAATTGGGTCATTAACGTTCACGGCGTTGTCCTTCTCTGGTTATGGCTTGATGGCCCACCTGTTGAAGTGATTATCGGCCAATTTTTCGCGAACTTTAATACATTTCGCATTGGAAAAGATATTTCTCAGTGCCAAACGCTCAGTAATTGATTTCGACAATGCCGCCACTCCTGGCTACGCCGCTTACGACCTGCCCGGAGGGTGTTTTGGCCTGTACCAGTTCGCCTTCGCCGGCGTTGTTGAGTGCGCGGCCCTCGGTGGTGATCTCGAAGCCGGCTCCGCTGGAGACAATGCGCACAGTTTGTCCTTGTTGCACCACGCGGGTCACGCGTAATGCATCCTGGCGCAAAGGTGAACCCGCTGCCAGAGAAATGTTGGCCACCCGCCCCAGGGCTTGGGATTCTTCGGTAATGACGCCGCTGGGCAGGCTTGACAGGTCGCCGGTGACAACGGCGATGTTGCTCGGGCCGATGGTCTGCCCTTGCACCAGTGGTGCGGCCGTCACAATATATTGAGACATGACTTGCACGGTGGCACGCACATACACTGTCCACGGTGACGGTGCGGAGCATTTCACGCCGATGGAAGTTTTGCCCCAAAGCCGGCTGCCGTTCGGCATAAAGGCTTGCGGCGCTGCGCAGGCAGCCAGAACCAGACGTGCGTCCAATGGTTCCGTGCTCACGTTGACCGTGCCGGACACCCCCGAGGTCTGGATCTTGATGAACTGTTCGGCAATTCTTTGCAATGCTGCCAAATCCTGGTGCGACACAGTACCTGACTGATAGCTCTGGTTGCCGCCGCCGGTCTGTGCCAGTGCCGCCACAGCGGACAGCGCCAAGAGCAGTAGCAGCGTTTTCGCAATAAATTTCATAAACGACAACGTTAATCCTTGATGGTCGGATGAAGGCTCATCCTGCCAGCCATAGTAGCGGCGGCCTTTTTTGTCAAAAGGCCGAACAAGGCATAATTTTCTCTCCTGCTCGCTCAATCGAGTTGCTGGCGAGATCGTATGATCCACGGTATGTAAATCCCACCGTCGATGCAATGCATGCACGCTTGGGGCCTATCGGGAGAGAGTTTGATGGTCGCAAAACTGGACGATTATCTGCGGTTTAATGAAGCAGCGCTGGATTTGCGCGCCCAGCGTCAACAGGTGCTGGCGTCCAATATTGCCAATGCCGATACACCCAACTTCAAAGCACGCGATATCGATTTTGGCAAGACCCTGCAGGAGGCGCTGGGCGCACGCGCGAGCACGCTCAAGCCGATCGCGCCGGTTGAGCTGGCGCGCACTTCGCCCGGGCATCTGGCTGGCCGGCCGCCGCAACAGAATTTTGACGACTCCCAGTTGCTTTATCGCACAGTCACGCAAGGCAGCGTGGATGGCAATACCGTTGACATGGATGTCGAGCGTAACCAGTTTACAGATAACGGCGTGCATTACGAGGCTGGTGTGACGGCCGTCAATGCACAGATCAAAATGTTGCTCAGCGCCATCCAACCAGGCTGATTATTATGTCACTTTCTAATATCTTCAATGTTTCCGGTTCGGCCATGAGCGCGCAATCGCAGCGTCTCAACACCGTCGCCAGCAATATCGCCAACGCTGACAGTGCCACGGGCCCAGATGGTCAGCCATATCGTGCTAAACAGGTCGTGTTCAAAACGGTGCCTTACGGCGACATCGAAAACAGTGGCGTAAAAGTGGATCAGGTGGTTGAAGACAAGGCGCCGCCGCGGCTGATGTACGACCCCAAAAATCCGTTGGCCGACGGCAACGGGTATGTCGCCATGCCCAATGTCAATCCGGTCGAAGAGATGGTCAACATGATCTCTGCGTCACGTTCTTACCAGACTAACGTCGAGACGATGAACACTGCCAAGAATATGTTGATGAAAACTCTCACTATCGGTCAATAAGGACGTTATCCATGCCTACCATCTCCAATGACTTGTTGTCGTCCATGAACGGCGCTGCAGCGACTTCGTCGCCTTCAGGCCTGGCCGAAAACAGCCCGGAAGCAATTCAGAACCGGTTTCTGAAATTGCTCACCGTGCAGATGAAAAATCAAGACCCGACCAAACCGATGGACAACGCCGAACTGACGACGCAACTGGCGCAATTGTCAACCGTGTCGGGTATCAGCAAGCTCAACACGACGCTCGAGTCACTCATGTCGAGCAGTTCGTCGTCGCAGTCCTTGCAGACGGCGAACCTGATCGGGCACAGCGTGCTGGCGCCGGGCAAGGACGTGGAGCTGACATCGGCCACCACAACCAATGCAGACGGCAGCACCAGTACCGAAAAACGCGCTGTCTTTGGCGTCAAGCTCGAGGGTAATGCCGACAGCGTCAAGATCGATATCCGCGACGCCAGCGGCAAGGTCGTGCAGTCGCTGGACATGGGGGCGCAGAGCGCCGGCACCATGCCGGTTGCATGGGACGGCGGCACCGATGCCGGCGGCAAGGCACCCGACGGCAAGTATACATTTGAAGTGGTGGCCAGCTCGGCAGGTACGCCGGTGGCAGCCAGCGGGCTGTCGTTTGGCACCGTATCGAGCGTCACTACCGGGACCGACGGCGTCAAGCTGAATGTTTCAAATATTGGCACCATCAAAACGAGCGATGTAGTTCAAATCCTTTAATCCACTGACGGCATCAGTTCAAGGAGAAAAAAATGAGTTTTCAACAGGGCCTTAGTGGCTTGAATGGCGCATCCAAGAGTCTTGATGTGATCGGCAACAACGTTGCCAACGCTAGCACAGTGGGCTTCAAATCAGCGCAGGCACAGTTTGCTGATATGTATGCCAACTCGGTCAATCGTTCCGGCAATTCGCCGGTCGGCATTGGCGTGATGACGGCAACTGTGCGTCAAGCATTTAATCAGGGCAACGTTACCACGAGTAATAATCCACTGGACCTGGCGATCAACGGCGACGGTTTTTTCCGCATGCAGAGCAATCAGCAGGATGCTTCGCCGATGTATGGCCGTAACGGTCAGTTCCAGATCGACAAAGATGGTTACATCGTCAATCCCAGCGAAAATGGCGCATTCCTGACCGGTTGGCAGGGAACCGTCAAAGGCGGCGATCCGACACGTCTGCAAGTCAATACCGGCAATATTCCGGCGACGCAGACAACTGCTGTGGCGAGTAAGCTCAATCTCGATTCTCGTCTGTCGGCGCCTGCGACCACGCCGTTTGATCCGACCAATAGCAGCACTTATAACAGCACAACAGGTTCGACGGTCTATGACAGCCTGGGCAACAGCTACAACGTCCAGTCATATTATGTGAAGAATCCGTCGGAGTCTTCCGGCGGGTCAACGGACTGGGATGTCTACACCACGGTTGACGGTGTGCCTTACCCTTCTTCCAGTCTGACCACCGGACAACCGAAGGTTGCCACCTTGTCGTTTGACAGCAATGGTTTGCTCACCAGCACACAACCTGCGGCAACCTTGAACCTCACGCCTAAGCCAGGCGCGGCGTTTGCCTCGGCAGGCATTACCTTGAATTACACCGGCAGCACGCAGACCAGCGCTGATTTCACGACGGTGGCACAAACGCAGGATGGTAAGGGCCCTGGCGTCTTGTCGAGTTTTGCAATCGGCAAGGATGGTCTGATCACAGGTAGCTATTCCAATGGCGACAGCAAGACGCTGGGTCAGGTACTGCTGGTCAATTTTGCCAATCCCAACGGATTGTCCCCTGTGGGCAATAATTTGTTTACCGCCTCCCCTGAAGCTGGTCAACCGCTCATTGGCGTGCCTAGCACAGGTCAGTTCGGTTCGATGCAGGCGCGTGCGGTGGAAGACTCCAACGTTGATTTGACCTCTGAGCTGGTCAACATGATCGTCGCCCAGCGTGTCTATCAGGCCAACTCGCAGACGG